>JACCEE011214713.1_pt1 | contig 12389 bp, 8 predicted proteins | sample 7449931 | NCBI WGS metagenome assembly JACCEE01 (sample SAMN15323457, study PRJNA562643) | freshwater metagenome | isolation source: river surface water | place: USA:Blue River Watershed | collected 2017-08-19 | reverse complement strand
TGTATTAAAAGGGCTTATCGAAAAAGGGTTTGTTGAAATTGAACAAGTTGAAGTTGACCGACTTATCGATTCTTCGGCCGAAAAAGATATGCCAACGTTGAATGAATCTCAACAAGAAGCAATTAATCAAATCAATAGCCAGTTTGAAGATAAAAATGTTGTTCTGCTCCACGGTGTTACTGCCAGCGGAAAAACAGAAATCTACATTAAACTAATTGAAGAGCAGCTCAACCTTGGCAAACAAGTACTTTACCTACTCCCGGAAATAGCACTTACATCGCAGATTATAAACCGATTAAAAGCAGTATTTGGAGAAAAAGCAGGCATCTTTCACTCGAAATTTAACGATGCCGAACAGGTTGAAATATGGAATAAAGTTCTTGAATTTGAACCCAATAAACCTTCAAAATATCAATTGATACTTGGAACCCGCTCTTCATTATTCTTGCCATTCAAAGATTTGGGACTTATCATTGTTGATGAAGAACACGAAACCAGTTTTAAGCAATTTGATCCAGCACCACGCTACAATGCTCGTGATGCCGCTGTTGTTCTTGCTAATCTTCATTGTGCTAAAGTCTTAATGGGAACCGCTACCCCATCGTTCGAAACGTTCTACAATTGCAAATTGAACAAATACGGATACTTCTATCTGAATAAACGGCATCACGATGTGGAATTGCCGGAAATAGTAATTGCCGACCTTGCCGATGCCTACAAGCGAAAATCAATGAAATCGCACTTTACACCACTGCTTTTCAGTGAAATACAAAAAGCACTTGAAAACAACAAGCAGGTTATCCTTTTCCAAAACCGACGTGGTTTTTCACCATTTATACAATGTAAAGGTTGTGGATGGATTCCAACGTGCAAACATTGCGACGTTAGCCTCACTTACCACAAATTTCAAAATAACCTACAATGCCATTATTGCGGTTATACAATTAATTTACCCGACAAATGCCCCGACTGCCAATCTACTGACATTCAAACAAAAGGATTTGGAACCGAAAAAATTGAAGACGATCTGAAGATTATTTTCCCTGAAGCAACAATTGGTCGACTCGATACCGATTCGTCTAAAACAAAATTTGGGCACGAAAAAATCATCGACAAATTTGCGGAAGGAAAAACCCAAATTCTTGTTGGCACACAAATGGTTACAAAGGGACTCGATTTTGAGAATGTAAGCATCGTTGGGATACTAAATGCCGATAATATTCTTAATTTCCCCGACTTCAGGTCGCACGAACGAGCCTATCAACTTATGGTACAAGTAAGCGGACGAGCAGGACGAAAAAACGGAAAAGGGAAAGTAATTATCCAAACTTTCCAACCACAACACCCTGTAATTTCGATGGTTATAAACAACGATTATGAAAATTTCTTCAGCAAATATATTCCCGAAAGAAAGCTTTTCATCTATCCACCATGTTATCGATTAATCTATATCACCATAAAGCACAAAAACAACGAAAGAACACACATTGCAGCAAATCAACTAATTGCAGAACTACGCAAAAAATTAAAAGCTAAAATATTAGGTCCGGAATACCCTTTAATTGGAAGAATACAACAATATTATCAGTTAATGATAAGGATTAAGGTAGAGAAAAACACTACCGTTAGCAGCACAAAAAAGAATATTCAAGAGAGTATTGCAAAAGTTAAACAGATTGAAAACAACACATCTGTAATTTTCAACATCGACGTTGATCCAATGTGACAACGTTAATATTTTCTAAATAGAAAAATAAAAACAATTCACCATCAAACACTTACAATCGACATTTTTTAACCTTCAAAAAATGATGATGGTGTTACGAGTTTAAATATTATTTTTGGGGTGACTAAAAAAACACAAATGGGTAAAGTTATTGCGCTTGCTAATCAGAAAGGTGGAGTTGGAAAAACAACTACAGCCATTAATCTTTCTGCAAGTTTAGCAGTTTTAGAGAAGAAAGTATTGTTAATTGATGCAGACCCACAGGCAAATGCCACTTCGGGTCTTGGGTTCGATTTAAAAAGCATAGAAAACAGCATCTACGAATGTATAGTAGATCGGATCGACCCTGAAACTGCCATTTTAAAAACAGAAATAGAAGGCCTTCACCTGATGCCTTCTCATATAGATTTGGTTGGAGCAGAAATTGAAATGCTCAACATGCCCGAACGCGAAAAAGTATTGAAACAAGTAACTGATGTTCTTAAAGAAAAGTACGATTTCATACTGATAGACTGCTCTCCATCGCTCGGACTAATAACCGTAAACTCCTTAACAGCAGCCGACTCTGTGATTATTCCTGTTCAGTGTGAATACTTTGCGCTTGAAGGACTGGGAAAATTGTTGAATACAATTAAAATCATACAGTCGAGGTTAAACCCCGAATTGGAAATTGAAGGATTCCTTCTTACAATGTACGATTCAAGGCTAAACCTTTCGAATCAGGTATATGAGGAGGTGAAACGTCACTTTCAAAGTATGGTTTTCGAAACCATTATCCAACGCAATATCAGGCTAAGTGAAGCCCCAAGCTTTGGAAAACCAGTTCTTTTATATGATGCAAACTCAAAAGGATCAACAAATCATTTAAGCCTTGCACAAGAATTGATTGCTAAGAATAGTCCGAAATTAGTTTAAGGTAGTTCAAAATTTAAAGTTCAAAAGGATAAAACATGGCCAAAAAACATGCATTAGGAAGAGGATTAGGCGCTCTTATCGACGATTCAAGTACTATTAATGAAGCTCCGGTAACAGCAACTTCGATCGATGAGATTGATATTAGTTTGATTGAAGTCAATCCTTGGCAACCACGTACAACCTTTGACGAAGACGCATTAAACGACCTTTCCAACTCTATCAGAGAAGTTGGTATTATACAGCCACTTACATTGAGAAGGGTTGACAACGGCAAATATCAGATTATTGCTGGGGAACGCCGTTTCAGGGCATCAAAAATGGCAGGACTAAAGAAAGTCCCTGCTTACATCCGCGAATCAGACGATTCGAATATGCTAGAGCTTGCGCTGATTGAAAATATTCAACGTGAAGATTTAGATGCTATTGAAGTTGCGGTAAGCTACCAACGGTTAATAGACGAATGCCAACTTACTCAAGAAAATCTTGGCGAACGTGTTGGAAAAAAACGTACAACGGTAACCAATTACCTTCGTTTACTAAAATTACCCGCAGTAATCCAAAAAGCGATACGTGAACGTGAAATTACAATGGGACATGCCCGTGCAATTATCAACGTAAACGATCCCGACACTCAAATCATGCTTTACAAGCAAATTGTGAAGTACGATTTCTCCGTAAGGAAAATTGAAGAGATTGTCCGCAAAATAAGTTCTGATGGTGAAGAAAAAGAAGCACCTAAAGAGGAAGTAAAAGTTCCCAAGTTCCCAGAAGAATACGATGAACTAAAGAAACACCTTTCAAAGCATTTTACAACAAATGTTGATTTTAAAATGAACAATAAAGGGAAAGGGAAAATCGTTATTCCTTTTAATTCGAATAAAGATCTTGAACGCATTATTGGCGTTCTCGATAAGTTAAACAATTAAAACATAGCATTGAAACAACTTCTCAAGGGCATATTAACAATGTTCTTTGGACTGATTATCTTTCAGTCCGAGGCACAAAATATACCTCTAAAAGCTGATTCAACACAAGTTGCAAGCATTAACATTTCGAGTAAAAAGCATGAACCGGGAAAGGCTACAATTTATTCTGCCGTTTTACCTGGATTAGGGCAGATTTACAACAAAAAATACTGGAAAGTACCTATTGTTTATGGTGGTTTTGTTGGTTTAGGTATATATATCAACAAAAACAATCAACAGTATTTGTCTTACAAACAGGCATATTACGATTTAAACGATAATAATCCAAAAACAGCTTCCTACCAGCTAAAATTTCCCAATGAAGATTTTAGCGACATAACATCATCTGAAATTAAGAGTTTCAATAGCAACAGAATAATCCCAAATATTGATTATTACCGAAAAAAACGAGATCTATATATTATTGCCACAGTAGGTTTTTATCTACTCAACATTTTAGACGCAAACGTTGATGCCCATTTAATAGACTTCGACATAAGCGAAGATTTAAGTTTAAATATTCAGCCATTTGTAGCAGAACCTACGACAAATTCTACTATCTTAGGAGCTCATCTGGCTTTAACATTCTAAAAAGGAGGATTTTAATGAAGAGAATACTAAATGTTGTTTTAACACTTATCTATTCCCAAATTGCACTTTCAGCATTTGCCACCCCAGAAGGCAAACCAATAACTATGATGCCAATGCAACGTATTGAAGTCGCCCAAATCGACTCAAACGGTCAGCTTGATACTTTCAAAGCTTATCCAAATGAAGTTCTCGACGAGTTCTTCGTAGGAAATATTGATAGTATGGCTAACGATTATTATATACGTAAAGTCTTTAATCTTGACAGTATTACCGAATGTCAAATTCCTGAGAATGAACTTATCGCTACCGAAAGTTGTGATCAGATCACCGATTCAACTGGAGATCTACCCGATTCTATCTTGATCAGTAAATTAGCGAACATCAATTCATTCATAGACCTTTCGTACAACGGAACGGTAAAAGAGATGATTAGGTTTTACACAAAAAAACGTAAGCCGAAAATTGAAACAATGTTAGGGTTAACAAGTTTCTATTTCCCGATGATTGAAGAAATTTTTGACCGTTATCAATTGCCGCTCGAGTTAAAATACATGGCAGTAATTGAATCGGCACTAAATCCAAGAGCAATTTCAAGAGCTGGAGCTGCGGGTATGTGGCAATTTATGTTCCGAACGGGAAAGTTATATGACCTTGAGGTGAATTCTTACATCGACGAGCGTTATGACCCGGTTAAATCGACCGAGGCTGCTGCACGATATTTAAGAGATCTTTATAACATTTATCATGACTGGCACCTTGTAATTGCAGCCTACAACTGCGGTCCGGGAAATATTAACCGCGCTATTGCCCGAACTGGTGGCAAACAAGATTATTGGGAAATCTACTACCGATTACCAAAAGAAACCCGGGGATATGTTCCTGGTTTTATTGCAGCGTCTTATGCTGTAACTTATTACAAAGATCATGGATTAATACCGAAAGAACCTGTTTTTAATATAGCGACAGACACTATAATGATTTCAAGCTATCTGAATCTGAATCAGGTTGCTTCGCAATTAAATGTTGACATTCAGCTTATACGGGATTTAAATCCGATTTTCAAGAAGGATATTATTCCTGCAAAACCTGACAAACAATATGCTTTGAGACTTCCAGAAGAAGCTATTACCAAGTATATCGAAATGGAAAATAATATTCTTGCCCACAATCGCGAAGATTATTTTCCAAACAACCAAATAAAAGAACCTGTTGCCGCTTCAAATCATTCTGCATCAACAGTTATCGACGGAAAGAAGAAGATTTACCACACTGTAAAATCGGGCGAATTTCCCGGGAAAATTGCCGAAAAATACCATATACGTTTATCCGACTTAAAGAAATGGAATAACTTAAGAAGCAACATGCTCCGAATTGGGCAAAAGCTAATTGTTTATGTTCCAGAAGATAAAGCCTCGGCTAAAGAAACTGCGGAAACAGTGGCTGAACCAACAACAAACTCGAACAACGATTTAGTTGCAGACAATTCAACTAGTTCCGATTCAGGCGAATCGTTCATTTATTACACCGTTCAAAACGGAGATAATTTATGGGAGATTGCTCGGCAATATCCAGGAACATCGGCCGAAGAAATTCGCCAGCTAAATAAAATATCCAACACAAGAGGACTTAGCGTTGGTCAAAAGTTGAAAATTTTAAAGAAGTAATAATACCAGATATGAAACGAATTATATTTTCCTTAGCATTCATTTTGGCCTTTGCATCAGCAGGTTCTGCAAAACAATTTGTTGAAAAAAAGTTTTTCAGCCAATCGCTGAATCAAGAGAAAACATATTTCGTTTCATATCCTACTGGTTACAGTGAGACTGACACGACAAAAAAATACCCGGTAATTGTTTTTTTACATGGCGCAAGTACAAACGCAACCGATATTGCAACCATGTTTGAATCTTACTCATTCCTTTTCAAATTAGGTTGTCCAAACCTATTCAATACAATTTTCGTTATTGCCGATGGAAGTGCGGCTCCTTATCTGGGCAGCTTTTACACCAACTCCACATTGTATGGAAACTTTGAAGATTACATTGCAACCGACTTATATAGCGAAATAAAAACCAATTACCACACCTATTCTCATCGGGCAAAGTGGGCAATAATTGGACATTCAATGGGGGGATATGGCTCAATGAAAATTGCACTAAAACACCCTGAGAAGTTTATTGGTATTTCATCTCTTAGCGGGCCCCTCCACACAACCTATTACAACGATTTGCTACCTTTAGTGCTTGCCGAAAATGGAGGAGCTGCTCCTTATAACTTTACCTATCAGGGATCAATCACTAAGCTGATGTTTTCAATGGCTGGTGCTTTTTCGCCAAATACAGGCAATGAGCCTCCGGTTAATTTCCCAATAACTTCGGCAGGAACCATTGATACACAAATAGTTTCTGTTTGGAACGAAAATAACCCAATAAACCTGATTAAAGATTTGGATGGCAAGAACAACCTCTCATTTTTTATTTACTGCGGAGGAAAAGATGAATATAAACTTTTGCCTGAAAATGAGATGTTTGTAGATTCACTTACAAAATACGGACTCACTTGCACTAAGAAATTTGATCCAGAAGGAGATCATGTAACTAGTTTGGCAACAAGCTTCCCGTTAGGTATAAATTTCCTTTATTCTGTGATGGATACTTCTAAAATTGATTCGGGTGTTGGCATTCCTGAAATTGCCAAAGCTGCAAACGACTATCTATATCCGAACCCTGCTTTTAACCAGTTATTCTTGCAGTCGGCAAATTGGGCAGAAATTGAAAATGCCACTCTGATCTCGTCTCAAGGAAGTATTGTTGAAAACATTAGTAAAGACCAATTAACTAACGGTGTCGACATTAACAACTTACATTCAGGATATTACCTTCTGAAGGTAAACTATAAAGATGGTTTTGTCTCGGTTAAAAAATTCACTAAGAAGAATTAATAACGCCTCTTAACGCGAACGAGATTGAAAAGAATTAGCTAATACTGCTCCAGTTAAATTGAGCCTTTTTGAGCTCTTTCAATCTCTGTTTGAACAAGTTATTTTCATCTTTCGACAAATCAGGATCATTGCTAAGGATATCAGAAGCAACATTTCGTGCATGTGACAAAATTTCACCATCTTTCCCAAGCTGAGCTATTTTCAAATCGAAACCAATGCCACTCTGTTGAGTTCCTTCTAAATCGCCGGGGCCGCGAAGTTTCAGGTCGGTTTCCGCAATTTCAAAACCATCGTTGGTTCGAACCATAGTTTCAAGCCTAATTGTACTCTCTCTCGAAAGCTTGTACGACGACATGAGGATACAGTACGACTGATCGGCGCCTCGGCCTACCCTGCCCCGCAGCTGATGCAACTGAGATAAACCAAACCTCTCGGCACTTTCAATAATCATTACAGAGGCGTTAGGAACATCGACTCCAACTTCAATAACCGTTGTCGAAACCAGTATGTTCGACTCCTTATTTTTGAACCGTTTCATCTCTTCATCCTTGTCTATTGGTTTCATTTTACCATGAACCATACTCACTTTCAAATCGGGGAAAACCCTCTTTACCGAATCATAACCATCTTGCAGGTTCTTATAGTCGAGCGATTCCGACTCTTCAATCAACGGATAAACGATATAAATCTGCCGCCCTTTCTCTATTTCAGTTCTGACAAAATCGTAAACTTGTTTTCGCTTGTTATCATGAAAATGGAGCGTTTTGATAGGTTTTCGACCAGGAGGCAACTCGTCTATCACCGAAACGTCAAGATCTCCATAAACAGTCATAGCAAGAGTCCTAGGGATTGGTGTTGCGGTCATAACAAGAATGTGAGGCGGAATGGTGTTTTTATTCCACAACCTGGCACGCTGAGCAACACCAAAGCGATGCTGTTCATCAATAACCACAAAACCAAGGTTCTTAAATGCGACTTTATCTTCTAACAAAGCATGAGTACCAATTAAAATATCAAGTTTCCCTTCAATCAATTCCTGATGAATGATCCGGCGTAAGGCAATTTTGGTCGAACCTGTTAACAGCTTAATATTCAAATTCAAAGGTTCCATCATTGCGGATATCGTAGCAAAATGCTGAATGGCAAGTATTTCTGTTGGAGCCATTAAGCAAGTTTGGGTTTTATTATCAATAGCCATCAACATCGACATAATTGCGACCAATGTTTTTCCACTTCCAACATCACCCTGCAGTAAACGGTTCATTTGGTGACCCGAACCTACATCTTTCCGTATTTCGCGAATCACTTTCTTTTGAGCATTTGTCATTTCAAAAGGCAAACACGTATTGTAAAAAGTATTGAAATGATCGGCAATAACAGAAAAAACATGCCCACGATATTTACGATCCCTTGTTGATTTTAAACTAAGAATTTTAAGCTGTATAAAGAAAAGCTCCTCAAATTTAAGTCGGTAACGAGCCTTGCGAAGTTCATCATTATCTTTCGGGAAATGAACAGCATACAAAGAATCGTGCAAAGGCATAAACTTATACTTTTCGACAAACCAAGCCGGAAAAGTTTCATAAATGCGCCCTTTTAGCGAAGCAAAAAGATTAGACTGAATTTTCAGAATTGCCCTCGAAGTGAGGAAGTTCTTCTTCATCTTCTCGGAGGTATTGTAAAAAGCTTGTATTGAACCCGATACGTTTTGCTTTGGTTCGTCGGGGTTTTCAAGCTCAGGATGGACAATATTTATCCGACCATTGAAGTTTGATGGCTTTCCAAAAACAATGAATTCTGCTCCCGGTTTTAAAGTAGGCTGAACATATTTTATTCCTTTAAACCAAATGAGATCAAGAGTTCCTGTTTTATCGGCAAAAACCGCAGTAAGCCTTGCCTTACTACCCTCGCCAACCAACTCTAAAGATTGAATTTTCCCCAGAATTTGAACAAAAGGCATACTGTCTGAAACCTCCCTTACTGTATAATATTTTGTCCGATCGACATATTTATACGGAAAATAGTAAAGCAGATCGTAAAGTGAATAGATTTTTAGTTCTTTATTCAGCAATTCTGCTCTTTTAGGCCCAACACCCTGCAAATATTTTATTTCCTGCGACAATTGAGACAGCATAAAGCAAAGATATTGCATATCAATTTTAAACAAAAAAAGTCCTTCAAAATTTATCAACAAAGCAATAATCAATTTAAAAATCGGTTATTTTGCGATGATCAAACAAGTAAAAAGATGGAAAGCAAATTTAAAATCTATACCAAAACCGGAGATGATGGAACTTCGGGATTGATTGGCGGCACCAGAGTACAAAAATTTGATGAGCGACTCGAAGCTTATGGCACCATTGACGAGCTCAATTCGTGGATTGGTTTGATACGGTCAACCATTGATGATGAAATGCTAAAAAAAGTGCTTATGTCGGTCCAGAATGACCTGTTTATTATTGGCTCCCATCTTGCTACCGATGAAACAAAATCTGACTTAAAAAAACAGCTTCCATTTTCGGAGAGTGAAATCCTTTTACTGGAAACCGAAATTGACAGAATGCAGGAGTCTCTTCCAATGTTAAAAAACTTTATCTTGCCCGGAGGAAGTGTTGCGGCCAACTATGCCCACATTGCCCGTACTGTTTGCCGTAGAGCCGAAAGAAGAATATCTCAGTTAAATAACTCTCAATCAATAGAAAACAATTTGAAAGTTTTCGTAAATCGTCTTTCCGATTATCTGTTTGTTCTTTCGCGCTACATTAATTTTAATGCCGGCATTAAAGAGACTTTTTGGGTATCAGAAAATTCATAATTTTTGTATTTATTTCTGGAAAAATTTTTATATTCGCAAAAGATTACAAACGATTTATTGTTAAACATATACTATACACCTAATTATGTACTGGACGTTAGAATTAGCCTCAAAACTTGAAGATGCACCTTGGCCTGCAACAAAAGATGAACTTATCGATTTTGCTATCAGATCGGGAGCACCAATGGAAGTAATTGAAAATCTTCAGGAAATTGAAGATGAAGGAGATGTTTATGAATCAATAGAAGACATCTGGCCCGATTACCCCAGCAAAGATGATTTCTTCTTTAATGAAGATGAATATTAAAACAAAATACTAAAAGCCCTTTAAAGGGCTTTTTTTGTACCCAAGCAATTTAAACTTGGTTTGCTTTTGAATGTTTTTTATCAAAAAAATACAACTAATGAAAAGAAGGTGGCTTTCAGAAAAGATAGCCACCTTCTTTTTTTATAGGTTTCTATTTCACAACTTTGATCGACTCTGACCGCTGATTTCCTTCTAATTTAAGGATATACAACCCATTTGCCATACCAGAACAAGGCAACTGATAGTTACCTGTTTCGGGCAAATTATACTTTCCAATAAAAACTCCAGAGGCAGAATAAACAGTTAACGTATTGAAATCATTTGGATACTTAACCTCGATACCATTGGCATTTTTGTAAGCAAAAGCCGATTGCTTCACCGTTTTTTCGTTGTTTGAAACTGGCCACACCTGATTAACATAGAACGTTTTAGACGCCCCAACAGTATGAAGGAATACAGGTGCTCTACGGCCAGAAAGTCCATCGGGAAGAGGGTCAACGGTTACGCTTAACGTGGCATACCAAAGAGAATCGTTATAAACCTGATCGGTAACGTTTACATGAATCCAATCGGGAATCCATGTTTGGTCATAATACAACGTGTCGAAAAATGGAAAAGCTTTAAGCTCATAAGTTCCACCCTCTCGGCTATCGAAAATTGCCTCTTTGTCGAGAGAAATGTATGAATAAGCTGCCCCGGAAAGGTTCATATACATGGTTTGCCTATTATTATTCCACGAATAAATTAAACTATCATCCTTCACCATAAAACATGAACGGCTATCACCATCTGAAGGGTTAATTTCTTCGGTACAAACAGCCATCGAAACACCATCAACATTAAACCCTGTCAATTCAAGAAAAAACGCTTTATCCATTTCCATCGATTCCTTTATGACAGAAAATCCGTCTTCGTCCTTTTCTTGAAATTCGGTAAATTTCATTGTATAGCCAACGATCTCATTAAAACTATTCTTTATTGGCACAACATCTTTAGCCTTAATTGTTGAACTTGCAATCACTTTGCCTTTCATTGAGTTACCTTCTGGATTTTTTTCCTTAAGAACAATATTCATTGTAAAAGGTGTTTCGCCGGGTGCATCAAAAACGAGTAAATAGACATTAACACCTTCAAAGTATAATGTTGAAAGGGGTTCTTCATAGTAAACAAGCAAAGACTCATAGTTTGCATCTGAAAAATTGGAGGCCCCTGTGCCAAAATAATAAGCATTAGCACCAGCCGACAATAGTGTGAAACCGTTATCGAGGTTTGCACAACCGTAATCGTTAGCCACATCAAAACCAAGATAAACGCCATCTCCACCGGCCATTGTATAACTAGGAGAATTCTTTAACACATAATCAGCTCCTAATATATACGAGCTGGAATAGCCTTTCTGATTTGTGGCGTTCAATACAGGTGTTCCGTAAAAACTATCTTCAACGTCCATCATTAGGCTATCAATATCAGATATAATACTATCACCCGAAAGGCTATCGGCACAACTCCACTTATATGAAACGCCTTCTTCAATAGATGTATTCTTCCAGTTCCATGTCACAAATGGAGAATTGACGATACATGAGGCATTATAGCTTCCCCAAGTATCAGGATCGAGGCCAAGAAATATTCCGCCCTGAGGCTGAATATATGATGCTGTTGGAGGCAACATCTCGGTATTTGTATACGTAACATTACCCGTAAAAAGCTCAAACCAGCCATCGGAAGAACCTGCACCCCATAAATCTGTGGTAAAAGTTATAACACCTGTTGTTGAATTAAACTCTCCAACAAGATCATCAGATGAATTATAAATTGTTAATTCGGAGGTATTTAAACCTTCCTTATAAATTACCTGCCCCTGAGGTAGTGATATTTTTTTTTGATCGTCGGAGACAATCCCGTACACTTTTCGGTTGCTTGCCCCCGGTACAAAATTATCGAACCAAATCTTGTTTGGATCTGTAGCATCAACAGTAATAACAGTTTCGCCAGTAACACGCCCCCCATAATAAGATACTCCCTTGCAGCTGAATGTATCCAAAAGATTGTCGGGCAGAGAAGCAATAGACTTAGTTTCCTCGGGCAAAGATACAGATTTTCCGACCGATGGTTTTGCCACAAGACTT
>JACCEE010761144.1_pt1 | contig 12399 bp, 8 predicted proteins | sample 7449931 | NCBI WGS metagenome assembly JACCEE01 (sample SAMN15323457, study PRJNA562643) | freshwater metagenome | isolation source: river surface water | place: USA:Blue River Watershed | collected 2017-08-19 | reverse complement strand
TCTCGGTTTTCTGGAATGTTATTCTGCGAAATAATGTGTAAACTTTGGAAGCGCCGTATACCGAACGGTACGTACGGTGCTGTGGGAGGTCGCCCGGTCAAATAATGACCGGGCTCCTACCCGATTGAAATCTCGAACAGACATCGAACCGGTAACCCTGTCTTAGGTGGATGCGCTCTACCGTAGGTACGAGCTATAGAAGAATTATGGACTCCCTACTCAGTAATCGCGTGAAAATGATAAGATCGTGCAAACCCTCCCGCGAATCGCCATACAAAAAGCTACCGTACTCAGCGGGAGAGGGTTTGAGCGAGCGTTTTTTCCGCAGGATCGAAGATCCGAGGACGCAAAACGAGAGGAAAATCCGAGACCGCGGTAAGGATGAGGTCATGGTTCGATTCCGGTTAAAGGCTCCACAATAAGAAAGGGGCCGTTGCAAAAAGTGAAGGAGCGCCGGCGGAGCCGACGCGGATTATAAGTCGCGACGCGACGCGTCGCTCCAATGTAATGGGTAATGCTCGTCTCCGACACCTCGAAGTAGTAGAAAAATACGCCTACACTACAATTTGGTGGTTATCATTGATAAATAAAGTATTTATTACTCAATGAGGAAGTATAAATTTGCGATTCCCATCGAATTTTAGTGGTTATCATTGATAAATAATCGTATTTTTTCTCATTGAGGAAGTATAAAAATCCGCCTGCCCTTCGATTTTGGTGGTTATCATTGATAAATAAAGTGGTTATTGCTCAATGAGGAAGTATAAATTTGCGAGTTCCATCGAATTTTGGTGGTTATCATTGATAAATAATCACATTTTCTCTCATTGAGGAAGTATAAAAATCCGTCTGCCCTTCGATTTTGGTGGTTATCATTGACAAGTAATCCCGTTCAAACGCTAAAAATCGTGACCTCATTCGTTTTTTTGTGGTAATCATTGATAAACAATAATGAATAGACTCCATCGATCCCGATTATATGCGAGATTAAGGAAAGTGGAGCTTTTCGCCCATAAGCCCAGCAAGTGGCGCTCATTTCAGCTTCTTGCAAGATAAATAGACTGCTGCATCCTGAACTATTACGTTCATTTTGCAACAGCTTCTTCTTATTGTGACTCTTCATTCATGGATCGAACCGGTGAATCCTGTCTGCTATAGGATGCGCTCTACCATAGAATTGGACGGACGCAGCAGCAAGCAAATCAGGGAACGCGATCAACCGCAAACCCTCACCCGACGGCCATGCTAGAGATTACCGTACTCAGCGGCCCGTCTCGTCGGTGCATCAGCGAGTTTCAACGCGCTCTGGAGGTGCTACGCACCGACGAAAATGTCATCAGCGACCCGTTTCGTCGGTGCATCAGCGAATTTCAACGCGCGCCGGGAAGATGACGCAACTACTCAACCGTGCACAACGGGAATTTTAGTAGGTGCGTCAATGAAAAGCCCCGCGTCAAAGGTCGGTGAACCACGTTGGCTAACGACAAGTATCAAATGGAGGGTAAACATGAAGGAGCGTGACTTTGTCATTTTGGTAGGAGAAAACGTCAAATCGGAAGAGTTGGACATCGTAAGTGGCTCTGCCTGCGTGCAGGTGAATCTCAGCAGTCCGCGTGCGTGCTTCTTTGAAAGCGCGTTTCGCACGTGAAGATGCGAATTAGCCGATACATAGATTTTGGCCGGGAGGCGATCATTTAGAGAACACCCCCCGAAGTAGAGCCACGAGGACCAAGGACGCGATGAAATGGTGAGATCACTAATTGCATTTGGGTATTGCATAAGATATAATAGCGCCAGACGGAGGCATCGATAAATGGCAAAATCTTATCACTGTCCGAACTGTGCCGCGAATCTTGTTTTTGACCCGGACGCCCGGAAGATGGCGTGTGCTTTCTGTGGTACAAGAATATCACCGGACAATGTCACATCACACGATGCCGTGAATGGATTTATTCAAGGTGAGACGTGGGATGAGAGTGCCTCTTGCTTTCTGTGCTCGAACTGCGGAGCCAAATCGATTTCTGATGCGAGCACGGTTGCGACTTTTTGCGCCTTTTGCGGAGCGCCGTCGATGTCCGTAACGACCGGGAGCGGGGTGAAGCCCATGCGTCTTCTGCCGTTTCAATATGGTCGCGAAATGGCGGAGCGTGCCTTTTTGCAGTGGTGTCGCAAGAGTTGGTTTCTGCCAAACAGCTTCACCTCGAAGAAACAGATTGAGAAATTGACCGGAATGTACGTTCCCTTCTGGTTGTTTACCTGGCCTGTGGATGTGGACTGCTCGTATCTTGATGTCGCACGCAAAAAAGATACCGGATCGGTAATCGGCGGCTATATCCAAAGAGTGCGTAAGGGTCGACTGTTATGGGAGAAAATTCCTCTCGACGGATCCTCCCATATACGTGATGATTTGATGGAATGCATCGAACCGTATGACCTCAAGCAGTTGATCCGATTCGACACGAAGTATCTCGCCGGTTTTTTCGCGGAGAGTTACGACCTTCCCGCCGAGAATCTGCTGAGAAGAGGCTATCTCCGTGTGAAGGACTTCGTGCGGGGATTCTGCGGCGAGGGACGCGTCAACTTCAATGATCACAGTACGTATCATCTGCCGACGGCCGAGTATGTCTATCTGCCCGTTTGGTTTTTGAATTACACGTATCGCGGTAAAACGTACTCCTTCGCGCTGAACGGTCAAACCGGTAAGGTAGCGGGAGACCAGCCGATCAGCCGTTGGAAGTTGTGTCTGTTCCTGCTGGCGGTGTTTGTGTTTCTAATGATTGTAGTTGTCTTTCTCGGGACACGTGCTCTGGGAGGAATGTTTCTATGATCGAGAATTTGCGCGAAATGTTCCGAAACCGAATAATGCTCTTGCTGCCGGTTGCAGGCTTGCTTTTTTCGGCGAGCTTCAGTTTCATGAACTACAGCATCTTTTTCGCGAAAATCAATATGGGAGTCGTTCTTGTGTTGGTTGTCTATGCGGGGTTCTTAAGCCCGGAAGATGCCTTGACGATTATTCGCGTTCTGCAAATCATATCCGTGACTGTTATTCTCATGATTCCTTTCTTATTAACATTTGCGACCGGAAAATTTATCCTTCGACTTAAGAAGCATCAATCGACGGTAAATCACATGACCTATATCAATGCGGCATCCCTTACAAACTTTCTTATCAATGAACGATGTCGGCAGCAGCCCTTACCCAAGAATGAATTCTTAGAGAGCTTGGGGATTACAGATTATCAGCCGGATGCGATAGATGATGGATTTGTGAAGATCGATTATCCGACCGTGGAGGTTCCGGATGAGCTTCCGGCATATGATCCCAACGGGCCGTCACCATTCAAAAAGAAGTGATTCCTTTGCGTAACATGGCACTATTAACGAGAATGCGTGAGATATTGAGTGCATAGAAGATAACAACAGGTATAATCGAAGTAACGGAGGAATTCTTACTATGGCAAAATCCTATCGATGTCCGAACTGTGCCGCGAGCCTTGTTTTCGATCCGGATGCCAAGAAGATGGCCTGTGCCTTCTGCGGAAGCCAAATATCTCCGGATGACGTTCTCTCGCTCGAGGCGACGGATGGATTTGTTCAGGGTGAGACCTGGGAAGAGGACGCATCGTGTTTTCTTTGCGGTAACTGCGGCGCCAAATCAATCACGGATCAGAATACGACCGCGACGTTCTGTGCGTTCTGCGGGTCGCCTTCACTCTCCTTAACGACCAAGGGCGGGGTGAAACCGATGCGGATCATCCCGTTCAAGTACGGACGGGAAGAGGCGGAGAAAGCTTTTATCGAGTGGTGTAAGAAGAGTCTCTTCCTACCTAACGGCTTTACCTCCAAAAAGCAGATTGCGAAGTTGACGGGTATTTATGTGCCGTTCTGGCTGTTCGATTATCCGGTGGATCTCAACTGTACATTTCTCGATGTCGAGACCGTCGAGACCGAGGACGGCGGATCATCGGTCCGCTATGTGAAGAATTCGAAACGCGGTTATCTTCTCTGGGAGAAGGTTCCCCTGGACGGCTCCTCGCACATTAAAGACGGACTTATGGAGTGCATCGAACCTTATAATTATGAACAGCTGATTGACTTCAACACGAAGTTTCTCTCCGGATTCTACGCGGAGAACTATGATATTCCCGCAGAGAAACTCTTGCGGAGTATCTTCATGCGTGTTAAGGAGTTCGTGAAAAGCGCCTGCGGCGCCGGACGCGTCGACTACTCAGACAACAGCATCTACCATCCGCCGACGGCTGAATATGTATATCTGCCGGTATGGTTTCTCAATTATGTTTATCACGGGAAAACATATACCTTTGCGCTCAACGGCCAGACAGGTAAGGTTGCGGGCGAACAGCCGATCAGCCGATGGAAGATCGCTCTGTTTGTGGGCGGCATGTTTGCCGGATTTGCTTTGCTGTTCGGACTTCTCGGATTTATGATGTTCGGAGGATTGTTCCTATGAAGATGGTTACCGTAAAGACGACGATCAAGAACCGGTTGATGCTTCTTTTGCCGATCGGCGGAGTCGTCCTATATATTCTCTATTTTGTGCTTCGGAACTTCGGCAGCTTTGATCCCGAGGACATCGCGCTTTTTGTCCGGATTATGCAGTATATCGGTGTGGTTCTTTTCGCGATCCTGCCATTTGCGCTGACGATCACGATCACCAAGATCGTTCTCAAATTTCAAACGAACCAGTCGACGGTCGATCACACCACATATGTCAACACAGCGACGATGGCTGAGTTCATGATGTCCGGAGACCCTGAGACAAGGATTCTCGCGGATCATCAGAGAAGAGATGCGTTGTCGAGATCGATGGTGACCCAAACAGATATTTCGAATGATGTAGCTGTCGAACCATATTTTCCGATATTCAAGGCGCCGAATGACGATCTTCCGGAATATGACCCGGAGGGTCCGAATCCCTTCAAGAAGCCATCAGAGGCAGAGCGGTAATATCTCCCGGCGCCGAGCCCTGAGCCCATAATCACGTCAGGTGGAACTCATTTCTGCTGCGCACAAGAAAAGAGGCTGTTGCATCCTGAACTTTAACGTTCAAACTGCAACGGCCTCTTCTTTTCGAGAATGGAGGGAATTATAAGGATCCCGGCTGGATGTTGAACTGCGCGCATAGCTGAGCGAACTCCGCCGAATTGACGAATCCCGCGAGTACATCACGACGGGAGGCGCCTGCGGTCATACGGTTCAACCAGTAGTCGCAACCGGCCGTGTCGGCGGGGCGGTTAAAGAAGGCTCGGTACAGTGTCTCGACATAGCTGCGGTTCGATACATTTCTGCTGATAAACTCCGCGCTGAATACGAATCCATATGCGACGCTGGCGCCGGTCCTGGTTCCGTTCTGCAGGGAGGTGACCCAATCGCGTAATCCCGTGGTATCCGGGGTGCGACCGAGACATTCGCAGTAGAAGCGCGTGACAAACTTCGTCGTCTCCGGATAGAGGTCTTCCGGTTCGGTCAGTGTAAGTGAACCTGCGGAAATTCCATACGAGGAGGCAAGGTTCTTGAATTCTGTCGAGTTTGTGAAGCCGTGCAGGACATAATAACGGCTGAGTCCGCTGTTCAGCTTCGCAAGCCAATCCGCTTTGCCGCCCGGATCCGCCGCGCGATTGAAGAAAGCCTGATACAGGATGTCGATATATTGTTCGTTCGTCTTGCCGGCGCCGATGAATTCGGGACTGAAGACGAAGCCGTGGGCGACGTCGGCTCCGCTCATCTCCCATGATTCAAGCTGGCCGCACCAATAGGCAAGGCCTGTGGGATCCGCCGTTCGGCCGAGACAAAGGGAATAGAACCGTGAGACGAAATTGCCGACGCCGGAAAGCTGCGTTCTGGCATAGAGCTTGAATGAGGACGTGACGGGAGAATTAAAGGAATAGAGTGTCTTATACTGGGCATCCTTGTACCAACCGAGGAAGTTATATCCCGGCATCGAGGGAAGCCAGGGTTCATATACCACCTGACCGGTCGGGATTGTTCTGGATCCGAGTGTGCTGCCGTTATCCGCTACGAAAGTGACTGTATACTTCGTTAGTGTTTGATTTGCCGCGGCCTTGACGAGCGCATAGGCATCGGCCATGCCATATCCTGTATACTTATCGAAACCAAAGGCATCAACATCGGTCGCTGTCGACCGGAGTATTTGCTGGAAGGTAGCGGGGGTGAGCGATGGATTGACGGTGAGCGCGAGAACGGCAAGACCTGACACCGCCGGTGCGGAGAATGAGGTGCCGTCCGGTGTACTGTAGCTGCCGGAGGTGTTGGTCGTATAGATCCATTCGCCGGGTGCCGCTACGTCTACCATTTCGTTATAGGTCGAGAAGTCGGACCACTCCGCGTAGTCATTCACAGACGCGACAGAAACAACCGTATCGTATGACGCGGGGTAATTGAGGCGTTCATAACCGTTGTTGCCGGCAGACGCGATCAAGATGACGTTCTTCGACAACGCATAGTTGATCGCTTCCTCCTCCGCGAGTGAGGTCGGTCCGCCCATACTCATGTTAATAACGCGAACGCCCGCATCGGCGGCATCCTTAATCGCCTGAATCAGACGAGACTCCGTGATGTTGCCGTAGTCGGAAGTAATCTGAAGAGGGAGAATTGTCACAGCGTTGCAAATACCGGCAACGCCGATCGTATTATCGACAGTCGCAGCGATTACACCGGTCACCATCGTACCGTGGCCTCGGACGTCCCCGGTGACGGTTCCACCAACAAGATAATTCTTGCCGGGAAGTATCCGGGACTGCGGGAGATCCGTATGTGTCCGCGAGACGCCGGAGTCGATGACGGCAACGACGATGTCATTGGTTCCGTAAGTGACCGACCAGGCTTCGGGGATATTCAGAAGGTCGTGTTGGTATTGGTAGGCGTAGTATGTGTCCGTTGGTGCCGCGAGGGAATCCTCACCGATCGGATCGGCCTGCCGGGAGAAAGAGTCTGTTGTCAAATCGGAGGGAAGAATGGATTCCTCGTACATGAGATCATCGGTCTCCGAGTATTTGATCCGTGCTCCGGCCTTGGTCAGAAAGGTGTTGATATCTGCGGTGACAAGACGAATCATACGATCCGTACTGTATCCGAGAAAGGTATAGTTCTCACCTTCCAGATAACCTGCCATCTCCGCAAGCGGACAGTCGTCGGTGAAGCGAATAATGAAGGATCGATCCCCCTCATCCGGAAGAGCTGTCAGAAGCACATCGATATCCGATGCGTTGTCCTGGGTTGCCGCCTCGACAATGGAACCGGACATCTCTTGAAGAGCAATATCTCGAGCCTGATCCACAGCGGCAAAAGGATTCTCCGCGGTAGTCGTACCCGGATCGCCCGCCGGATCGGCAGACGCGAGAAACGGTTGTCCAAGAAATATTAGGAAGGCTATGACCGAGGCAAGTATTCGAAATGACATGATTGATCCTCCGATCTATTCTCTAATGGTTATTATTATAACACAAACACATACATGCGAGAAGAAAAATGCTGTTCGGATACGTGGGCAGGAGACAAGCTTCATGCTAAGATAAGTATATTCTTTTCGCGACGTCCCGATCATCCGGAACGAGAAGTGCCGACGTATTTTTCACATCCGAATCTCGAATGCGAACAACCGGGGGAGACTAATGGCTAAGCTGTATTTCAAATATGGAGCGATGGGCAGCAGCAAATCCGCGCAGGCACTGATCGCAAAGTTTAACTATGAGGAGCGCCAGATGAGCGTGTGGCTGATTAAGCCTGCGACGGACCGAAGAGATGGGACGGATATCATCTCTTCGCGCATCGGCATGCAACAGAAAGCCGAAGTCATCTTGCCGGATACCGACATTCTCGCACGTTTTCGCGAAATGGAATCCGGATCGATCGATGTGATCATCTCTGACGAGAGTCAGTTCTTTACGCGAAGTCAGATCGAACAGCTGAGAGATATTGTCGATCTTCATGATGTACCCGTACTTTGCTTCGGATTGCGAACGGACTTTCTCGCACATGTCTTTCCCGGTAGCCTCCGGCTCTTCGAACTGGCGGATTCGCTGACAGAAATCAAGACCATCTGCTCTTGCGGACAGAAGGCGATCGTTTCCGCCCGCATCGGACAGGACGGCCGCGTCATTACCTCCGGGGACCAGATCTTTCTCGGCGGCAATGACAGTTATATCGCGATGTGCCACACCTGCTGGAAGAAGAGAATTCGTTCGGAGGCTTCGGGCCGTCCGTCTGCCGACAGTGAGCGGGATAGAATTGACCGTTTGTGATGGTGTGACTGCACTGGGACAGCCAGCCTCCCAGATTGACGCCTCTTTGGTAACCGGTAAATATTCTCATACGTTCCTCCTAGGTAAGGATTCGGCAATCTCTACCTTGCTCGACATCGTGATCGATGAAATACCGACGCATTGCGTTCTGAACCGACCGTTTATCGCCGCTCCATAACGGTGCGATCAGGATTGATTTGGCCCCGTCTCCCGTCAGCCGGTGAATCGTGACATCTCGCGGCAGTCGCTCGACGGCAGCCGCGAGCAGCTCGAAATATTCTTCTCTTGTCAGAACGTCAAAGAGTCCTTTGGCATACATGTCGGCAAGGTCCGTTCCGCGCAACACATGAAGAAGCTGCAGCTTTACACCGTCAACGCCGATGCGGGAAATAAAATCGACAGATCCCAGAATATCCTCCTTCGTCTCTCCGGGCAAGCCGAGGATCAAATGGACGATCACCTTGATTCCGCCTTGACGCAGGCGACGGACGGCCGCCTCGAAGCACGCATTATCAAATCCGCGGCGAAGCATGACCGCTGTCGTTTCATCGGATGTCTGCAGACCGAGCTCGACCCACACGGGCTTTTGGTGAGAGAGCGAGAACAGCAGATCGTACATCTCTTCGCGGATCGAATCCGGCCGGGTTGCGACAGATAAAGCGACGATACTCGGATGGGATATGGCCTCGCGAAACAGCGGCTCAAGCCGCTCGATCGGCCCGTAGGTGTTTGTGAAGCTCTGAAAATAGGCGATATACGAGTCGCTTTTCGCCTTTCCGGAGACAAGAGAAATCGCGCGTTCGATCTGTTCGTTGATCGAACGTGTATTCGATTGCGCAAAATCCCCCGCGCCGCTGTCACCGCAGAAGAGACAGCCGGACGTGCCGAGGGTACCGTCGCGATTCGGGCATGAGCATCCGGTTGACAGAGCAAGCTTATAGGTCTTGGCACCGAATACCTTCTTCAGGTACTCGTCCAGAGCGTAGTAATACACGTGTGTCAGTTCCTCATTTCGGAAGATTCTCTTCCCAGCGATCCAACATCTCGCCGAGAAGTTTGAAGGCATCCTTGTAATCGAAGAGCTGAAGATGCTGTTCCAACGCCGTGACACGATAACCGAATGCTCGACTTAAGAGGTCGCGATTCTCCTCGAAAAGAGTGTTTGCCTCCATATCATAGCTCTCGATCAGCGGTAGGATGCGGTTGACGATCTCCCGAACTTTGACAGGATCGGCACTGCCCGTCTCGATATCCGGAGAGAAGGTACGGATCGAGAAGATGATGCGGCGAATCTCGTCGGCTGTCGTACTGAGAGTGGCGCCGAGAAGCTTAATCATCGGCTTCAACTCAGCTTCCGACCGCTCTTCTCGTGCCGCGATCTCAAGCGCCTTCGATTGCTCTTGAATGGATTGGAAACCTAAGGTCGCGGCGGTGCCCTTCAGGCCGTGCGCAATTTTGCTGACGGAAAGAAGGTCATGTTGATCCAGACAGTCCGCCATATCAAGCGCATCCGCGCGATGCCGATTGATAAACTGATCGATCAATTTGACATACCACATCAGATTGCCCTGAAGATTTTTGAGCCCGAAATCCGGATCAAGGCCGTCGATCGTCCGGAGGCTGGTAAGAATATCCTCGGTATCCGTAGGAAGCGAGAGCGTGTTCTTACTCTTCTTGCCGGGCTCCTGTATATCGCCGGATTTGCTAATCTTTGCGCCGCGGCCGCGCTCGGATGCGGCCTGTGTCGATCCGCCATCTGCCGAGGATAGCGAAGTCGCCATTACGGTCTTGTCCGGTTCCTTTGCCGGATCGGCAGAACCGTTCTTCTTCAGCGACGGAGGCAGCCACTTCACCAACGTGGAGAAGAGGTTGTCGGGATCGACAGGTTTGGGCAAGTGGTCGGACATTCCGGCCTCGAAACATCGTTCGCGATCTTCCTCGAAGGCAACCGCCGTCATGGCAATGATCGGTGTCTTACTATATCCCGGGAGAAGCCGGATTTCCTTGGTCGCTTCATAGCCGTCCATTTCGGGCATCTGGAGATCCATCAGGAACAGATCATAATGCTTTTCGCGAGCCCGCTCTACCGCGACGCGTCCGTTCTGCGCCGTGTCGGCACGCAGACCGACCGATGCCAGGAGCCCCTCGGCAACCTCGCGATTGATCGCATTGTCTTCGACGAGAAGGATTTTCGCGGCAGTAAAGGTCGGTAACTCCCGGCGAATGTTCTCCATTTCCTCGCCTCGACGCGCGCTGAGTTGGTTCAGAAGCGCTGCGTTCAGGGCATCCTTGAGACGGGAGGGAGTAACCGGTTTTGTCAGCAACGTGAAGGGAAGGTCATTTCTGCGATCGTCGTCCTTCAACGCGAAAATATGCGCCGTGACCATAATCAGCAAGGGTTTATGGCGTAGATTCGAATTGGATACTCTTTGGAGAACCTCGATACCGTCGGTCTGCGGCATCCGATAATCGACGAAAAGTAAGCGATACGGATCTCCTTCGGCATCCGCCGCAAGAAGGCGGCCGAGACCGGTTGCTCCCGAGCGATCAAAATCCGAACGAATTCCGATCTCGGACAGCAGGGAGGCGAGAATCTCGCACTCGTCCCCGGAATCATCGATGATGAGGGCCCGCATTCCTTCGAGTCGTGACAACTCGGCAGGACGCATGGCCGGTTGCCGGCTCTTGGCGAAGGGGATGACCACGCAGAAAGTGGTTCCCTTGCCGGCAGCACTCTCGACATGAATCGTGCCGCCCATCAATTCGGTCAAACGCTTCGTGATCGGAAGGCCCAAGCCGGTTCCGCCATACTTGCGGGTTGTCGCATCGGTCGCCTGTTCAAACTCGTCAAACAGACGGGCCATATGCTCGCCTGTGATACCGATACCGGTGTCCTGGACACGGAATTCCAGGGTAATGGTACTTCTGTTCTCCGAAACTCGCTTCACCGACAAAGTGATCCCGCCTTTTTCCGTGAACTTCACCGCATTGGTCATCAGGTTCAGAAGAATCTGCGCGACCCGGTTTCCGTCGCCGCGGACAACGGGCGGAACGCTGTCAAAAGCCAGAGAGATCGGAATGCTCTTGCGAACGGCATCTTCTTCGACAATGTTCAGAATCTTGTCGATGACGCGCACCGGTTCGAAGTCGATCGTCTCCAACGCAATCTTGCCGGCCTCGATCTTCGAGAGGTCGAGAATGTCGTTAATGATCTGCAGGAGATGCTCCGAGGCGGCGGAGAGCTTGTTCAGCTCGTCGAGTTGCCTTGGAGTTAAGGGGTCGCGCCGGATCAGGTACGCGAAACCGACGATGGCGTTGATCGGCGTACGGATCTCATGGCTCATGTTTGACAGGAAGGAGCTCTTTGCCTTGTTCGCGCTCTTGGCAGCCTCCGTCGCCTCTTCGAGCTCGGACGTGCGGATCCGTACCATTTCCTCGAGGTGCTTGCGATACCTGTCGAGTTCATTCGCCGCTTCAATCTTCTCGCTGATATCCTGTACGGTGCCGAGGAAGGTGATCGGTTGATTATCTGCGTCGAATTCAATCTCCGCACGCATTTCGATCCAACGGATCTCTCCGGAAACGAGAATCCGCTGGGTCAGATGGAAAGGAGTTCCGCTCTTGGCCGCGCGAAAAGCATCGCGCACCATCAGAAGGTCATCCGGGTGAGACCGTTTCAGAAAACTCGACAACGTCCGGGATTTCCCCTGAGAAATGCCGAAGATCCGGCATGTTTCCTCCGAACAAGAGAGGAAATCTCCCGCGATATCATAGAACCAATGGCCAGTCTTGGAAACCGCCTGCGCGCGCTTAAGGAAATACTCGCTATGTTGGAGCGCACGCGTTACCTCGATCCGTTCGTGGTTGAGATAGGCCATGCCGATCTGGTCGGCAACCTCGCAGCACAGGGAAATCTCCGATGCGTCCCAAGGATGCGGGCCGTTCGTGTAGGAGAAGACCAGTATTCCCTGAAAATGCCCCTTGAAAAAAATGTTCGTACTGATAAATGCGGTGATCCCGGCTTCCGTGAGATATTTGCGCGTCGATAGATTCAAACGCGGGTCGCCGGAGGTATCCGCGGACTCGAAATATCGCTCTGTCTGCAGATAAGTTGCGT
>JACCEE010643940.1_pt1 | contig 12399 bp, 10 predicted proteins | sample 7449931 | NCBI WGS metagenome assembly JACCEE01 (sample SAMN15323457, study PRJNA562643) | freshwater metagenome | isolation source: river surface water | place: USA:Blue River Watershed | collected 2017-08-19 | reverse complement strand
GGAAATGATGGTTCAATAGATATTGATGTAGAAGGAGGCATTCAGCCCTATTCTTATTTATGGAATAATGGTGAAACGAGTCAAGACATACAGAATCTTAAGTATGGAAATTATACCATTACAGTAACAGATCAAACGTCGGAAATTGTATCTCAGTCTTATACGATTAATCCCAAAATCAATCTGGAAGATTCCTTATCAATTTCGGGATATGTAAGCGCAGGAAGTCTTTCGGTCTCCGATGGTTATGTAATTGCATTTTCTCATTTTCAAAATAAATTAATCCCTTACTCATTTACAACCATTAATGGTGATGGCTCTTTTAAATTAATAAATTTAAAAGCATCTAAATATATTTTATATGCAGTACCATCTATTTTATATTTAAATGATTACATTCCAACATATTACTGCGGTCAATCTAATTGGAATAATGCTTTGTCAATAAATTTATTGGGAAATGCATATCATGTTTTAATCGATTTGAATAAAATAGAAAATAATAAAGAATCTGGTTTATGTAAAATAATTGGGAAGGTCAATTTTGAAGATGATACTTTATGTATTTACTCTAAAAAAAAACCGTTATTATCAACATCAAAGGCTGCAAATCAACCTGTGTTTTTAATTCAAAATGAAGAGATTATAAGCTCTTCATTAACTGATTCAAATGGAGTTTTTATTTTTGATAATATAGCTGTAGGTAATTATAAAATTTTAATTTCAAATCCAGGCTTTTCTAAATTAACGAAAGAGGTAGAATTAACTTTTCAAAATCCAGTTTCTGATACTATAATATTTGATATTAAAGAAGCAGATGTTTTAAGTACTCGTAGTGCTGATCAAATAATAAATCAAGTTTATCCAAATCCTGTACAGACCGTTTTATATTTCTCGAAACAATGTGATGTGCAACTTTTTAATATGAAAGGAGAAAAGATAAAGATTGCAAAAAAAGTTCAAAATTTGAATGTATCATCATTGCCATTGGGCATTTATCAAATTGTTTTAATTAATAATGATGGAGTATTTACGCATTTGATAATTAAACAATAATTTGCCTATTACCCTATATGCAATTTAGAAAGAAGAAAATTGTCTATTGATATAAATAAAACAAAATGAGAAAAAAAGCCTTCATTATTATCTTTCTGTTCCTTAATGTAAGGATATATTCACAATCCACCCGGTTTATAACTGTTGCTGATTCGGTATATAAGAAAGCACATATAAAGCAGTTGATTTATGCGATTGAAGATCAACCACTTTTAGGCTATTTTATTTATAAATTTGATAAAAACGGATTTATAAAAGAATATATCGAAACGCCTATCATTGGGAAATCGGTATTCACGAACAAACAGATTTATTATTATAAGAACAACCGCAAAGTTAAAGAAGTTCAATATATTAATAATCTTTGTAATAAAAGCACAAAGCAAATTAGGTTAATTAAAACCTATGTTTACAGCCCGTCTGGTTATGAAGCGAAAACCTACACTCAACGCGATCACAAACTGTATGGCATAGAAATTTATACAAAAGATTCCTTAAAATTGGAAAGAACACAATTCAATACAGAAACCAATAACATAGAAAAAAAAGCATTAATATATTTTGATTCAGCCCTTAATTTTATTAAAACCCAATATATTAATATCAGGTATGATAAAAACGATTTAGATATAATAAAAATAAAACGAGACTATATTTTTTATTATAAAAATTATTACAACGAGCATCAACAGTTAACAAAATCATTAATATATAATCAATGGAATGAGTTACTTAATGATGAGTTTATTATGTATAATGAGCTTGGATTAATCACAAAAATAGAAAAAAATAATTATGATAATTTAAAGGGGGATAAAACTGATAAGTTCGTATATATCATTGATTATAATAAACCGAGAAGTTCACTAGACTTTGAGCGTTTTTTTAAAGAAAATAATAAGTAGAATAATATCATTAAAAATACAATAGATATTGTGAAGTTCGACTGAAGTGAAACTTCTGCCGTTTCATTGGCCTTACTGATTATAAATCATAAGGTATGAAACACAGGCTAACAGAAAAGCCCGGAAATTACTGCCGGGCTTTTCTCTTTTTGTTATAGCTATAAAACACTATTTGATTGTGCTTTTGCCAAACAAACTATATATCGGGCAACTTGCTGCAAGGCTTGTATATCCAATAAAAGCAGTAAGAGCAAACAATATCAGATTGATGGTATTGCCAAAATAGTTCGATAAAATGATGAATGCAATGATGAATGCTAATATCATTCTGATAACTCTGTCGATACGACCAACGTTTCTCGAATTTTTTGCCATTTTTCTATGAGTTTAAAATGTTGGTTTGAATATTTATTGATTCTTGGTGAATAGCCTTAAAGACCTGATTGATAAGTTCAGAACTTAATCCGTATTGAGTACCTTTTTCTTCCATAGCGTGAATGATCTCATCCCAACGTTTGTTTTGAATAATACGAATGTTATTCTCTTTTTTGTGTTGTCCGATGAGTTTTACAACTTCCATACGTTTGTTTATTATCTTAATCAATTCTTCATCAATCGTATTGATTTGCAAGCGTAATTGTTCGAGAGTGTGTTTTGTTTCAGGGTGTTCGTATTCTGAATCGCGAATAACCAAACGGCTTAAAACATCTCCAAGTTGATCGGGAGTGATTTGTTGGCGAGCATCGCTCAATGCAACTTTTGGGTTGGGATGCGTTTCAATAATCAGCCCATGTTGTCCCAAATCCATAGCTTTTTGCGATACTTCAAAAATGAATTCCGAGTTGCCGGAAATATGACTTAGATCGCAAATGATTGGCAAATTAGGAATACGTTGATTAAGATCGATTGCAATTTGCCACATTGGAGCATTGCGATAGTTTGTTTTTTCGAAACTTGAAAATCCGCGGTGAATGGCTCCGATTTTCCTAATTCCTGCATTGTAAATTCGCTCGATGGCACCAATCCATAGTTCCAAATCGGGGTTAACCGGATTTTTGATTAATACAGGAATATCAACGCCAGAAAGGGCATCGGCAATTTCTTGAACCGCAAATGGATTGGCCGTAGTACGAGCTCCAATCCAAAGAATGTCGACTCCGTTTTTCAGAGCTTCGTACACGTGTTTTACGTTTGCAACTTCGGTAGCAGTGAGCATGCCGGTTTCTTGTTTTACTTTTTTCATCCACTGTAGTCCAACCGAACCAACGCCTTCAAACATATTTGGACGTGTGCGTGGTTTCCATATTCCGGCACGGAAAATTTGTATGCCTTGTTTTTTCAAACCGCGAGCTGTTTCAAGCACTTGTTCTTCTGTTTCGGCACTGCAGGGTCCGGCCAATACTAATGGTCGTTTATCGTCTACGCCCCATGACGAGATGGGTTCTATGTCTAATTGTAAATTCATATCTTTTACTATTTTCTTTTTAATTTAATTTCAATAATTCTTACATCACTTTTTTAATTCTTTCCAATGCCTCTTGTAATAACACCTCGCTGGTACAGAGTGATATGCGTAGATATTGTGAACCGTTTGAACCGAAAATAAATCCTGGTGTGATAAACACATTTGCTTTATACAAAATGTTGTCAGAAAGTTCTTCTACCGATGCAACTGAATCAGGAATCTTTGCCCAGATGAACATTCCAACCTGTTGTTCATTTAACGTACAACCCAAGTATTTCATGATATTAATTGCATGTTCTCTTCGACGTGTATAATGCTCATTAATTTCATCGTACCACGATTTTGGATTTTTTATTGCTTCGGTTGCTGCAATCATCATGGGCAAATACATGCCGCTATCCATGTTACTTTTAATGTTCAGTATTGTTTGAAGATAGTCAGCGGCTCCGGCAACCATTCCCATACGCCAACCGGGCATGTTTTGCGATTTCGATAGTGAGTTTAATTCAATTGCCACATCTTTTGCTCCGGGAACTGCAAGAATACTTAATTGTTCGTTGTTTTGTATGAAGCTGTACGGATTATCGTTGACAATAAGGATATTGTGTTTTTTCCCGAAAGCAACCAGTTTTTCGAACAATTCTTTGGTAGCAGGTGTTCCGGTAGGCATATTGGGGTAGTTGACCCACATGATTTTCACTTTCGATAAATCATTTTTCTCAATAGCGACGAAGTCGGGCAACCAGCCATTTTCATCTTTTAGATCATATTCAATGATGTTTGCTTCAACAATGTTTGAAACAGAGCTGTAAGTTGGATATCCGGGATTGGGAACCAAAACGCCGTCGCCTTTATTAATGAAAGCCAAAGAAATGTGCATGATGCCTTCTTTCGATCCCATTAATGGTAGAATTTCATTCGCCGGATTAAGTTCTACCGTAAAATATGTTTTATACCATTCGGCAAATGCGGTGCGTAACTGAGGAATGCCCACGTAGCTTTGGTAACCATGAGCATTGGGCTTTTGAGCTGCTTCAATAAGAGCATCGATTGTTTTTTTCGATGGTGGATTGTCGGGATTGCCAATGCCCAAATTAAGAACATTGCGACCTTCGGCATTCATTTGGGCTATTTCTTTTAATTTTTTCGAGAAATAGTATTCGCCCACGGTATTGAGCCTTTCGGCTGGTTCAATTATCATTTTTGTAAATGTTAAAGTATATAAAATAAAAAAGTCCCGACTAAGCGGGACTTTCATTGATATCTTATTTTATTCTTTTCTATTATATCTATAAAGCCCCGTTACTACTCGATAAAGTAATAATAAAAGAAGCTAAAAAATATGGTTGCAAAAAGATTCATTTTTCTTAAAATTGAGTTACAAAAATAATAAAATTTTATATTTGACATAATTTTTTTGAATAAAAATATGAAACACGCTTATTTTTCATCAACTCTCGTTGCCCTCATTTCGATTATTGGGCTTTTACCTTTATCGTTAGTGGCTCAAACATCGCGATTTAGTTATAATTATTATACCAATAATAAAGGTGATACGCTTTACTATCGACAATTGTATCCCGATGCAGATACTTTACGAAAATATCCTTTAGTCATTTTTCTGCATGGAATGGGAGAGCGTGGACGTGATAATGAGGCGCAATTGAAATGGGGAGTCATGAATTTTGCTACAGACCAAAATATGATGCTTCATCCGGCTTTTGTTATTGCTCCGCAATGTCCGCCCGATCAAACATGGTCGAATCTCAATCGCGATAAGTCGAAACATGATGTTAAGTTGTTGCCAACGCCTGCAAAACCAATGGAATTGTTGATACAATTAATACAGCAGGCCAAGAAAACATTGCCAATCGATACAAATCGTATTTACATAACAGGCATATCTATGGGCGGTTTTGGTACATTTGATGCACTTGAACGTTGTCCTCAGTTGTTTGCTGCTGCCGTTCCTGTCTGTGGTGGCGGAGATGTTTCAAAGGCTCAGAGTATTGCTCATATTCCGATGTGGATTTTTCATGGTTCAGAAGATCCGACGGTCAATCCATTACATTCATTAGATATGGTAAATGCATTGACCAAATGTGGTGCTCATGTTGGATTCACACTTTTGCCCGAAGTTGGTCATTTTTCGTGGGTTGAAGCATATATCGATCCTTTGATGATGGAATGGTTATTTCGTCAACATAAATAAAATGACATGTAGATAATACAATACAAAGGTCCGAATCTAAGTTGGTTCGGACCTTTGTGTTTTGAAAAATGACTGATTATGAGTTATTGAATAGAGATGTATTTTACCGGTTGAGGTTTTGCTTCATCGCGTTTTGGAAGAGTGATTTTTAAAACGCCATTTTCATAGTTTGCCGATACATGTTCTTTGTTGATTTGACCTTTGGGCAACATCAATGAACGAACAAAGTTTTGGTATGAAAATTCTTTGCGAGTGTATCGACCTTCTTCGTTTTTTTCTTCGCTTTTTGTTTCTTTTTCAGCTGAGATGGTTAATACGTCATTGTCGATACTGATTTTAAAATCTTCTTTTGAGAGTCCCGGAGCTGCAACATCAATAAAATATTCGTTTTCTGTTTCTTTGATGTTGATTGCCGGACTGTTTTCGTTTTTGGTCACTGTGTTTAACCAATCATCGCCCCAAAAATCGTTAAATAATGAACGAAACATTGGTGCTCCATTTTGATATAATTTTAGTGCTTCCATGGTTTTTACCTCCATTTATATTTTTAAGTTATACATTTTAAATTTTGAAAAGAGGTTTTCAAATGCTATTCCATTTTAGAAAATAAGACATAATGGCCGTTTTGTGGTGAAAAAATGTCAATATGGCAGCAATTGTGATAAAAAAATGGCAAAAATGGCAATCGTACTGTAAGTTTTATAATTTTAGTGCTCCAAATAAAATCGACATTACATCATGAAAAATCTTGTTCTTATCATTTCAATAGCAACATTAGGCTACGCTTGTAATAAAATGGACACCGTTTCGCCCGAAGTAAAATCAGGTTATACGATTGTGAATAATGGAAATGCAGCTCTTAAGGAAATCACCGATACTGCCGATCATGATGCGCTCAAAATCGATCAGGCAATCCCTTCCGTTGCAAATCAAACCTATTTTTCAAACATGCCTATCATGTTTTTCATGAACGATAAATTGTATCTCAATTCGATTTACGACAACGTTGAAATCACCGAAAATGGTATAAAAGCAAAAGGAACAATCGCGGTAAACGAAGCTGCAAACGGAAATGCAATTATCACTTTTACTCCAACAACGCCGTTTGCTGTAAATAAATTAATCAGTATTACCATTAAAAAGGAAATCAGAGACGATGGTGGAAATAAAATGACCGCCGATTTTGTAATGACTTATACAACCAAAGAGCCGTCAATTGTAATGTTTGATGATAATAAAGATTTTGAAAGAGGACTTTCAGGGGTTTCGTTCATTGGCGATGGTGGAATTGTCGAAGGTAAACAAGGAACATTATTACCATACCAAGGAATGCGCTATGGAGCTATTTCAACCGGAGTACAACGCGTGTCGTCGGGTACAGCCATTGGCGATGCTTCGAGTATGATGTTTCTTGGACCGATTAGCTCCGATTTGTCGTCGTTTTCATTTCAATATGATTTTATTTCGTGCGAATTTAATGACTACCTTAATTCAAAATTCGACGATGTGGCGATGGTTACGATTTATGGGCCAAAAGGTACTTATTCTCAATTTATTACGAGTGTAAAAACCGTTGGTGTAAATGGAAATATAGCAATAACACATCCTCGCTTGCCCGATGGTGGCGATTCATATGTTGGACATACCGGTTGGCAATCGAAAACCATTTCGTTTAAAAATGTTGGAACTCCGGCGTTTATTATTTTCACGGTTACCGACGTGCTCGACAAGCAATTATCATCAATTCTTGCTATCGATAGTTTGTCATACTGAAAAAGTGTTAGAACTCTTTCAGAAGTGCATGAATCACTTCGAAGAGAATGAGGATAATAACAATAATTTCAAGATTTTGACTGCGACGATGTTGCATCATATCAACAAATAAATCAAGATTGTCTTTGATGATATGAATTTGATAATCAATGTCCCGGAAACGATCTTTGATATCGAATGTGTTTTTCAGAACAGCATCAATTTTGTTGAGATATTCGTCATCCCAAGTCTCATCGGGTGAATCGATGATATAAAGATTTTCGACGATACTATTCTTCATGTTGAGCGTTTTCCCAATAAATCGCATCAATTGCTTATTACTGATATGAATTTTTCCCGACTTTTCGAGTTCAAGAGTGTGTATTCTGGTGCTTTCAAGCATTGATGCTGCTTGTTGCGAAAAATAATCGAGTGCGGCAGATTGGCCAACGTTGAGCATAACAATTCGCATAACGTCAAGGTCGAACCTCGATAAATGGATTTCATTATAGCCAAACCGATCGTAGCCAGCATTATCATGAACCGTAAATTCATCCCACATTTTTTCGGAAAGCACATTTTTGCAATATGGTTTGATTAATTCAATGCATTGATTGATGTCGATTTCTTCATAATTAGAGAAGACCACAACGCCGTATGAAAAAACATATAAGTATCGTTCGTTATCGGTGGTGTAAAAAACTTCGCTGCTATTGGCAAAATATTCTTTCCCCGTATAATTTTTCCGAAACAGGCGTAAGTCAATACTTTCGGCTATTTGATATGCATAGATATTTCGCATATTGAGAAATTTTGTTTGTATACCGTTTTCTTTGACAAAAAGTTCGTATCGAAGCAGAAACAAATCGTTTATTCCAGAATCAGCGGATAACCGTTTGAACTCCCATTATTTGAAACAGAGATACTTTTTACATCAATCGATTTTGCATTGATTGAAATGCGCATCAATTGGTTTTTGTAAATTTTATTTTCGACTTCTAGCTCAAGGTTGTTATTGTGAACAATGAATGATGTGCCATTAATAATTGCAATTGAGTCAGTAGTCGAAAGAGTTCTGAAAGAGAGTGAAAACGTTTTATTATTCGAATAATAGTATACAATTGCCGTATCAGTCACAAATGTTTGTTTCGCGGTGTCAATTTTTGATAATGCAGATATCTTCGCCATTGCAATATATTGATCCATATCGTTTTGATTGCGACCATAGGTGAAAACATATGGAGTTTTTGAACTGTTTTTTAATTCAGTCACAAGTTCTTGCGCTGACGATGAAATTATTCGGTCTTTTCTTCCCGATTCAAGATAACAAAACGTTGACCAATTAAAACCTTGCGAAAAAATATACATAATATCGGGAAAGTTATTATATAATTGGGGAGCGAAAATGAACGTTTTGTCGGGTAAAGCCTTGTATTCAGGTGTGTTTGATATTTTTGACATAAATGTCATGGTATGCATCGATTTTCGAAGATACTTGACAGTGTGATAATTAGCATAATCATTAATTATTGAAGCTAATCCAATAATCATTGATAAAACAATAACATAGATTGTTTTACAGTGTTTTTGTTTGATTTTAAAAAAGAGGTATATGAAAGTTGTTGCAGTACAAATCATTACAGCATAAAATGCAAAATATGTTGTGACATAATTGGCAAAACCTCCATATTCGAGATACTTTTCTGTTAATGCTAATGGAATATGAGGGATAAATATGTAAAGGAATGATATACAGAAAATAATCAAGAATCTTCGATTTAATTGTAACTCGCTTTTTTTCATAAAATAGGAAACAAGGAATCCAACAACGATTGATTTTACAATCCATTCAAAATGTTCGGAAAAAATAAAATAAAGAATGTGACTAAAAGAGTCCTTGAAATATAAGGCACTGCCATAAACAGTGTGACTTTTACTTAGAGCATTGAGTAAAGGGTAGGCACCTGTTGCAAAATTGAGAACTGCTTTTGTGACATTTAAAATTGAGAAATGAGCCGCGATTGATGCACCTCCGTAATGAGAAGGATATGCAAATCGAAATCCGACATAAGCAGTCAAATAAAGAAGCACGACAATAATATGAGGTAGACATGTTTTTATATTTCCCCATTGTCGCTGCAAGAATGATTGATTGTCTGGTTTTGAATCGAAATAACACAGTATGAGAGCTATAATCGGGAAATATAAAATGTACGATTCGTAATATAAAATAGTAACTGCATATATGATTGCAGAAAAATAACGAAATCGGTTCTGGTATGTTTGAGCATATTTTATTGCAAAAAATAAAGATAATAAAAGTAGAGAAAATGAGCCAGAAAAATAAGTTGGATAACACACTAATGGATTGTAAATACCTTTACCTGTGATAAAAACAACTATAAACAAAAAGACCAGATAAGCAGTCCATTTATCTTTTAGAAGATGTCGAATAATGACGCTAATTAATATAATATTGCTGAAAATGAGCAATATGTTTATGAGTTTTGAAATAAGAAGATTGTGAAAAATATATGCAAAATGACCTGCAGGGGAAGAAAAAAGGAAATGAAATCGTCCTTGATCTTTTGCAAATTGAACCGATAAATCCCAAATTCCACCATTCAAAGCATTCAATGAATATTGTATATCATCGGCAGACGCAAATCCAGTAAATACATACGGTATTAGAACCCAAAAGGCGAGTAACCCAAGTGATATATGTATGAATTTGGGATTTATTGGATGATTCATGCTTATAAGTTTAAATTATCGAGTTTTTTAGTAAGGTCTGTCTCCGATATTTCGGTTAAGGTAACATCAATAGTATTGGTGGTATCAATACTCATTTCTTTATAATAAGCATACAGTTTATTTCCTGAATCAATACCAATGAGAATGATTCGTGCAGTTTCTCCAACCGGCAAATCGATTGAATTTTGATCAAAAACTTGAACTAATGTCTTTTGTGTTGGAAGATAAATGAAGATACCAACATTCAGCAAATCATCGGTCGATGAGGTAAATGATATTTTTGCATATTTAGGACTCGTTGCATTGAGTTTTGCACATGTCGACCAACCAAATTGACCTATTTGACCAATATAACTTGTATCTGTATTTGCAAAATCACCGTCGGAATTTAGATTCCAATTTATAAGAGTCCCTTCATTGTTACCATATCGCAGTTTCATGTCTGATTGAGGCTTTTTGTTTGGCATTTCAACTTTCCAGCTTGCTCCAGCTTTGAATTGCAATTGTTCGTTGTCTTTAAATGCTCTGAGTTTTATTTGTCCATCGTCGTTAAGTAAAACTCCGGCTGCAGCTGTTGCTTGCTGATAGTATATCATGTCCTTGGGCGTATACAGTTCTATTAATTTAACGGTATATGGCCATTTAACACTATCTCCGTTTGCAAACATTATTGCGCTTTTCGAAGGCCAAATGCGAGTACCTTGTTCTCCAACAATGGGTGGAATTCCGCCTGAGTCGATTATAAATTCTTGTTCTTTTTGTTTTTTGGAATCGAAATATTCGTTGAGCGATTTATACTGTTTGAGTGACGGATCTTCAATACGTTCTTTTGAGCAACTTATGAACATTGAGCTCATTGTATACGTTACGATTCCTAATGTGAGAATACGTTTTAGTGTTTTCATATTGCTAAGGGTTTATGTAATTATTGATATATTTTTTGTGGCAACATACCAATCAATTATTGTTCCATATTTTTTAATGTGTTGTTGGACATAATATTGATGTCCGTTTCCTTGGATTTTTACAGTTCAAAGTATAAATGATACCAATGTTGAGGTTAGTTTCTTTCCATTTAAAGTTATAGCGATACTCTATAAAAGGACGTAAGCAGCGTCTGGTTGTCCATCCTAAGCCCAATTCAGCATCCCAGTTGTTTTTTTTTGCTTTTTTTATAGGACTTTCGTCATAATTTATCCAACGATTATATGCTGCATGAGCGATTAAATAAATGCGATATGAGTTAGCCTCAAGAAAATCGAGGTGACCGCTTATACCTGCATAATATTCGGTAACTTTATTAAATGAGGGATAGTAAGAAAATTGCGGAACCAGATAAATTCTGTTAAATGGGAGTTCAACACGAGCTCCGAGACCAAGCCCTTGGGTTTGTGGATTATAAATAAGGGCTCCGCCGATACCGATTTGTTGTGCCCAAAGTGTTGAATTCATAAACAAGAAAAGAGCACCGAGGATAAAGAGCCGACGTTTTTGTTTCGAAATCATAGAGAAATTTATTTACGCAATTCGAAATTTTGTCCTAAGTATACTTTCCGTACTTGTTCATCTGACGAAAGTTCTTCGGCAGTACCTTGTTTTAGAATTTTGCCCTCAAATAAAAGATATGCTCTATCGGTTATCGAGAGTGTTTCGTGAACATTATGATCGGTAATTAGGATGCCGATATTTTTTTCTTTTAGCTTATGAACAATCGATTGAATGTCTTCCACAGCAATAGGGTCAACGCCTGCAAATGGTTCATCGAGTAAAATAAATTTAGGGTTTACAGCTAGTGCTCTTGCTATTTCGGTACGTCTTCGTTCGCCACCCGAAAGTTGAATTCCTAAGTTTTTTCTGATTTTTTGTAGACTGAATTCATTCAGCAGAGTTTCGAGTCTTTCGTGCATGTAGTCTTTCTTGAATCCGGCCATTTGCATGACACTCAGAATATTTTCTTCAACTGAAAGTTTACGGAATACAGAGGCTTCTTGTGCCAAATAACCTATACCATTGCGGGCTCTTTGAAAAACGGGAACTTTCGTGATTTCAATGTCATCAAGCAAAATTCGGCCGGCATTGGGTTTTATTAGTCCCACAATCATGTAAAACGATGTTGTTTTTCCTGCACCATTAGGACCTAAAAGACCTACAATTTCGCCTTGTTTTACTTCTATTGAAACACCTTTTACGACGGTACGTGCTCCATATTTTTTTATTATTTCTTCTGTTTTTAGAACCGAGAGCATGCGATAAGT
>JACCEE011045101.1_pt1 | contig 12400 bp, 10 predicted proteins | sample 7449931 | NCBI WGS metagenome assembly JACCEE01 (sample SAMN15323457, study PRJNA562643) | freshwater metagenome | isolation source: river surface water | place: USA:Blue River Watershed | collected 2017-08-19 | reverse complement strand
TGTTGATAACTTTTCTCTTAAACGAGTAACAACAGAATCACCAACTTCGTTCATTGGACTAGATAAAATTAACTACACAAAGTTAACACAGGTTATCCAAATAATCAAAAAATATTTTATACTTGGTCGACCAAAGTAACCATTATTTTTGAAACTTTGCCCACTCACAACTCGAGAATATCTGTATTTGAACTCATTCTAAAAAGAACAATGAAACACAAAATATTTCAAACCTTGCCCTTTTTTCTCATTTTTATCACTCAATTTACCACACAAGCACAAAATAAGGAGAAAGGTTTTGGAAACCCACTTCCGCAAAGCAGTAGTATCTCATCAGTTTTTGGAGAACCGAGAAGCAACCACTTTCACTCGGGCATTGACTTCCGAACCAATAGCGATACCGGCCTTATTGTGGTTGCCCCTTACGATGGATGGATTTCTCGGATAAAGGTAGGATTTACCGGATATGGAAACGCGCTTTACTTGGAGCATAGCAACGGGTTGTCAACTGTTTATGGGCATCTGGAACGATTCGCACCTGCCATTGAGAAATACATTGTGAATGTCCAATATGCCAATCAAAAAAACGATATTGAAGATTTTCCAGAAAGAGAATTACTTTGCATTCAAAAGGGTGATACCATTGGATTTACAGGTAATACAGGTGGTTCAACAGGTCCTCACCTTCACTATGAAATTCGAGAAACGAAAAGCCAGAATCCAATAGATCCAATTGCTAGAGGGTTGTACTACTTACCGGATAACACTGCACCTGTAATTGCTAGGCTAATCATTTATGAGGTAACTGAGGTCGATGGGTGTCTACTATTTCGAAGGTTTAAAGGATTAAAGGTTCAAAAAGGGAAAAATCTCTACACGATTGTAAACAATGGCTTAGAGGCATTACCAAAAAAAATTGCCTTTGGATTGATAGCTGATGATAGAATTAATGAACAGAAAGGGACTTTTGCCATAGCTAGCGCTGTAATGAAGCTAGATGGAGAGGATTATTTTGGATATAATCTTGATAAGTTTAGCTACACTGAAACTAGATTTGCCAATGCTTTTATCGATTATGAGGCAAAAAAGATGAAGTATGGCGAAATTGTGAAGCTTTTCGCCGAATCCAATTGCCCAATATCCACCTATCGTTTGAATTCTAATAGTGGCGTTGTAAATGTTGATACAACAAAAGGCCAACTCTTCGAAATTAAGGTAATGGACCATAATGGGAATAGTTCGCTGCTTCAATTTGCACTCAGGCCAAAGAACACCATCAAGCCAAACCAACTTGCAATAAAAGATACAATTAGACAAGTAATAGCAACACCCACAAAACATAAAACATTGAATTATAATGGCATACAATTAACAATCCCTGAAAAGGCATTGTATGCACCAGCACTAGTGGAAATAAAAGATACTACACTGGTTGGTGACCTAGCGATAAGTAAATCGGTAGCAATTGGTTCGAATACTATTCCATTACAAAAATCAGTAAAGATAGAGATAAACCTCAAGCAGATGGGGGTTAATATTACCGATAGAGTTTACCTTGCAAGACTTCAAGGTTCAAAAGGCATTAGCTATGCCGGAGGTATTATAACAGACTCTCTGCTTTCGAGCAGCACCCGTGAGTTTGGTGTTTTTGCACTCGCAAGAGACACCACTCCTCCCCTAATAAAGCCGAGAAATTTCCAAGATGGTGAGAATGTTTCCGCGCAGAGATATCTATTTTATCACATTTCGGATGCAGAAACAGGGGTAGCAAGCTACCAAGCCTATATCGATGGTGAATGGGCTGCAATGTACTACGAGCCAAAAGAACAAACGCTTAGATATAACCTTTCATCGCTCCGGTTACAACCGGGACTGTCGCATAATATTCGCATTGTATGCACCGACCAAATCGGTAATACCTCAGAACTCACAAACAACTTTATATGGTAATGTATTTAAAGCAAATTGGATTTAAATCTTGCCATTATTATGGTAACTTAGCCAAGCATAAATTACCAAATACTAAGGTGGGAAACACACAATGAATGCACTTTATAACCTTGAAATAAAATCGATTATGGTAAAAAGAATAGTTTTAGCATTTGTAGCGCTACTAGTTGTAGTGTCCTATGCATCAGCAGCACCTAAAACGCCAAAATATAAGAATAAGCAACTTGCTCTTTTTTCATACAATATGTCTGTAGACCAAACAATGGCTACCGAGCTCAACAAACATCTCTCTCTATTTGAGAAGGATACGAAAGTTGACCCGATCGAAAAAGCACTTAGAAACCGTATCTTTAGCCTAATTAAAGATAGGTTGGAGAGCGAAATTGGCTTAGGAGTGCTACCCGTTGAGAGTTTTCAAAACGCCATCGATTACGATGATTACGGATTTCCATCCGGTAATATCAGCAAAGTAATTCGCACGGGAAATTCTAAAAACTATTTCAAAATCGATGTTACGATTACAACTGCTTCGGAAGGCAGTAATCCAACTAAAATAAAACCAACGGTATCAATCACAGTTACGATTTTCAACAATAAGGGAATAATTCCAATAGATAAATTCCAAGGAGTGGAAACCGCCAAAGAATCCATATATACAAACGCAGTTCTAGTAGACGGACTAGCAAACAATGAGCCATTTGAGGAGAAGAGCAACCTAATGAACGTTGTAAATGAGGCAGTTTCGGATCTCATCATAAACTTTGCCCAATAGGTAATTATGACTAAGGAGTTTTTATCCCTAGGGTTGATGTCCGGAACCTCACTTGATGGCTTGGACATTGCGCTTTGCCACTTTTCAGTAGACAACAATTGTTGGAGTTACTCCATTGAAAAAGCAGAAACAATTCCATACACTAAATTTTGGGAGAATAAATTGAGGGAAGCCGAGCAGCTTCCCTCTGTTGCACTCCTTGAACTTCATAATGAATATGGTCACTTTCTCGGGTTGGAGTGTAAAAAATTCCTTAAGGGCTGTAGTTTACCTTCTATCGTAAGTTCCCACGGACATACAATTTTCCATCAACCGGACAAGGGCTTCACTTACCAGCTGGGGCATGGAAGTGCAATTGCTACGGCTACCGGAATAGACACTGTTTGGGACTTTCGCTCAAACGATGTTTTACTGGGGGGACAAGGAGCACCGCTGGTTCCTATTGGCGACAAACTACTCTTCCCAAACTTCGATATCTGCCTAAATCTTGGAGGTTTTGGTAACTTATCATACCAAAACGGAGAAAAGAGAATTGCCTTCGATACAACCATTGTTAACATGGCGCTCAACAATTTAGCCCAAGAAGCGGGCCACAACTATGACATCAATGGCAACCTAGGTAGAAATGGCTCATTAATCATTGATCTGCTGCACGAACTCAATTCGCTGGAGTATTATACCATAACAGGCCCAAAATCACTTGGAAAAGAGTGGTATCTAACCAAGTTTAAACCGATAATGGATAAGTTTCATGCTCATTCATTAGTGGATAGGCTTTTTACCGTTTATGAGCATATTGCGCAACAAACAGCAGCTGCTTTTCGCAATACCAACGCTAAAAATGTTCTTGTAACCGGAGGCGGTGCAAAAAATGAGTATCTAATATCTCTCCTCCGAACAAAGACAACCATCCCCATAACGGTTCCTGATGCGGCAACAATTGATTTCAAAGAGGCCCTAATTTTTGCTTTTCTTGGTGTATTATTCATGGAGAGAATCCCGGGAAGTTTAGCTTCCGTAACCGGAGCAAGCAGAAATAGCATTGCCGGAGTGCTCTCGAGGGGATAGAATTAAAATCAACGTTAAACCTCACACTAATAAGAGGGTCAAAATATCATTAATCCAAAAAAAGTTCTAATTCAGGTTTTTTTCTATTTTTGCTCACCACATTAAATTAACAATTAACCCTATCCTATGAGAAAAATAATTACTAAAGCTGCAGTTGCCGCTCTTCTTGGACTTCTGCTCCAAGCTGGCTCGACCATGGCTTGCACCAACTTCCTAATCACAAAAGGAGCTTCAACAGATGGCTCCACAATCATCTCCTATTCTGCCGATTCACACGTTCTATACGGCGAACTTTACTATCGCCCGGCAATGACTTATCCAGCAGGATCAATGAGATTCATTTACGAATGGGATACAGGAAAACCACTCGGAAAAATCGCTCAAGCCGCACAAACATACAACGTTGTGGGCAATATGAACGAATACCAAGTTACCATTGGTGAAACTACTTTTGGTGGTAGAGAAGAACTCAGCGATTCTACTGCAACTATTGACTACGGAAGCCTTATTTACATTGCACTTGAGCGTTCAAAAACCGCTCGTGAGGCAATTAAGGTGATGGCTGAACTTGTTGCACAATATGGCTACTACTCTAGCGGCGAATCGTTCTCAATTGCAGACCCTAACGAGGTTTGGATTCTGGAAATGATAAGCAAGGGGACCAACATTGTAACCAACAAAAAAACAAAAACCAGCGTAAATGCCAATAAAGGTGCCGTTTGGGTTGCCGTTCGCATTCCCGATGGCTATGTTTCCGGTCACGCAAACCAAGCTCGTATTCGCCAATTCACTTTGGAAAATATGACAACTTCAATTTCTTCAAAGAATTTGGACAAAATCAACGAACCTGGTATTGAGATAGTTTATGCTGCCGACGTAATCACCTTTGCACGTGAGAAGAAGTACTTCAACGGAGAGGATAAAGATTTCAGCTTCTCAGATGCCTATGCTCCTGTAGACTTCGGTGCTGCTCGTTTCTGCGAAATCCGTGTTTGGTCAATGTTCAAAGATGTTAATCCGGATATGCAGCAATACCTTGACTACGTAAAAGGAGAGAACCTACACAACCGCATGCCTTTATACATCAAGCCAAGCAAAAAAATATCAGTGCATGACGTAATGATGTTTATGCGCGATCACCTAGAAGGAACAGAACTTGACATGACAGCAGACGTTGGTGCTGGTCCTCACCACCTACCTTACCGCTGGAGACCTATGACATGGAGCTATAACGGCGAAAACTACTGCCACGAAAGAGCTACCGCAACACAGCAAACCGGATGGAGTTACGTTGCGAATATGCGCAGCTGGCTTCCACGCGAAATTGGAGGTATCCTTTGGTTTGGCGTAGACGATGCAGCAGCTACAGTATATTCACCAATGTATTGCAGCATGACCCGTATTCCAGAAACATTTGCAGTGGGAAATGGTGACATGTTAACTTACAGCCCTACCTCTGCTCACTGGGTTTTCAACAGAGTATCCAACTTTGCATACCTTCGCTACGATGCAATGCATGCTGATGTTCAAAAGGTTCAAGCGGAACTAGAAGCAAAATACCTTGCACTCACAGCCGCTATCGATAATGGAGCAAAGACTCTATACGATAAAGATCCTAAGATGGCAGTTGAATTCCTTACCGACTATAGCGTTAACACAGGAAATTCGACCGTAAAAAAATGGCAAGAACTTAGCGATTACCTCCTAGTTAAATATATGGACGGTAACGTTAAAAAAGAAAAAGATGGCAAGTTCTTAGACAACGGATATGGCATTATGGCCTCTCCAAACCAACCTCAACTACCCGACTGGTGGAAGAAAAAGATTGTAGAGGACTCCGGTAAGGAGAAAAAGGTAATTGGTGCTGCTCACTAATAGTTAACAAAAATAAGGCGGACAATTGTCCGCCTTATTTTATGCTATAAATCTATTAAAACAGCAATTAAACATTAGAATGCTCTTGCAATTAAAGTAAAAAGCGTTACATTTGCAGCTTGAAATGGAATCTCTTACCAGAACCAAGGTGTCGGTAATATTCCACTAATGTTTACAAAACATACAAAGCAATGATCGATTTAATTAAAGTTGCTGAAGCAGCCTTTGAAGGAGAAGCAAAAGCATTTCCTGAATTCAAGAGTGGTGACACCATTACCGTTGATTACAAAATCAAAGAAGGTAACAAGGAGCGTATCCAAAGTTTCCGTGGTGTGGTTATCCAAAGAAAAGGTACCGGTACAACCCAAACCTTTACTGTAAGAAAAATTTCTAACGGTATTGGTGTTGAAAGAATTTTCCCTCTTACCTCTCCTTTTATCGACAAGATCGAGCTCAACAAGGCTGGTCGCGTTCGCCGTGCTAGGATTTACTACATCAGAGAACTAACCGGTAAGAAGGCTAGAATTAAAGAGAAAAGAATGAAAGTAGAATAAAGAAAATCCCGGGCGACCGGGATTTTTTTTTGACCAGTTGCTACTACATCGGGTTGATTAATGTTTGTTGTAAAAAGACATTAGATAATCGTTGCGATAAATAGGCCTTATCGTCAGGTAATTGTAAACAACATTAGCCTTTCCAGCGATTTTTCAGCAAATATATTTGGAAAAATGAGAGAATTATCCTTATATTTGCACCCGAAATGATGAACGGCCCCGTAGCTCAACTGAATAGAGCATCTGACTACGGATCAGAAGGTTACAGGTTTGAATCCTGTCGAGGTCACAAGAAGGATAAGCAGAAATGCTTGTCCTTTTCTGTTTTTAGAATGCTATTAAAACGATAGAAAGAGTTGTTAACTCTTATAGAAACCACAAAGGGATAAGAAGCAAAGGGGCTTTATTACCGGATGAAACCCTAAAACCCAACACACGATTGCTCTAGCGCCTCTTTTTTGAAAGAAAAATGATAAAAACATCGAAAATTAAGGGCGTTGAAGTAGGTGATTACAAAATTTGAACTATATTTGCACTCTCAATAATGACGGCCCCGTAGCTCAACTGAATAGAGCATCTGACTACGGATCAGAAGGTTACAGGTTTGAATCCTGTCGAGGTCACAAAAAGGATAAGCAGAAATGCTTGTCCTTTTTTGCTTTATTGTTGTTTCACGAACCGTATGATCCCAACCACAAACAACTAATCGAGTATAGATATCAAGAAGGAGAAACTCTTATCCATTTCACTTTCAGAATTTTCAATACAATTGCACTATTCATAGGATAAATTGCCAAAGTGGTCAGTTTCGAACAGTGAATGTACAGAAATAGCACAACATACAATACAACAATAAAGGACGAAAACACATCTTAAAACTAACATTCAGATAGTTAATCCAGTTGGCATGTTTAATGCTAGACAAATCCAAACTATTAACTTTCATAGCCATGTTAAAAGCAACGAACCTCACAAAAGTATTCAGAACAGAGGAAGTGGAAACTACTGCACTCAACAAAGTAGATATCCATGTAAAAGCAGGGGAATTTGTAGCAATAATGGGTCCTTCGGGATGTGGTAAATCTACCCTTCTAAATATTATTGGATTGTTAGATAACCCAACCGCTGGAAGTATGATGATTAAGGGCATAGAGGTGGCAAAATTCACCGAAAAGCAAAGAACCAACATAAGAAAAAACACAATTGGGTTTGTATTCCAAAGTTTTAACCTCATTGATGAGCTTACGGTTTATGAAAATGTGGAATTGCCACTGCTCTACCAAAAAATTCCCTCAGCGGAGAGGAAGGTTATGGTGGAAAAATCGCTGGAGAGAATGAATATTGCCCACAGGCGAAACCACTACCCACAGCAACTATCGGGTGGCCAACAGCAAAGAGTTGCAATCGCTCGCGCAGTGGTTTCCAACCCAAAACTTATTCTTGCCGATGAGCCTACCGGTAACCTCGACTCCAATAACGGTAAAGAGGTAATGGAACTGCTTAAGGAACTGAACAAGGAAGGAACCACAATTGTAATGGTAACACACTCACCATCGGATGCACAGTGCGCTCACCGTATAATCAACCTATTCGACGGGAAAGTGGCAATTGAGCAGTCCAACTATAGCTGTGCTGAGGCATAAAAGTCTCTATTATAAACATTGTATTCTGTAATATGTGCGAAGCGTTTGGTGTTATACAAATGTCTCGCACATATCATTTAAATCGATAGTTGAATCTTACAATAAATTTATCAAGGAAGAGAAACGTAGCCAAAATTGTCGTACCTTAATTGCAACATTTAGGCGGCATGCAAACAGTATTAAGGAAGTAATATCAAGGATACAACCACTAATATCTTTTTGACTAACTTAATCTCTTTTAAGAATATGAAAGCAAAGCAACATTCTGAAATTAGCCCTATGGGCTTTGGCGTATCGTTAATTATTGGAGGAATTGCTCTAGCAGCTCTATTTGGAACCACAAGTCTTGCGATTCCATGGTTTACAGAAAGATATGCAGTAGAACCGATTATTTCTTGGTTTATCTGCGTAAGCACCATTGTTTTTCTCCCGATGCTATTGGCAACCTATATCTTAGTAAGAGTAGAGCAAAAACACTTTACATGGAAATCATTTTTAACACGGATTCGCTACAAAACGCTAAAGAGTGAAGACTGGCTCTGGGTGGGCATTGGAATCATCCTTATACTTATCACAACAGGTTTTTTGGCCTATATTCTAAAAGGCCTCTTTCATAACCTAACGATACAACCATCGTTTTTAGAGATGCCGCTCATAACATCGGATAACAGGTGGATATTACTCGCCTGGCTTCCCATGTTCTTTCTGAATATTGTTGGAGAAGAGTTCTTCTGGAGGGGCTATATTTTTCCTAAACAACTCAAAGTATTCGGTAAGTATACTTGGTTCTACAATGGCGTTATTTGGTTTTTGTTTCATATCCCTTTTGGCCTCAACCTTATGATAATTTTAATACCTACGCTATTTATTACCACCTTTACATTTCAGAAGACAAATAACGTTAAGGTCCCTATTGCAATCCATGGTATTATTAACGGGGCTGCATTCTTGGCTATTGCATTTGGATATATCTAGCAAATGAATAAACCTACATATGTATTATTTACAAAAGGATTAACCTTTGCTCAATTCGTGTTGATAGCAATTCTTTTTGTAGTTGGACCAATTGTTGTAATCGATAACATTAAGCTGGCGGCAGTCCAGTTTTTAGGATTTGCACTTGGAATCTATGGGATCTACGCAATAGGAATATTTAACTTTTCGGCATATCCAACCCCACGAAAAGATAGTATTCTAGTTTCCACAGGGCCATTCAAATACATAAGGCATCCCATGTATTTAGCGGTACTATTATACTGTGTGCCAATTGCATTATTCCATCCAACAACGATAAAGACTCTTACAATTGTGCTATTGCTCTTTATTCTGCTAGTTAAGATACAGGTGGAAGAAGGTTTTTTAGAAAATCGGTTTAGTAACTATAAAGATTACCAAAAGCAGAGTTGGCGCTTAATTCCATTTCTCTACTAATTTAAAATACAAACGGCCGCATCCAATGGAGCGGCCGTTTTAGATTTGTATTCTTAACTATATATTCTTAACCGAATAGGTTGCCTCTCTCTCTTTTGCCTTTTGAAGCCAACCTGGGACTATTGTATTTAAAAACTCTTGCTTTTCTTTTCTAAGAGTTTTCATATCGAGACCGATAACATCCTGGGCCTTTGCTTTTGTAGAAACATCAGGTATTGTTGGCTCTTCCATCACACCATGATGAGCCAACACACGTGCCAAAACAATGCGGGCCTCCTGCGCCTTCTCAATACCGTGGGCAATTATCCTCGCAGATTCAACCGGCGCATGGAACGATCCCCCATGACTAGCTGCCACATAATCCCAACGCCACTGAGCTGCTCTTATATACTTTAGCACTGGTTCCATCTCCTTTTCAGAAGCGCCTTTATCCCATGCTACTTTTGCTTCAAAATGGGCTCTTGTAAGAATATGTTCAAGAACTGATCTATTTTCGGCAACCTTGGCTTGTCGCTCGTATACATTTGCTACAAGTTTTTGGGTCTCCTCTCTATGACAAACTTGGCAAGTATTTGCTACATTTTGAAGCGGACTGGTAGTGTGATGACTTGTAAACTTAACACCGCCTTCATTTACATACGGCATATGGCAATCGGCACAAGAAACACCCCTATCGTAGTGCACACCAGTCATGTATAGTTCATAATCGGGATGTTGTGCCTTAATCATAGGTGCTTTGCTAATTGAATGCGTCCAATCAGAAAATTTATAGGAATCGTAATACTCTTCTACCGCCTCCATTGAGGTTCCCTTGTCCCAAGGAAAGGTTAAATACTTACCATCACCTTTAAAGTAATACTCCACGTGGCATTGCGCGCAAACTAAAGATCGCATCTCTTGCTGAGTTGCCTTTGTAATATCTTTTCCCTGACGGGCAAATGCTTCAACCAAGGCAGGACGAGTAATTATTAGATTCATATTCTTGGCATCGTGACAATCGCCACAGCCGATGGGGTTCACAACCTCAGAAACCAACGAAGCCCATTTACGTTTGTAAAATTCTTCCGGTCCAATTTGAGCCATCATACGCGGAACATCAGGACTCTTACAGGTCCAGCAGGTTCCGGGCTCTGGTCCATCATGCTCATCTTTTGGTGCACCAGTGCGAAGAATATCTGTAATATCCTTTATCGCATAAAAGTGTCCTCGAGGTTGGTTATACTCCTTTGAAAATGCATAACCGGCCCACAAAACAACGAGTTCAGGATACTTTTCAAGAGCATCAACCTTACCCGAACCGTTATACATACTCTTAAAGGTAGTATCAGCTGTCTTCAAGTAAGTATTATATTCTCGAGGAAAGTTCTGTCCCCAAACCTCATTTCGAGGCTCACTTTGGGGATATTCCACCATTGGAGTATAGGCAAAAACAGCTTCTGCACGTCTTTCTATAATGGAAGAGGCAAGCATGCCTAAAAGAAAAACGACAGCGGCAGTTCCTATAAAAAGAGCCCACCCAAGCCAAGGTTTATCCTTAATCTTATCGCTAATGGTTTTCATATCGTTAGGTTTAAGTAATTCTTATTGATTCTTTTTTTCCTGCTTCATCATCTTTTTCAACCAATCAGGTACCGGGCTTTGAGGCAGTGGTACTATGGCATTCGGCGTAGAGGATAGGCTATTAACCCTTCCATGCGGTGTATTCCGATGGCAATCCCAACAAAAGCGACCTTTCCGAACTTCCTCAATCATTGGATTCACTTGCGATGTTGTTGCATCCGAAAATAACTTTTCGTGACACCGAATACAGTTGGATTGAACGGCCCACTTGCCGGCATCCTTAATTTGAATAACTTGTTCTTCGGCCCTTAATGTAAAAAGCGTGGCATGGCGCATCCCATCCTTGGCCTTGAAGAAATACTTATTGAACACATTATTGTGTGGAACGTGACAATCGTTGCATGTGGCATAGTTTCTGTGAGCACTATGGCTCCATGTTGAATACTGAGGTGCCATAATATGGCAGTTGACACAGGTGGCAGGATTATCGCCCAGATAGCTGTGCGCCTTTGAGAGGTATAAGGAAAAAGCACCTAGTCCCGAGAAAATTCCAAGAAGAAGAATGACGGTAAAGCGCCATTGTCCGGGAGGTAAGAAGTATAAAAAAAGCCTTTTCATCATAGCTACTTTTGATTATTTGCGGTATGAAGGTATTCTGTTCTCTTTTACTGTCAATAATTGATAGAAGGATAATCAACTATTGACTTACGTAGAACTGAAAACCAAGCATTCATCTACAAAACTTCACTTAGCCAATTTACGGCAAAAAAAAAATATAATGCAACTATCGAACAATCAGACAGCAATATAGAATCATTCCAAATAAACAGATTGTGGTCAATTATTCTCATAATAATAAAGTTGAGAAGAGTAATGTATTCAAATCTACTCAACACTTGAATCCGAAGGAAGCTCGCCCACACTATTCCAATCCAACTCTTGCAGAGTATAGCCCACAGGTAGAGCAAACCGAGAGGCGGGAATGTCCGGATTTTCTACGAATCGCGACGCAACAACGAATATGCCACCCAGTTCGGTTTTTACTACAACGTTCTTATAGTGTACGCCCTCAATTCGTATTTCCGGGAAATCTCTATTTAAGCATACTGAATATTTTATCCCTTTTACTCCGGCAACCTTTTCGTATCCCTCTTGCTTATAGTCATAACTCTTTTTCAACTCTTCGGAAATTGTAAACTGCTGCATTCCAATAAGCATATCCGGCATTACTTTAGCCTTGGTTAATACCTTCTTGGTAACATCCCTCCCATTCTCCAACTTTAATACATCATATGTATACAAAAATCCATTCTTTATTAAGGCAATGGAGTGGGTCTTGCTAGTTAACCCAAATATATCGCCTTCGGAGATAGTCTCCTCCACCTCCGTATTCCCATAATCGTCGAAATATATGGTGCGCTGAGTTTTTACTCCCATTATTATAACCGGAGTAAACTCAACAATCCCGGATTTTAAACCATACCTACCTGATGCCTCTTCTGCAGAGTCTTTATTAAGCCAAGAACAACCGCCAACTAAAATCAAGG
>JACCEE011157601.1_pt1 | contig 12401 bp, 12 predicted proteins | sample 7449931 | NCBI WGS metagenome assembly JACCEE01 (sample SAMN15323457, study PRJNA562643) | freshwater metagenome | isolation source: river surface water | place: USA:Blue River Watershed | collected 2017-08-19 | reverse complement strand
CGCCGGGCGCGCTGGCGGCCGGAGCGACGGCGGCGACCGCAGTGGGCTCCACGGGCGCCGCAGTCGGCGCTTCGGCCACAGGAGCGGGAGGCGCCTCCACGGGCGCCGCGACGGTGTACGAGGACAGGCCCACGAACGGCGAGAAGGAGGCGGTGGGGGCGAGGTCGAACCATCCGACGCGGCTGCCCGAGATGACCGGACGCCCCCCGGCGTCACGCGACACGCCAGGGGTCACGGCGGCGCCCTCCACGAGGCAGCCCGTCCACCCGTCCGCGCAGGGGTTCGACGGGAACGCCGCCTGCCAAGGGGACCAACCCGCGGCGAGGGCCACAGAGACGACGCCGGCCGACGCGAGGAGCGTCCAGCCGAGCGGGCGAAGGGAGGGCATGTTCACTCCATTCCGGGAGAGGGTCGGCATCACTGTGCGGTCTCGCGCGGCTCGTCCCGGCCGAAGCTGATGACGGGCTCTTCGATGTTCGTGTCGGTCATCTCGATCTTCGGCAGGACGATCTCGACGACGTTCTTGCGCTTGCGAACCTGGTACTGGAAGACCTTCGTCATGTACCCGGGCGCCGAGATCTCGAGTTCGAGGGTCATGCCAGCGGTGAAGCGCAGTTCGCTTCCGTCCGGCATGTAGAGGGCGTTGCCCTCCCAGCTTCCGTCCACCGCGTTGACGCGCCGACGGTCCTGCTCGAGCGGGTGCCGGACGACGGCCGTGGGGATGGCCTTGCCTTCCGGATCCTTCACGACGACGCGCACGGGCACGCCCGCAGCGTCCTTTGCGGCGAAGGCCGGCGAGGCGGTGACGAACGAGAGGGCGATGACGAAGAGAGCCAAGAGACGACGGAACATGGCGTTCATCCTCCGAGCTGCGACTTGAAGAAGGGGTCGGCGACGACAGTGGCGGCCGCTGCGGCATCGCCCACCTGCGCGAGGACGCGCGCAGCGGCGTCGCCGCGGAGGTTCTCGACGAGCTTGCGGGTGCTCGCGGGGTCGGTGCCAGCGATGACCATCGCCGCGGTGGCGCGGGCGTCTGCCAGGCCGTCGGCAGGGACCGCACCCGTGGAGGCGGCCAACGCGTCGAGCGCGTCGAAACCAGCGACGCACGCCGCAGAGTCACCCGAGGCACAGGCGGCCATGGCGCGCGTGGCTTCGACGCGCCACTTCTGGCCGGCCGGCGTCACGGTGATGCTGTCGAGGAGGGAAATCGCGATGTCGCCCTTCCCCATCGCCGCCGAGCGCCCCGCCCACACGAGGAGCTGGTCGGCGCCGTCGTCCCGTGTTTCGGCGTAGGCCTTCACGAGGTCACCCACCGACTGCACGGCGACGACGCGCTGCCCGAGCGCCCAGAGCGCCTGGGCCTCGGACAAACCCGCAACCAAGGGATTGGTGTCGCTCATGAGCGTGAGGTACTGCCCGGCCGTCGTTCCCACCGCGCCGGGCGCAGCCTTTGCCGTCTCGAGAAGGGGGCGCGCGGCCTCACGGTTGCCGTCCGCCAACTCGGCCTCGGCCGCGAGGAGGGCGCCGAGCGGGAGGTTGCTGTCCTTGCCGAAGGATTTCACCTTGTCCAGGTCCTCGAGCTGCACCGCGAGGAGCGCCCGCCGCACCTTCACCTCACCCACCCGCTCCGCCGCGGACGCTTCAACCGTCCCGAGGATGCTGTCGGCACCTGCGGCGTCTCCCGCGAGGACTTTCACGTAGGCTGCGCCCACCGCGACGTCGACGCTCTCCGGGAAGTCTGCCCGCGCGGCGTCGTAGGCTGCCGACGCGGCGGCCATGTCGCCGCTCTTGAGTGCGGCCTCCGCAGCCGCGATGGCTTCGGCGGGGTCTCCACCGAAGAGGGAACAACCGCCGAGCAGGAGGGTCAGGAACACGGGCACTCCATCGTCCGGGCGGACATAACGAACCCGCGGCGGGAATGCACAAGCCCACCCGAAATGCGGTGATGTTCGCCCGCGCCGCCACAACGGCGCGCACGTGGTATGCTTCGACACAGCGTCATGTCAGGCACCTCCTCCCCCAAGCTCGACCTGGTCCTCCTCCACGAAATCAGTGGAGGAACGTTCGCGCAGTTGTACCTTGCGGAGTCGCGCGCAGGCGGGATCGATCGCATCGTGGCCGTCAAGATCCTTCGGGACCAGTGGAGCGCGCACGACGAGATCCTGCGCCGCACCCGCGACGAGGCTCGCCTCCTGGCGCGACTCCGCCACAAGAACATCGTTCGGGTCGAAGACCTGACGACACTCGATGGACGCCTCGCGATCATCATGGAGTTCGTGGAAGGCGTCGACATCAAGCAGCTCGCGGACATCTTCCACGCGCGCGGCGAGCGGTTGCCGCCGCGCGTGGCGTTGCAGATCGCTGCCGCCACCGCCAGCGCCCTCGAGGCGGCGTGGCAGCGTGTCCCGCTCGGCTTGGACGAACCACTCCACGTCGTACACCGCGACATCAAGCCCTCCAACGTGATGCTGAGCGCCGAGGGCGAGGTCAAGGTCCTCGACTTCGGCACCGCCCGGTCCACCCAGGCCATGCGCAGCGCCCAGACCGGCGCCATCCGTTTCGGAAGCTTGAAGTACATGTCTCCCGAACGACGCGAGGGAGACCGCGGTATTCACGTCGCCGACGTCTACGCCACCGGCCTCGTTCTCCTCGAGTTGCTCCGCGGCGCGTGGATGCAGCTCCTCCCCCTCGATCCGGACGCCCACGATGCCGCGGTGCAAGCGGCGGTCGCCGAGTTGGACGACCTCGGGCTCCCCTCCCCCGCGTGGGACGAGGCGCTCCGCCAACTCCTCGTGCAGGTGCTGTCCGCGGACCCGTCACTCCGACCGGACGCGGAGCAGCTCGCACACACGCTCCGCACCTACGCCGACCACGCCTCCGGACCCACGCTCGAATCGTTCGCGCGGGAGCATGTGGAACCCGAGGTGCGCACGAAGACCGCGCCGAAGCCGGACGCGGGCGCCTTCACCGGGACCCGGATCTTCCTCGACGACAGCGACCCACCGGAGGCCTCGGGCGACAACCCCGGTCCGGCCTCGGACTTCGGCGACGAAGAGGTCACGCGCGTCGGGGGACCGAATGCCGCCCCTGCGGTCCCGGTGGCGGCGTCGGTCGCGCCGCGCAGCCATCCCACGTTCATTCCCGAGGCGGCTCCGCCGGTCCAGGCCTCGCCGACCGCTCAACTTGCGCCCGCAGCCACGCCCGAGCGCGCGAGCGCGGGTCTTCCGGTACTCTCGGGCTCGAGGGAGGCGCCCCGTGCGGCTCCGCCGGTCACGGCCCCCGACCCCGGGGAGGCCACGCTCCACGCACAACCCGCGTTCAGCCTGCGCAACGTCACGCAGATTCCGGAGGAGCCTGCGCGCGCCGTGGTCCAACCGGATCCGGTGCGGTTCAACGCGCCGGAAGCACCTCCCGTGCGCAAGCCGTTCCCTTGGATGGTCGTTGCAGCGCTCGGTGCTGCGTTCCTGGCCGTGGTCTCTGTTGCGGGCGCCGCCGTCTTCTGGCTGCGCGCCTCGCCTGCGTCGGACGCGACGCACGTCCCTGATCCCAGCGTCGAGACCTCCGGTGCCGCGGCCCCCGCGCCCGCAGGTGCGGCCGCTGTGGCGGTCGCGTTCGCGGTGCCCGTTCAATGGGCACGCCTCGAGAGCGGCGGTGCCAGCGTCCTTCAGGGGAAGAGCACACTCGGTGGGAACGTCGCCGCGGGAAGCTACACCCTCGTCGTCAAACGGGTCGGGCGACCGGCCCTGAAGGCGAGCGTGGACGTCGCTCCAGGCGGGCTCCATCTCCAGTGCGCCGAGGAAACCGAAGGCATGCGTTGCTCGGGCGATTCCACGCTCAGCCTGCGACCCTGAACGGCCGCTCCGCGCGCCGGATCGGACGGAGCGGGGGGAGGCGTTACGGAGGGGGGCTGCTGCCCCCCTCCGTCCCAAGAATCGCCGTTGGAAGCTAGAGCTCGCAGGAGTCTCCGTCGATGGGGACCTCGGGCAGCGGGCCGTCCGTGTCTTCGATGGCACCGCGTCCCGACCAGGGCTCGCCGCGCTCGAAGGCCGCGAGGCGCTCGAAGTAGGTCTCGGTGTGCTCGAGGGCCTCGTCGATGGTGCGACTGTGGAGGAAGGCCGTGCGGAGTTCGCTCCCGTAGGGGAGCCCGTGGGTGAAGTAGTTGGCGATCTTCTTCATCCGCCCGAGCGTGCCGCGGTCCGTGCGGAAGTGGTCCTGGATTCCCGCGAAATACCCGATGAGCACGCGGCGCTTCTCCACAGCGTCGACCACGATGGGCGCCTCGCCACGAAGCTCCTGTGCGATCTGCAGGAAGACCCACGGATTCTTGATGGCCCCGCGGCCGATCATCACGCCGTCGCAGCCCGTCTCCTCGAACATCCGCCGGGCGCTGGCGGCGTCGACGATGTCGCCGTTCCCGATGACCGGCACGCGCAGGCGGGACTTTGTCTCGGCGATCTTGTCGACGGCGCGTGTGCCCCCGTAGAGGTCCGCGCGCGTGCGCCAGTGGATCGTGATGGCCTCGGCGCCCTCCTCCTGACACATCCACGCGAGGTCGGGGGCGTTGCGGTGCTCGTGGTCGAAGCCCGAGCGCATCTTCACCGTGAGCGGGATGCGGATGGCTGCGCGGACGGCGCGGACGATGTCGCGCGCCAGCTCCGGGTCCTTCATCAGGGCGCTCCCGCCGCTGTGGGCGCACACCTTCTTCGAGGGACATCCCATGTTGATGTCGCAGATGGTCGCGCCGCTGTCCTCGACGATCCGCGCGGCCTCGGCCATGGCTTCCGGATTGCGCCCGTAGATCTGCACGGCGATGGGCCGCTCGTCGGGGTCGAAGCGGGCCATCTCCTCGGTGCGCGCGACCCCGCGACGCAGGGCCTCGCTCGCAATGAACTCCGTCACGGTGAGGCCGGTACCCCCGACCTGTCGCACGAGGCGCCGGAACGTGAGGTCGGTCACGCCTTCCATGGGCGCCAGGACGAGGTTCGGCGCGATGCGGATGTCGCGGACGTAGTAGTGATCGGGCAGCATGGGCTCCCCCGTGACCGCTCGGAGCGAGGGTGTCAAGGCAGGATCGCGCCCGGCGCGTGTTAGGGGGGCGGCGTGGAAACGCACCCCGCCAAGGCCATCTCCGTCACCGTCGAGGGCAACCCCGACGGCTTCGTCCCTCCCCGCAGCTACCGCGCCCAGGTCGCGCCGGACGGATCGACGCGTCTCGTGATCAGCGTGCCGCCCGCGGAGTTGCCTGGCGTGCATCGTCGTCTCCTCGAGGCGCTCGGAGCACAGCTGAGTATCCGCTACCTGCGCCTCACGGACCGACGCACCGGTCAACTCCCCAAGGCGGAGAGCTGGGTGCGGATGGACCTCCCCGCCCCGCAGGTCCTCTCTGCGCTGGACGCCGCCCCGCGGCTGGTCTGGGAAGACGGTCGCCACCAGATCTGGATGCGCGGCGCCTTCGGCGAGCAGGTCGTGCTCGACGAGCTCGGCGTGCTCTACTGCTACCCCGACGACCCCGCCTTCCGCGAGGCCCTGGGGGACCTCCCGCTCACGGACGCCGTCGGCCTCGATGGGCGCGACTACGTGAAGGTGCAGTTCCTCTCGGAGGCCGACGCGGAAGAACTCGCGCTGCGCGAGCGGCTGAACCTCGTGAAGATGGGCTGAGACACCCTTCGCAGGCCGTTCCGCCCGCTCCCGTCCCGAGCGCACACGCGCTACACTCTGCGCATGCTGACCCTCCTCGTCACCCTCCTCCCCTCCCCCGCGCTCGCCACCGACTCCGCCGAGGCGCGCGCCGCCGACCCGAAGATCGTCCACGGTCAGGAGGAGAGCGGATACGACTTCGCGGTCGCGCTCGGGGCCGAGTTCAACGGCACGGCCTTCGCATCGTGCACGGGGAGCTTGATCACGCCGCGGATCATCCTCACGGCGGCGCACTGTGGCGCGGACCTCTCGCCGGAGCTCATCGTGGCGCTGGGGAAGGCCTTCTTCGGGCCCTCGGTCGACGCCCCGACCGCCACGATCGGGTTCACGAGCTTCACGGCGCACCCCGACTACGAGGAGCTCTCGAACGGGCTCGGGGGGACGCTCGGTCACAACGACGTCTCCATTGCCGTCCTGAGCGAGGACGCGCCGGTCGCGCCGGTGTGGGTGCGCGAGGACGCCGTCGCCGAAGAGGAGATCGGCACGTCGATGACCTCGATCGGCTTCGGGATCACCAACGCCCAGCGTCAGAGCGGGTCCGGTGTGAAGCGCAGCGCCACGCTCCTCCTGTCCGACGTCGATGAAACGTTCCTCTACTCCGAGAACGACGCCAACCCCGACGGCGGGCAGATCTGCTCGGGCGACTCGGGCGGCCCGCAGGTCGTCCGCCTCCCCGATGGCCGCGTCGAGCAGTGGGCCGTGCACTCCTGGGGCGACTCCCGCTGCATGCAACTCTCGGGGAGCACCCGCGTCGATGTCGTGATGCCCTGGATCCTCGAGCAGGTCGAGGCCGTCCACGGGAGCACCGACTTCTGCGCCATCAACGGCTACCACGGGAACGGCACGTGCGACGCGTTCTGCGACGCCGACCCCGAGTGCCTCGTCGCCGAGGAGGACGCGGCCGAGGAGGACGCCAAGGGTGCGTGCAGCACGGTCCCCGCGGGCTCCGCCGGCGTCCTGGGGATGGTCCTCGCCGGGGTGGCGAGCTTGCGGCGGCGGCGCGGCGCGACCCAGCGCTGACCGCGGATCCGCCGGAGGTCGCCATCCAATGGCGGCCGCGAGGGGGCGAGCCCCCTCCGCCCCATGAACCGCAGGCGTACGCAGCGAACGTGTCGCCGAGACCCCCGAGAGAGCGGATCTACCCGCCTGCCGCCCGTGCGGAGGCCGTCGCGTGCTCGCACTCGATCACCGCGAAGGTGTCGCAGCCGGCTTCCTGGACGCAGGTCAGCTCGTCCGTGACGTCCGCCCCGCGCTCCACGCGGTAGTTGCAGCCCTGGAGACAGCTGTCGAAGGTCGGGTAGGCCTCGTACCCGCAGGTGTTCACGAGCTCCTGGCAGAGATCTTCGCACGTCGAGGCAGCGTCTTCGGTGGCGCAGCCGAGGAGGGTCGCGAGGAGAGAGGCGAGGATCATTGGAGGACTCCGGTGCCGAGGGCGCCCATGGTCACGACCGAGTCCGCGACGGCGCCGCCTGGCAGGTCGAAGGTGTCGATCTGGTAGCGGGAGAGCGTGAGGGCGAGCAGCGCCCCGCTCGGGAAGCCCGAGAGGTAGGTCGACGGGACGGTCAGCGCCCCGTTGTCGGGCCCGCGGCAGAGGACGTTGCCGAGGAGCACGGTCCCCGCGGGGTTGTAGGCCTGCAGGAGCACCACGAAGGAGCCATCCCCGCCCGAGGGCGCCCACGTGAAGGTGGCCGCGCGCTTCGAGATGCGCTGGCTGAAGGCCGTGTTCACGTCCCCGAGGATTCCGATCGGCTGCAGGTCGTCGAAGCCCTGGGGGGTGCGCACGGCGTCGACGGCGGTGAACGCCTCGAGGTCCGGGCCGCCGGTCACCCGCACGTCGAAGGCCGCGTTGCGGACGAAGTCGGTGGTGTCGAGGTTCGAGGCCGCGTACTCGGTCGAGCTCCCGCTCCCCGTCGCGCGCAGGCCCACGGAGCGGCTCCCCGCCTCGAGGTAGACCCAGTCGCCCGCGTCGAGGAACCGCGTCGTGGGCGGGGTCGGCTCCACCGTCGTGGTGCATCCACCCACGTCCGGGAGCCAGTCGACCCAGCCCGCCACCGTCGACGCGTGGAACGCGGCAGCGGCGGTGACCTCGACCTGACTCGTCGTCCCGAAGCACTCCGGGCACGCCACGACGAGGTAGCCGAACTCGACGACGCCCCCGACCCCGCCCGTCGTGCCTCCGCCCCCGCCACCCGTGTCACCCCCGCCGGAGTCGGTGCCGGTGTCGGCCGTGTCGCCCGAACCCGTGTCGGTGCCGCCGGTGTCGGGAGGCGCGTCCTCCCGGAAGCTGAAGCCTTGCGGCACGACCGTGCTCCCGAGCGCGCTCTCGACGGTGAGGTCGACGGTGATCTCCATCCCCGCGTCGGGACTGGCGACGACGATGGTGTCCGAGGCGACGCGGACCGCGTCCACCCAGGCGCTCCCGAAGCCGACACGGACCGCGCCCTCGAGGCCCGTTCCGACGATGGTCACCTCCGTGCCGCCGCGCGGGGGGCCCCAGGCAGGCGTGACGGACGTCACGGTCACCGCCGAAGCTTCCTCGCCAGAGTCGGGGACGGTGGTCTCCAGACCGAGTCCCCCGCACGCGGCGAGCGCCCACGGAAGGGCGAACATCACAGGGCTGCGTCCTCCGCGGCCGCCGCCGCGGGGTCGAACAGGAAGTAGCCGATGGCCGAGGTGCCCTCGTAGACGTCCGTCACCCAGAGGTGAATACGCCCGCCGACGCGTCGCGCCGCCACCGCGCTCACCTCGCCGCCGCCGGTCATGTGGATGGGCATCTGGCCGCGCCGCGCCCAGCGGCCGTCTTCCTCGATGGCGTAGCCGAAGTACTGGTTCTTCGTGGAACGGTAGGTCCCGTGCTCCTCCCAGCCCCCGAACCCGACGTAGAAGAGGTAGCGCTGGTTCTCCAGCTCCTCGACCGCCACGCTCAGGAAACCCTCGTCGTCCCACTGTCCGGCCGCGCCCGCCGCCAGGACGCGCTCGTTGTCGGGCTGCCAGTCGTTCACGCTCGAGGCGTTGATCCGGTAGAGCTCGCAGGCGTCGTTGCCCGACGTGTTGCCCTGCGCCTTCGCGGCGTAGCCCGTGAACCCGGCGACGCTCCCGAGCGAGAGGCCGAGCGGCCAGCACCAACCGGTGCCCGAACTCTCCGTGAAATCCACGACCGGGTTCGAGGGGAGCTTGGTCCAGCCCACGCCGTCCGGGGAGGTGGCCACGCCCATGCCCCAGCGCCCGAGGTCGATGTTGAAGCCCTGGTAGAGCATGACGTACTGCGCCGTCTCGGGGTCCCACACGACCTGCAGGGCGTCCATCATGTCGCCGTCCCAGGCGCTCGCCGCGGGCTCCTCGAGGAGCGGGTTCGCGGGGTGTGCGTCCCAGTCTGTGCCGTTCGGGCTGACGGCGTAGCCGATGCCATAGTCCCCGTAGTCGGAACTGCCCGGCGCCCCGACGTACCAGGCCTGGTAGAACGGGTGGTCGAGCACCTCCGTGACCGCGAAGGCCACGGAGCCGATGTCCCCGGCCCAGGCATCCCCGGTGGCGGCGACGGAGAACACGGGGTTGCAGTCGTAGCGATAGAACGCGCTGTCCTCGACCCGCGTGAAGCCGCACTCCGTGACGTCCCCCGGGTTGACGTCGACCGGACCGGGCTTGAGCTCGTATTCGTTGCCGCACGCGGCGAGCAGGAGCCAGAGGGTGTGCATGGGTTCGAGGCCTCTCGCGGGCGGAGTAGCCCGTCCGCGCGCCTGCTTCAAAGGCGACCTCAGGGGTCGAGCGCGAGCGCCTGCGGGAAGGCCTCCCACCCGAGGCCATCGAGGGCGCGGACCGCGAGCGCCGCGCTCTCGGCGCTCTCGTGAAGGCCGACGACGACGCCCTCGCCCCCCGCACCGCTGAACTTCGCGCCGAGCGCGCCGGCCTGACGGAGCGTGCGAACGGCACGGTTCAGCGTCGCCGACGGCATGCCGGGCACGACGGGCGCGAGGAGCTCCTCGTAGACGTGCTGGCAGGCGTCCATCGCGCGTCCGAGCGCGCCGATCTGGCCGCGGAGGAGCGCCTCCCGCGCATCGACGGCATGGCTCGCGAAGTGCTCGAGGGCCGTCTGCACGGCGGCGACGCGCCGCACGGCGCCGTGGTCGCGGAGGGAGACGGCGCCGCTGTGGAGGCGCCAGGCAGCGTCGAGGAGGGCGTCGCCGTCGCGGGGGCCGCGGAGGACGCCGAGGGAGAGGTGGAGGTGCGCGGGGAGGGCCTCGACGGTGTGGGCACCCCCGTCGAAGCGGAAGAAGGCGGCGGTCGCGTGGGCGGCGGCCAGGGCGTCGAGGGCGGCGCCCGTGGAGCGTGGGGCGGAGGGGGGCGCGCCCCCCTCCGCAACGCCTCCCCCCGTGGCGGACGACCCGCTCCGGGGGCGGGGCACCGTCGCGAGGGCAGCCTCCTCGTCGGGCGCGAGGCTCCGCCCGTGGAGAGCAGCCATCGCCCGGACACTCGCGACGCGGAGCGCGGCGCGGGCCCCGAAGCCACGCCCCGACGGGATCCCGGAGCGAGCGTGGAGCTCGGCCCGCGCCGCGAGGCCCCAGGCCGCGGCGAGGCGCTCTGCGACCCCCGCGATGTCGGCCAGGGCGCCGTCCTCTCCCTCGAACCAGCTCTGGCTGCCCTCGGGCGCGTCGAGATGCACCGACAGGGACGGCGCGGAGCGGGCCTCCACCTCGACCGTGCGGTCGATGGGCACGACCACGGAGGCTCCGCCCGCCCAGTCGAGGTGATCCCCGGCGAGGCAGACGCGCGCAGGCGCCGACGCGCGCGGGAAACGCGACGCGGGGGAGGCGTTGCGGAGGGGGCTGCCCCCTCCGCCCCAAGAATCGGTGTGCTGCACGCGCGAAGAACCTCGGTGGAGGCGGGTGGCCGCTGACCGACGATGGGATAACGCGCGCGCAACGTAGGAACTTGTCATGGCCCTCGACTTCGCGCCCCTTGCCGACGCCCTTCGCCGCACCCCCCTTGACGTGGTCGCAGAGCGGCTCGGGATGGGCGTGGACGACCTCCGGGACGCCCTCGTCGCGGAAGGCCGGGACCGTGGCGCGCAGGATGCCGCGTGGTGGCCCGAGGCCCTGCGCCGCCTCGAGGTGGAGAGCCTGCGCGCTGTCGCCCGGTTCTTCCACTGCGAACCGCGTCGTATCCGTCGTGCGCTCGCGCGCGAGGGTCTCCGCGTCGCGGGCGTCGACCTCGCCGAGCGTCGGGTCCCCCAACTGGCGCGCGCCCCCCTGGGGCAGTTCTCCGACTCGGACATCGCGCGGCGGAACGGGGTCATCCCCGAAGCCGTGGCCGGCGAGCGGCGGCGCCGGAACATCGCCCCGTTCCAGCCCGGGCCGCGGCGGCGGTGGGTCGCGGCTGAACCCGCGGTCGTGCGGGTCGCGCACGCACCCGAGGGCGCCGTCCCCTCGACGCCCCGCCGCCTCGCACGCGCGGAGGAGGGGGGCGTGCGTTCGCAGGAGCGCGCTCCCGATCCCCTCCGTGAGCGGGACCGCCGGGTCCGGGAGTTCTTCCGCAACGAGCGTGAAGAGGCGGTCGTGCGGTCCGTCGGGGTGCGCCCCGCCGAGGGTCGGCGCGTGGTCCGCGCCGCGGCCCCTCCGCCCTCAGACCTGACCCTGCCGGAACGCGCGACGCCGACGCGGCGCCCCCTCTCGTCACCGCCGACGCGCCGCAACGAGCCGTCCTGGCGCAGCATCGCCTCGGACCTGATGTTCGTTCAGGAAACGGAACGCGTGGAACCCAGTCGCAGTGACACTGCGATCGCACCACCGCCTCCCCCTGCCCTCCCCGAAGCCGTCGTCGCGCGCGCACGCGAGCTGCCACCGCATCCGGTGTCCTCGCGCATTTCGGCGTGGCGCGCGATTTTCGCGGCCGGACCGACGATGCACCTCGCCGCCGGAACCCTCGCGGGCGCGCTCGACGAGGCGAGGTCACGCGCGGGTGTCGAACCCCTCCGGGTGGAGCGCCTCGCGGGCTGACCGGGCACAGCGGCGTGGCTACCTCTTTCACGGGGGAAGCCATGAAGCGACCGGATCGTGTCCCGCGTGCCGAGGATCCGTCAGAGACCGAGAGCGCGCGCTACGTCACGGGCCAGGTGCATGATGAGACGCAGGGCGCGCGCCTGCGTCGCGAGGAGTCGGTGCACGTGCAGGCCCGCGCGCAGGGTGGAGTCGACGCGGAGGTCGAGCTCGAGGCCGCATCGGCGGAACCGCGGTCGGTCGAGGATCTCGTCGCCGATCTCGATGCGCTCGAGCACCTGCCCGACGCGTCGCGCACGCTCGGAAGCGATCCCGACGCCGACGTGCAGGGGCGACACGGGGACGAGACCCGCGACTGGTACGGGGACCCCCGGTACGACCCCGGCGAGCCCCGCATGGACGACGGGGGCGTGCGCAGCGTCACCCCGCGACGCACGCATCGGCGCTGAGGTGAGCTACCGCGCGTCGCCTGCCGCCATGCGCGCGAAGGCGTCGAGGACGAGGGGGGCGAACGCCCGCGAGCAACTGTTCGTCTCCTCGTAGTGGTCGCCGTCGTTCGTCAGGACGCTGGCGTAGGTGCTGTAATCCGGGTCCGGCACGATGTAGCCGCAATACCCGTTCGCGATGCCGATCGGGGCCTTGAAGCGACCGGGGAGGAGCTCCGCGATGGGGATGTCGCCGCCGTTCGACACCACGTAGGGGGTGGCGTGG
>JACCEE010238907.1_pt1 | contig 12404 bp, 14 predicted proteins | sample 7449931 | NCBI WGS metagenome assembly JACCEE01 (sample SAMN15323457, study PRJNA562643) | freshwater metagenome | isolation source: river surface water | place: USA:Blue River Watershed | collected 2017-08-19 | reverse complement strand
GCTTTGAAGATACCGAGCCGGAATTGGTGCAAGCCCGTGATAAACCAGTGATTGTGATTTGTCGCTCAGGAAACCGCAGTGTATTTGCCGCATATACGATGCAATTGATGGGTTATCAAGATGTTCGTTCGCTTAAAACCGGAATTCGGGGCTGGAATGATTACGAATTGCCGTTATATAATGCCACAAAACAACTTGTATCCATTGAAACCGCCGATCAATTATTAAATAAACCGCCGCGTCCAGAGCAATTACCCCCACGAGGTTGATCATGTGGACAGGATTATTATTAACGAGTGGTTTAATTAGTTTTTTCATTGTGGCACATCGAGCCCACCGCGCAGATTGGGGACATTGGAGTTTAAATATGATTGATGGTCTAAATCGGTTATTTTGCCGCTACTACCATCGCTTAAACTCACAACTCATTGATTTGCCAGAAAACGGAGCAGCCATTGTCATCGCGAATCATCTTTCTGGACTTGATCCATTGCTGCTGATTGCTGCCAGTCCGCGCCCACTCCGTTTTCTCATTCTGCGTCAAGAATATGAACGTTTTGGGCTGAAATGGTTTTTTAAACGGATGGGTTGCATTCCGGTGGATCGAGAAACCCGACCAGAACTAGCGTTGCGTGCCGCACTTCATGCACTGGAACAAGGAGATGTAATTGCCATTTTTCCACAAGCGACTTTTGTATTGCCCGGCGTGACCAAAAAGTTAAAACCGGGCAGTTTTTGGTTGGCGCGCCAAGTAAATTGCCAATTATATCCGGTGCATATTCGTGGTATTGCGCGGGCTGGCACGATTTTTCCGGCAATTCTCACCCCAAGTCACGCCGTTTTAACCTATTATCCCGCATTGACGGATGAGGAAAACGCCACCGCGCAGGAATTGCTTGATGGTAAACGGTTGAATTGAACCACTGCCGACCCTATATTTAATTTCGCTCTCATGGCACGATAACTTTAACTGAACTCAGGAAATAATATGCCCATTACTTTAACTGAAAAAGCAGCAAAACATGTCCAAAAAAGTTTAAACGGTCGCGGCAAGGGATTGGGGTTGCGATTGGGCGTGAAAACCAGTGGATGTTCTGGAATGTCGTATGTGATGGAATTTGCTGATGAAACGCAGCCGGAAGATCAAGTTTTTGAATCTCAGGGTGTAAAAATTGTGGTCGATGCAAAAAGTTTGCTCTACATCGACGGCACAGAATTGGATTTTGTCCGCGAAGGCTTGAATGAGGGATTTAAATTCAACAACCCTAATATGAAAGATAGCTGCGGATGTGGCGAAAGTTTTAATACCTAAAGTTGCGTAGATTCAGCCTGTTGCGTCAAAAATAACTCTGCCAATTGTAAATCGTGTGGATGCGTAATTTTGATATTATCCGCATGACCTTCTACCAAAATTGGCTGAAATCCGTGTTGTTCCATCGCTTGCGCGTCATCCGTCACCGCCACGCCGCGCGCAAGTGCCATTTCTAAAGCAGTGGTCAATGGCTGCAATCGAAACATTTGGGGCGTAAGTGCGTGCCATAAGTCGGTGCGATTGACAGTTTCTTTGACGGTTGCAGTCCCCGCGGCGGTGCGTTTCATCGTGTCGCGTACGGGAATGGCGAGTAAACCTCCAACGGGATCATCGGCAAGTTGCATCATTAATTTTCGCATGTCTGCCACCCGCACACAGGGACGCGCCGCATCATGCACCAACACCCAATCCGTCGCAACCGTTTGAGTTTGCAATAATTTTAAACCATTCAGCACCGAATGACAGCGTTCTGCCCCGCCAGTTGCCCGAATGAGTGGCATCGGTAAATTAAATGATAATTGTTCCCAATACGGATCATCGGCTGCTAAACACACCACGATACCCGCCAGCGGAAGCGATGCTAAACGTTCAAGTGTTTGTTGCAACACCGTTTTGCCTTGCAACATTAAATATTGTTTTGGACAATGCCCTCCCATACGCGCCCCAATTCCCGCGGCGGGGACGATTGCCCAGTAATTATTTGACGAATTGATAAAATGTCTCCCCCGGTTTCACCATGCCAAAATCTGCCCGCGCCCGCTCTTCTAAGGCTTCATGATTGGTTTTCAAATCAAAAATCTCAGCAGCTAAACCAGCATTGCGTCGTTGTAATTGTGTATTTTCAAGATGTTGGGCAGTGATGAGTTGTTGCAAACGCTGTTGATCCTTGCGTCCGTCCTTGCCCCACCACAATTGATATTGTAGATTAAACAACGTGATACCCAACACGGCGAACATTCCCCAGCGTATCATGGTTTTGCCTCGCCCAACTTCATACTATTCGGACGGGTGACATAATTGGGTTTAAATTCATCACTATCGACTAAGGCAGAACTGGGGGCTGGAATCCAATCCGCGGAAATTGTCAACGATGGCGAGGTTATAACATGTTGATTTTTCAATGGAATGGGTGACAAAGATTGATTCGCGCCGGGTTCTGTCGCTGAAAAATTATTACGCAGATAGGGAGAACTCCAATCATCCGGATGTAACGGGGGATATAAATTGGAAAATCCCTGATCATCCATCCAATCCCATACCGGCGGCACGTTAGAAAGACCTCGTGGATAAGGAATATCTAAATTGTAACGATAACGAGGGGACGGTGGCAAATCCAAATCTTCCGTAGATGGCGCACGACGTGGGCGAGGACGTGATCTAAAATCTTCTTCTAATTCACTGCGATACAGCGGCATGTCTTCCTGTTCCCCACGATATTTGGGCATGGGTTCAGTTTCCGGAGGAATGCAATATTCTGCACGACTCGGTGGGATTGCCGCAGTTTCCCCATCTAGCGGACGATAACGAACTCCATGCGTTTCTTGAACATGCCAGATACTTTCAGAGGTTGCTGCTGGGGCGGCATTAGGAGCGGGTGCAGCCCACATTTTACCCGGAAATAATGTGCTGGGATACACGGTAGTTTGAGTTGATAAACCGGCGGCAAGCACATTCGAGCAGAAGAACAGCTCACATAAAGCTACAACGAGGTTTTGAAATTTCATGCGTGTCGTGTGGTGAACTAACAACATGCGTTTATTATACTCTGAAATAGCAATTTTTTTCCTAAATGATAGTTCGAGTGAGAACAGACTGGCGTAATATTATGAATTTATTAGAAATATATCGAGCAGTCGCCTTAAATAAAATTTTACTCAGCAATCTGTGATTTCTAAGGTTAGAATCCCAAACTATTCTGATTCTCCCCCAAAAACATCAACATCCGCAAATACGCACACGGGGGAGGCATGACCGACAAAAACTGCCTGTCCGGGTTCGCCCTTGCCACAATTCGGTACGCCCATGATTTTAAACGTATCTTGATTGCCAACCGCTTTTAAATTACGCCAAAAGTGCGCAGAAATACCGCGATAATTCGGATTTTTAACCACCGTGGTCAACTCGCCATTTTCAATCAACTGTCCCCACTCGCAGCCAAATTGAAATTTATTGCGCGAATCGTCAATCGACCACGAAAGATTCGTTTTCATCAAAATACCGCGCTCTATCTCGCTGATCATCTGGGAAAAACTGCTGTTGCCGGGTTCAACATTTAAATTAACCATGCGATCAATCGGTGGACGATTCCAATGACTGACCCGCCCATTTGCCACGCCAGCCAGTTGCGCCCGTGCTTGTGAGACCGTACCACCCAACGGTGTTTTTAAGAGACCGTCTTGAATAATAAACGTTTTTTCAGCGATCACGCCCTCGTCATCAAAACCGTAACTGAGTAATTGATTGGAATGCGTGGGGTCGAAAGTCACATTCAGCAACGGCGAGCCATATTGATATTGTCCAAACATGTCCAAAGTCACAAAACTTGTGCCTGCATAATTCCGCTCATCACCGAGAATTCGATCCAATTCTAGCGGATGTCCAATAGATTCATGGATTTGCAACACCATCTGATCCGGAGCCAACATGACATCCATTTTTCCCATCGGACAATTCGGTGCATCGAGTAATTGCAGGGCTTCTTCCGCCAATTCACGCCCTTTTCCAGCAAAACCAATGCGTTGCAACAACTCCCAGCCCGCTTGTTGCGCATAGGCAAAATGTCCGCCAAAACTGCGAGTTTGAGTTTGCACGCCCCGATTTGCCGTCACCGCAATGTTGGGCAATAAATATTCATGTTGTTGAATAACTTCCCCGCCATGATTAGTAAAATAAGCGCGTTCCACTCGCACCGACCACAGCACTGCTTCCCAATCGACAATATTATCATGTACTTGGCATCGCGCGGCTTCTTGTTGTAATACCGCAATTTTATCCGCCAATGAGACATTATTCCACGTTTGCTCCACGGTAGATTGATAAAACCCCTGCCAATCTGGGAACACGCGGTACGAGAAATCTGTCACCGTCTGCCCGCGACTGAAATCCGCCCAATGTCTTGCTTGATCAATGGCTTGGCGCAATCCAGTGGCAGAAAAATCGCTGGTCGCGGCGTAGCCCATCCCGCCTTTATCAATCACCATCACCATTAAACCGACATCATGATTATAAGCAGGTGGATCAAGCACATTTTTATGCACACGCAACAATTCGCTCTGTTCAGAAATCACCCGTAAACTACAAAATTCGACATTGGGCAATACGGAAAGAAAAGTTTGTCTCAGATCATCGTACATGGCGGGGTCGGACTCGTGATGGAATAAGTAATCATAACGTAAAAAGTGGGTCGTGAGGCATTTTTTACAAACAATTGTCATTTTTGTCAGCAAATTCTCTTGATTTTCAATCGTTAGTGTTTAATAAAAATGTCAATTGTAAAAGACGCATTTTTGACATCTTGTTTCGCCGCATCCGGTGTTCCGCCAATTTGTCCCTGTAAGGCTAAAGGATCATAAGGAATATCCACTTCCTTGATTTCAGAAAATAGGGGCTGCTTGCGTAACTCATTGATAAATTGACGAAAGCGTGACAAAGCCAATTTAAAATTACCATCAAACGGATGAATTTCGCCATAAACTCGCAATGATTCGGTCACGCGCTCAATTTTATTGGTTTTTTCAAGCTGCTTTTTATCAACAGATTTGTGGATGGCGAGATCAGTCACATTTGATTCAGGAATTTCACTGTTCCAAACTAGCCGATTGATTTTTAGCTGATTTTGTTGCGCCAACACCACGCTTAATGCGATCCAAGTTCTTTGTGGAGAAAAATGCCGTGCCACAATATAATTGCCTGCATCGACAATACCGCGAATATATTCAATTTTAAGTGGCAGATTGAGTTGTTTTTCACGGAGTTGCGTAATTTGTTGTTCCCGATCTGCAATTTGTTGCGTTAATTTCTCAACTTCTTGATGTAGCTCAAAACTTTGATAAAACTCCCAACTGCTATATCCCAAAGCAATCGTGAAGAAAGTTCCAGAAAGCGCGTAAAGTAGTTGACGCAGTTGTTTATAGAAAAAATATTGTTTATCTATCCGTTTTGCATAATGATTTTTCTGCCAACCATGCAATAATTGCTGTGCTAAAGTCGCTTGTAACCAATATAAATCATTTTCCAACCGTAATCCTAAATGTTCCAACAAATTACCGCAGTCAATCAAGATAATATTCAAATCGTTACGACTGTTTTTGATGATATGTTGCAAATTATCATGTAAATGAGTCGGCGCGAGGATCACTACAGATAAAGGTGTGTTTAACGGCACGAGGCGGGCAGAATCAAGATAACGCTGCATTTTTATAATTTGTTCGATAATAACGGCTTCATATTCATTCGCTTGAGAAAATTTTAATGGCACAAAACGGCTGAGTTGCAACTGCTGTTTGGCAAAAAAAGTTTGGCGAATGCCTTGTAAATGTTGCGAATGCGTTTGAATTGCACATGTTACTAATAAAAGATGAGAAGATTCAGGAAGATATCTTAAAATTTGTTGACTGAGCAACACGGCTGAATAAATGCCAACTAGGGGGATTTTATGATGTTGAATCAGGGTCAACCAAGGTTGTAATAATTCTGGATTGCTCAATGCCGAAAAAAGTACCCGGTCATCGCCCCGCCCCTGCGACTCGCGCCCTTGCACCTCTGCATAAGTGTATGAAGTATATTCAAAAGTACGTTTCATGCGGTGTTGGAACAATTTTTGCCGATCACTTCCAGTCACATGTGGCAATGAAACCACTTGAAATTCTTCCTGAATGGTATCTACTAAACAATACAGCGGTGTGTGCATATCTGATTGTAAATATTGAATAAATAATTCATGTCCTTCAGCGGTATTGGCAAAATGTTGCAACTGCGTGATGGTACGAGTGCTGCTGGAAATTTCGTAGCAAATTACTTCAAAATCAGAAAGATATAAGATACGTTTATTCATGGATGCCTAGACTAAAAAAAGTGTCATGGTGAGAAAATTAGAATTTTCTAGGGCGAGTTGCAAAAACTCTGATGTGATGGTTATTTTTTACAATTTATCTATTTAAAGTTTTCTATTTCAAGCGATTGAGGTGAGTATGAAGAAATTTTTATTATTCGTTCTGTTGCTATGGAGTTTCTCCAGTCAGGCGGCTGATTTTCCTCCCGCGTTTACGGCAAAATATACGCTTTATGCGGCTGGAATAACTATCGGTGAGGGCACTCGGCAGTTGTCGCAACGTGATGATCATTGGGTGTTTGAGTCGAGCAGTCGTACCACCGGTTGGGCGGCGAAGTTGCGCGATGACAAAATGACTGAATCGACTCAGTTTACCGTCGCGGCTGACCAAGTGCGCCCATTAGAATATCAATTCCAGCAAATAAGCTCGAAAAAACAAAAGCATGTGCATATTCATTTTGACTGGATTGCCAAACGTGCGAAAAATATTGCCGATTCACCTTGGGAGGTTGCGTTGAGCGATGATACCCTAGATAGCTTGTTATATCAAGTGGTTATCATGCGCGATTTGCAACAAGGACAGCGAGATTTACATTATCAAGTGGTGGATCGTGGCAAAGTCAAAAACTATGTACCTGAATTTCAAGGTGAAGAGCAAATCAGCACGGGCGTGGGACAGTTGAACACGTTGCGTTATCGCTATGATTCACCGGATGGCAAGCGTTATACAACATTATGGTGCGCGCCGAAATTGCATTATTTGGTGGTGCAGGTGGAACATAATGAAAATGGTTTGTTGATCAAAACGGTGTTAAACAGTGTCAGTGGCTTGTAACCGATATTTTTGCAGAATCTGATTAATTATTTTGCCTATTCATCACGTTAATGAGTAGGCAAGACAATTTATCATGTTTAAGCGTGATCCCACCAGAATTCTAAACCTTGCGCATTCAGTTCCACGTCCATTGCAAGGATTTCGCGGGCTGTTTCATCGCTGATCGGGCTGCCGAGTTGATGGATTTCTTGTAAAAATGATTCCATCATCTGCTCAACTAACATTTCATGGCGTTTTTCTTCAGCTTCGGAGACAGACTCCATTAAAACCACCAAGTTATCAATCGAGGCATGTAATTTATCGGCGGCTTCGGAAACTTGGGCAACTTTGCCAAAATGCGTTAAAAACATGTACTTAGGTTGATAACTCAACATGCGATTGATCGAACTGTGCATCGCCGCGGGGTCGAATTGCACGGGCGTGGCGGTTGCAAAGATAAAAAAGCCCTTGGGTGAATCAAATTCGCGATAGGAAATCCCAAAAGTATCACCGGTGAAGAAACTTTGCGACAGTTCGTCATAAATACAGAAATGGTGCTTGGCGTGTCCGGGCGTGTCGAAAAAAACCAGCGGACGACCGGCGAGCGCGAGCATTTTGCCATCTTCTGCTTCAATCACTCGTTCTGCGGGAATGGGTTCAATCACGCCATAACTCCGCTGCATTTCTGCCTCGCCATAGACTTCAGTCGCGCCTGCCACCAATTTTCGTGGGTCAATCATGTGGCGCGCCCCGCGTGGATGTACCACTAATCGAGCGTTTGGAAGGGCTTGCATCAATTTTCCCGCCCCGCCCGCATGATCTAAATGCACGTGGGTGACAATGACATAATCGACATTTTCGACCGGAATCTGTTGTGCAGCAAGGTCATTTAACAGGTGTGGCACAGAAAAATTTGACCCCACATCAATCAACGCGGCGCGATTGTCTTGAACAATGAGGTGAGATGCGGCGAGTTGGGGGCGCAAAAACTGAGTATCAAGTGTTGCAATACCAAATTCGTGAGAGATCATTTTGTCCTGCCATAGAGATGAAAAGTGTGCAGCGATTAGTATAACTGATTACTTTATCGAACATTTTAAAATTAAATCGCTTCAACCACCCATCGCCCAAATCGCCCTTGTTGCAGCGGTTCATAATGCAGCACTTGAAAACCACTTTGACCGAGTAACCACGTCATATCATCGGAAGTGTAGCGGTTGTGTTCCATAAAATGCGTGAAAACATCGACCCATTTGGCGTGATCTGCTTGAGAAATATCACATTGTTGCATGGCAAGGTAATTTTTGAGCGGGGCACGAATCCAATCCATAATAATAGCGCGCCCGTGTGGTTTTAAACAGCGATGAATGGCTTGTAAATTGTTAAGCGGTTGATTTAATTCGTGTAAGACGTGAACGCTGATCGCTGCATCGAGACTGTGAGCTGTCAATGCCAGATGGGGATGATGTAAATCGTGTTCGATCACTTCACAGACAGTTTTATCAATCGCATCAATCATATACGGTGCACATTCAATTCCAAACAATTGCGCGGTGGCATAACGTTGGCGTAATAAATTCAACAACATGCCCGGCCCACACCCAAAATCTGCAATCACTGGAATTTCACTCAAGTTCGGAGCAATCCATTGTTCCCACGTTGCCCAAAATCCCGCATCAAATCGTCCCGCTGCTGTCGTTCGCATTGTCTCAGAGAAACTTGCACCACCATGATGTTTTTCTAACATTGCGATTGTTGAATTGTGTGTCATTATGGAATCCCTAATAATTTATGCGTTTGTAAGCTGAGTCGCCATTGTGGATGGGCTAAACAATAGACAATGGCTTGTTTTACATGCTGATCGCGTTGCGCATCGTCTAAAGGTTGTAGGAAAAAATGTTGAAAATCCAGTGTGCTGAATTGAGACGGCGGCGCGGCGAGTTGGGGAAAAATCAGTTTAAGTTCATGACCTTGTTGCAAAATCAGGCGAGTGTTGGCTTTGGGACTGACACAAATCCAGTCGATATGTGGCGGTGCGGGCAGCGTTCCATTGGTTTCAATGGCAATTTCAAAATTAATTTGATGCAGTGCGTCAATCAGCGGACTGTCCAATTGTAACAGCGGTTCGCCTCCGGTAAATACGACGTAAGGTTTTCCAGAATTATCAAGCGGTTGCCATGTTTTTTGAATGATTGCCACCAACGTATCTAAGCTGTATTTGCCACCCTGCACGCCATCATTGCCCACAAAATCGGTATCGCAAAATGGACACACTGCCTGTTGCCGATCCTGTTCCCGCCCAGACCACAAATTACACCCGCTAAAGCGACAGAACACGGCAGCCCGTCCGGTGCGCGCCCCTTCTCCTTGCAAGGTGTAAAAAATTTCTTTGACCGTGTACATTTAATGCGTAGTACGTTTTTGTCCGGCGTGTGTCAACTTTTCCAAATATTCTTGCCACAGTTGCTCATGGTTTTCGCCCAGATAATGCAACCATTCCCATGAATAAATGCCGGTGTCATGATTGTCATCAAAATGAAGCTGCACTGCATACGTGCCAATGGGAGACACATTTTCAATGTTGACATCCGCCTTGCCCACTTGCAACGTTTCTTGCCCCACGCCATGCCCACGCACTTCCGCCGAAGGGGAATAGACACGGAGAAATTCATAAGTCAGTTCAAAATGTTTGCCATCGTCAAAAGTTATGCTGAGGACACGAGATTTTTGACGAAATTCCATCTCAGTAGGTATCACCATTGCCATCTAAGCCCCGTTATAACGTTGAAATATGAGAGAAGCATTTGTGCCACCGAAGCCAAAACTGTTTGACATGACGGTATTTAAGTTGGCGTTTTCTTGCAATGTCGTGATAATCGGTAGTCCTTGAGCGAGTGGGTCTAAAGTTTCCACGTTGGCAGAAGCACTGATGAAATTATGCTGTAACATCAATAAGCTATAAATTGCTTCGTGAACACCCGCCGCGCCCAATGCGTGACCGGTCAAAGATTTGGTTGAAGTGATGCGAGGAAAGTTGCCGCTAAATACTTGTTTGACCGCCTCTAATTCTTTCATATCGCCGACAGGGGTACTTGTGCCATGCGCATTAATGTAATCAATTGGGGCATTGACGGTGCTCATCGCCTGCTGCATACAACGCACAGCACCCTCGCCGGAAGGTTGCACCATGTCGTAACCGTCGGAAGTTGCACCGTAACCGGTTAATTCGGCATAAATTTTTGCGCCTCGTGCCTTGGCATGTTCCAATTCTTCCAACACCAATGTGCCACCGCCCCCGGAAATGACAAAACCATCCCGATCCGCATCATACGGACGAGACGCGCGGGTTGGTGCATCATTATATTTTGAAGAAAGTGCGCCCATTGCATCAAACAGCACGGTCATTTCCCAACTGACTTCTTCGCCACCGCCTGCAAAAACAATATCTTGCTTGCCCATTTGAATTTGCTCGTAACCACATCCAATGGCATGAGCACTGGTGGCACAAGCAGAACTGATCGAATAGTTCAAGCCTTTGATTTTAAATGGCGTGGCTAGACATGCCGCGGTGGTGCTTGCCATTGTGCGTGTCACCATGTAGGGGCCCACTCGACGCAAGCCTTTTCCGCGCAAAAGATCAGCCGCTGCCACTTGATGTTCTGGGGAAGCCCCACCCGAACCGGTGATTAAGCCACTGCGCGGGTTAGAAACATCCGCTTCACTTAAACCTGCATCTTCAATCGCTTCACGCATCGCCAGATAATTGAAAGCCGCAGCGTCTCCCATAAAGCGTTTAATTTTTTTGTCAATCAGACTGTCTAAATCGAGGGCGATTGCGCCGTGAACTCGACTGCGAAATCCTAATTCGGCATATTTTTCACTAAAGCTAATCCCTGAACGTCCCAAACGTAATGATTCTATCACTTGTTGTTGATTGTTACCAATGCTGGACACGATGCCCAAGCCTGTCACTACGACTCGTCTCACGGCTATGCTCCTTAAAAATTTTCAGTGGAGGTGAATAATCCGACCCGCAGGTCTTTAGCAAAATAAATTTCTTTACCGTCTGCTTTCAGCACCGCATCACCGATACCGACCACCAACTTACGCATAATCACCCGTTTCATATCAATGTGATACGTCACTAACTTAGTTTTCGGAGTCACCTGTCCAGTAAATTTGACTTCGCCTGCACCCAACGCCCGCCCCCGTCCCGGACCGCCCATCCAACCCAGAAAAAATCCAATTAATTGCCACATCGCATCCAATCCTAAACAACCGGGCATGACAGGATCGCCTTGGAAATGGCAGTTAAAAAACCAAAGTTCCGGGTGAATATCCAATTCTGCAATCATTTGTCCCTTGTCCTGACTGCCACCATTTTCTGTAATCGAGACAATCCGGTCGAACATCAACATAGGTGGAATAGGTAATTGTGCATTCCCCGATCCGAACATTTCTCCCCGACCACATTGTAGGAGTTCCTCGTAAGTGTAGCTGTTTTTTCTTTGCATGGATTATCCACTGATGTCTATTTTTAACTGACTAAAAAAGGTGCAACTCAACACTTAAACTACTGAACAACAAGATAAATAGGTGCTGAATTTTCGACTGAATAACTGTTTTTTTGATATGCTGACTGTACGACTCAAAACACGCGATTATTCCAATTTTAACTATATTGATTAATGCAAGTTCGATGAGTGAGCCGCAACTCCACTTATTGTACCAAAACCGATTGTAAATAGTTATGAATCATGATGAATGGACATAATGATTATTCTAATTAGATGTTTTATTTAGCTAACGTGATTTGTGATATTCGCATGATTCTTATAGTTACGTTAATGCGGCAGAATTGAACAAATTTAGACTTCAAATGTCTGAACATTGATTTTCTTGAGGGATGAGATTCGCTTGATTTAAAACAGAATCTTTGATGGTCTGAATCAGAATTTACAAAATTTGAGAATTCTCAGAATAACACCGAAATGATGACTCAAAAATATTGTGACACGGCTACCTTTAAATTCTGGAAATTCTAAAATTCGGTCAATTCTGATTTGCTTGCTACTTGGCTACTGAGTCAGTTCTCTTTTCAACAACGCAATGATTTCCCTTAAATTTTCGATTTCTCGTGCTTGTATGGCAAGTTCTTTGTCTTTCAGTGCCATTTCTTTTTCAGTAAGCGATGAGGTTATGTAAATGTTATTTTTTCCTTGCTTATT
>JACCEE010450862.1_pt1 | contig 12405 bp, 9 predicted proteins | sample 7449931 | NCBI WGS metagenome assembly JACCEE01 (sample SAMN15323457, study PRJNA562643) | freshwater metagenome | isolation source: river surface water | place: USA:Blue River Watershed | collected 2017-08-19 | reverse complement strand
TTGCCGTTACAAGCGCTTCATAAATAGTTTCAAGTTTAGCTTCCGTTTTTTTGATGGGGCGTCCTTCTTGCATGAACTCCAAAACCGTCATCTCTTCATCTTCGATGATGATCTCTTGGGGGAGGTATCCTATTCTTTTTTTACTGAAATAGATCGATCCAGAGTCTAACGTTTTCTCGCCTAAAAGAAGCTTGAATAAGGTGGTTTTTCCCGCCCCGTTGACTCCGACGATTCCGACTTTATCCGCGTCATTAATCAGAAATTCGGCATCCGAAAAGATGATTTCTGCATCGAATGACAAATTCATGTTTGTGCCTTTGATCATACGCATTCACCTTTCCGGGCAAGCCCAAGAGTTTATCTATGATAACCTTATATAAAATATCACAAATGCCACTCCGATAGTCGTTTTATCATGGAATGACCCGAATTGTGGAAAAAACTGTATCTTCAAAGTTCAATGACCCTAAAAAATGAAACCGGCTCACCGGTGGATTGGAAAGCAAACAAACAAAAAAGGTTCTATCTTGGTAATAAACCCTTTTATAACTCGATGATCAAAAGAAAACCCGATATGGAATCGGGTTCGTAGTTTTCTTGATGCCGTTTAAATTGGATTGGTGAAGGAAATCGTCATCGTCGTGCTTTGACTATTGCTGTCATAGGTGACTTGGATTTGCACCGTTTCTGTGGAATCCACCACGATGTAAATATTATTGGCTTGATTGGTGATGGTCCATCCGGCGGTTGTGAGCCCCGTCAAATATTCATTCCAAGAAGCAAAGGTCGTCTCCGGCATGAGAATCATCGCGATGGGACTGCCCGTGGACCAATCTGTGTAATAAGCATACCCATTTGTGGTTTCAAACACAGGAATCGTCTCAGTAATCGATGGAGAAAAATACATATTTAAGAATTCGACGGGAAACAGCGTTCCACTTTCACGCATACTCGTCAAATAATCGCTGAAACTAAACATATTGAAAAATTTTGCTTGGATGGTCAACATCCCATCGGTGTAAAAGAAATACACCATCATTTGACCAGCCGGATCATAAGCAAATCGCGTCATATCCGTGTCATTCGCATAAACAACAAACCCATTTTGCAGTAAGCGTTCCGTATACTCAGCGAGTGAGGTCGAGGATACTGTCGAAATGTGGATGGTAAACGAACTGAAATCGCCACCGATAAATTCATAATCGGAAACAAGTCCTTCGGCTGTAGGATAAGCTGGAAGTTCGACTGTCAACTCTCCAAACATCTCCTCGACTTCCTCCGAGGGCCAAAAGACTTCGGGGGCTTCGTAACCCGGAACCAGTTCAGCGTGGAAATCGCGAATCGAGACGAGGAACATGTCTTCATAGTAGGCAAACACGATGAGGGTCGAACTAGTTTCATCCAAGGCCCACGAAATCGATACGTCATCCACCATCGCTTGTTTGACGGTCCACCCGAGAGTCGTCAATGCTTGGCTATAAGTACCTGTCAAATCCGTGGCCGATGAAGAATGAATGCTGATGCTGCTGCCAAATTCATCTTCGGACACCACATAATGGTATTCATCGCTTTGATAGGATGGGATTGTGTTGCTGGGCTCGAGCGTCAAAACCGCTCGGATGGCTTCGCTCGGCCATTCGGAGGTCGTGTTCTCACCGGGGTCGGATGGGACAATGTCCTCATCAAAAGGTCCGATGACTGCCATCATAAATCCTTCAACGATGCCATACATAACCATCACTTGGCGCGAGGGATCATAGGCATAATAGACTTGCAGGTCCTCATAGTAGTCATCGACGACGATCCAGCTATCTCCGGCTAAGACCGTCGAATAGGTCACATCATCGCCGAGGGCGATCATCGGGGCAAAAACCATGATGTAACCCTCTTCAGCAAAGTAGAAGTAACCGAAGTTGGAAGCAAATGACGGGACATAGGCTGAAATCGATCCACCCAAGGTGGAAGCAATCTCCAAACTGGGCCACGTCGAGGACGAATGAATCTCGATGGAACTTAAAAGTGTTTGATCGAAATTGACAATTTCGAACACCATATATTGATCGACATAAGAGAAGAAAATCATCATTTCCATGGCGGCATCAATCGCCAAAACGTATTGTTGCGTGACGCGGTATTCCGAGTAAACGCTCCATCCGGCAGTCCGTAATTGATTGCTGTAGGTTTCGGTACCATCCACAGTATCCGTGAAGGTCGTGATTTCCAGCATGGTGACGATTTCGTGGACCACTTCATAAGCGAAGGGCGTGGATGAAACAAACGCCGGAATCGTTAGCCGTGCCGAAGCGGTAAACGTTTGATTGATTACTGAGGTCGGCCAAGTGAGCGATACATTTTCAGAACTGCTTTCACTGGACGAACTCCCATCTTCGGAAACGGCTGATGAGGATTCACTCGAAGAGGACACATCACCGCTCGAAGAACTACCTAACATGCTACATCCGGATAAAGGAAGCAAAAACGTAAGAAAAAAAATCGACAATTTCTTGATTCGGAATTGTTTTTTCATAGATCCCCCTACAAAAGTATCTTTTTCATCATACCATTTCACTTATACGCTTGACTAGAATGCAACATGTAAATGATTAAATATCGTCGTTCGCCATCCCCTTTGGACCTTTGGAGGTAAAAAACGCGATTGTTTTTCGGCATCTTTGGCTAATACCCATGTAATGGTAAAAAGAAAAATCATTTTCTCCTTGAAGAAAAAAAACCACCCTTTCGGATGATCTTATTCACATGCAGAGGAGGGAAGTTCTTGTTTTCTTTTACGACGGACTTGTCCTGCTACACTTTTTTTCGATGGTGGAGTTGACGGGGATCGAACCCGCTACCTCGTCGTTGCGAACGACGCGCTCTCCCAGATGAGCTACAACCCCAAACGCTTCATTATTATATTCATTAAAACGCCAAAATGCAATAAAAAGGGATGCATTTGGATGGCGCATCCCTTCATCATTTACTATTTCAGGATTTCATCCGGTTTGTTGAGGTAATCTTGGACTTTCAAGAAGGCCATCGCACAGGGATAACCGTCGACAAAGGCATGGTGGACGACGATGTTCAGATTGATCGTGACTTTATCCCCGTTGAACACGATTTTGTCCCACGCGACGCGGGGAACGTAAATGCTGGGGTTTTTATCCATCGGATGCGTCATCATTTTGACGCTGATCCAAGGAACACAGGTGAAATAAAACTGATCGACACAGTCGTCGAAGCATTCATCATCCAAATTCTTGCCGGTTTTAATTTGGGCCACGATCCGCTGCGTGTCTTCTAAGTATTTGGCAAAGCCGGAACGGATTTTCACATCGTTGACGTTATCGTACAAATGGCGATCGGTCATGATCGTGAAACTGGGATCGATGTGTTCAAACAAGGCGATTTCACCGTTGACGATACGGTAACGGAATTCGGTAATCTGGTTTAAAGCCTCATTCACTAGATAAATCATAGAGTAGTAAAAAGGATAACCTTTTTCTTTGATGAAATGATAAAACTTGGTGATATCCATTTCCACCAAAGCCCCATAATTGGGAATGTCGTAGGCATTGAACCATTTGAAGTACTTTTTGCCCGGTAATTTTTCAAGCGGGATGATTTCGTATTTGTTGGTGTTCATAAAGTTTCTCCGTCATTACCTTTTTATTATACCTTTTCTTTGAAAAGTGCTTCCCCAAAACAAACATTTTTTTGCAAAAGAAAAGCGGGCCGAAGCCCGCTTCAAGGAGTTAGAAGACTAAGGGTTCGCCGTAAAGTGCCTTATCCTCAACCGAGTAGGACACCACTTCACGATTGGAAATCGTATAGATGACGCCTTCAATCAAAATGCCTCGGTCCACGGACACATAGTAGTCGCTGGTTGTGTCGTGTTCGATAACGAACGGTTCGCTGATGGGATTTTCAAGACTGAAATCGATGTGGAAAATGTAATAGTAACTATGGTAGTTCCAGAACCATTCATAGGTTTTTTCGCCATCGTGGTAAATATAGTCGCCGGAGGATCCGTCAGCGACTTCGGTGTAACCATATTCGTACGCTTGAACCGGGAAGCCAAGAATGCCGTCTTCAACCGAGATCAGGAGTGCTTTATGGTTCCACAAAGCTTCGCTGTAGCCGTATTCCCAGGACGTACCGTCAAGGTTCGAATAGGTGAATAAAGGGACCGTTTGAATAGTTTCTTCTTCGCCCGAGGTTGTATTGTAAACGCTCAGTTTCATGCCGGAAACACTTCCGGTTTCAGTGGCGTTGTAGCCGATGCCGAGCAAACGATTTTCGCCCCAAACGTGTTGATAGGTATCAAAACCCAATTGTTCGATTTCTCCGCCTACGACAGGGGTGGTCGGATCGGAAAGGTCAATGATATAAAGCGGATCGGTATTTAAGAACGTCACGATGTAAGCCGTCGGCCCATCAAAACGAACCGATTTGATTTCTTCGCCCGGTTTGCCTAAGCCTTCGCTAAGGTGACCGACAAGATCAAAGCCTTCGTCTTCATTCGCTTTTAAGATATATAAGTGATTGGTCACGACAGAAGTTGAAGACCAGCCCCACCACTCGGAAACAATGCCCCAGGTCGTGTGGCGATCGGTGGTCGCGACACGGAGGTTACCTTCATATTCATCCATCGAGAACTGGTTCAACGAAGTACCGGCTAAACTGGCCGAAGCTTCAAACGAGAGCGTCGCATTGACGATATCCAACGCAAATTGAGAAATCGTCATCCGGTTGTAGTAGGCGTTTTCTTCGTAATGATAGATGGTTTCGGCTAAGACAAGATGGTCCAGATTGACATACATTTTTTGATAATCGGGGCTCGCACCCAAGAACGCCGAGGAGTTGTGCTCGATTTGTTCTGGGTCGGCATTAAGCTTCACGCCGGTGAGGACTTTCATGCCGTAAGCGGGCGTATCGTCAAAGTAATAAATGTCATCGTAATTAACAAAGGAGGTTTCTTCACTGTCTCCCTTGATTTCGGTAAAGTAAGGACGCGCATCCTCAGCCCCGTAATAATGATATTTATATCCCACGAGGAAGAGACTGTCGTTGATCAAGCGGTGATCCATGAAAAAGCTGTCTGTTTCAAGGGAATAAACGATGTCGAGAGTATCGCGGTCAATGATGACGGCGGTTCCCGTCGGTTGCCACCACATATAGGAGAGGCAATAGGCGGTATCACCATCATCTTCGGTGGCGCATCCGATGGTGGAAACGTCATAGCGATAACCAATGACGATCAAATAGTTGGGCGTCAAATACAACGAGTCGGTATAGACTTGCCCAAGATCGATCATCGTTCCCACATGAATCGAATGATCATCTTCGACGTCCAAAACGCGGATTTTGTTTTCATAACGTGCGGCATAATAGATTTGATAACCGTCGGTTTTCACGATGTCGGCTTCGCTGACGCCTGCGACTTGTTCATTGGTATCCGTATAATCACGGGTTCCCGAACCTTGAGCACCGGTCTCCGCGGAAGACGCGGCAACATCTTCATTAATCCCGGGGTAGTAATAATCTCCTCCGGATTTTTGACTTTCCTCAAACAAAGAGTTGAGTTTTGATGCACTGCCTACGGCGTGTGCATTGGCCTCAAGAAGGCCCACCGCTGCGTTTTCACTCGAGTTGTTTTCATTTCCACACGAGGTCAAAACGCCCACGGACAAAAAGGCCAAAAGACTAAGCGAACGAATGATTTTGTTATAGTTCATACCTTATCCTCCTCAAAAAAGAAGTTTGGACTGCCATCACTACAATAGACAATCGGAAAGGTTGTTTTTTTACAAAAAAGAAAAATCAACGACAAAATCGAGATCGGCTTTGTTAAAAGTGATTTCACTTTGTGGCTCATCCGTGGGAACAGCCAAACCGGAGTTTTGAGCTTCGGTATCATCAATGAAGTTATCGATTTCTTCATCGACATAATAAACGGTGGTTTGATCGCCTATGGTGACAGTGAATGAAAAAAGGTCCGGCAAAATGCCCCCGGATTTATCGTTGTATCCAATCCATCCGAGAAAAAACGAGTCGTTGGGATCGATGACTTCGCCCAGTTTCATGGAATATTCGTTGAAGAAGTAAGGATAATACTCGTTCGAATCCATAGCGTGGAAAGCACTATGCAGTGGGGATAGGATCGTGCCAAAACATACCACGTAAAGAGCGCTGGTCAATAAACCAAAAAGAGCGCCCAAAGGACGCAATTTATGTTCCCGCGACTGTGGGCTTGCCAATAAACGGATCGGGAATAAATACAGAAGCGATGAAAAAATCCATCCGAAGAAGTGCGTGAAGAAAAGAATGAAAGCCCAGCTCAATGCTTTGCAAACACCCATCGAAAAACCAGCAAGATAAGCGTTATCGAGAAAAGGACTGTCCGACGGAATGAAACCGTTGGCACTAGAATACGCAACGATTTGCCGGAAAACATCGTCCATCGAGGAAAGATGAAACACGGTTCCTTCCAATGTGATTTGAATCGTGAATCCGGTGCTCGACCAAAAACCATAGTTGAGGTAAAGAGCCATTGGTTCGAGAAAAAGTAAATAAAAGACATCCAAAATCACCAACACGAAAAAGAATCGCCACATGGCTCGCCAGATGCCACGCATCGCGCCACGGATGATTCCGAGAATCAGAAAAATTCCGATGACAATATCAAGAATATGAGGGATATTTAGAATAAAACCGATGGCTGACCAAAAAAATTGCATGAAACTTCCTCAGTTTTCAATTGTTAAATATATAACGATTAATCTTGGGTTTCAACGCTTGTTGAAGAATCTTCTTCAATTTGTCCAATGTCGCTGGATTTGATCCGGGTAAATTTTCGGTTGATCAAATTGACTCTCTTATCCATGGCTTCGGTCTTATTGGAGAGGGTGTCGACACTCCGCGAAAAACCGTCCCACTCTTCGGCAAACTTTTCAAAGTCACGTCCCAATTTGTTCAATTCGACGCTGAGTTCTTGGTATTTTTCCGAACGGGCGTAATTGATGCGAAGCATTTTGATGGTGGCCAGAATCGGTTGTAAGGTCGAAGGAGAAGTTAAGATAACTTCGTTGTTTCGGGCGTCGGCTACCACATCTGGGAATTGAGAATGAACATAAACGAAAACGCCATCGCTTGGAATGAAAAGTAAAGCCTGAACCGCGGTGACCCCGGGAATGATGTATTTGCTCTTGACTGCGTTAATATGCTTTTTGACCGCATCACGAAAGGCGCGTTTCAGCATTTCTTCATCTTTTTCTTCGTGCGAATCAAAAAGGCGTTTGTAATCTTGATAGGGGAATTTGGAGTCGATGCATACCATCTTGTTGGGCTCGGGCATAAAAACCACCGCATCGGGGCGCACTTCTTTGTCGCCTTTACCGGCAATGACATATTGCATCGCGTAGGTATCGTTGGTGTCACCGAAAACGCTATGTAAAATGGTTTCCAAAGTCATTTCACCGAATTGACCGCGGGATTGATTTCCGCTTAAAATCGTCGTCAAATCGACCACGTTTTCAGACAATGCATTGAGTCCCTTTTGGGCTTCGTCGATGGTGGCTAAACGTTCCTTGACTTCGCCGACGGCCTTGGTCGTTGTTTCAAATCCACCTTTTAAGCCTTCGTTGACCATCTTGTTGATTTCGACAAATTTTCCGTCGATCTTTGTGTCAAAGCCGGTAAACTTTTGATTAATTTGAGTGTCCAAAGAGGCGAACTTGGTACTGATGCTGACACCAATATTTTCTTGGAAACGTTCCAATTTGGCATTCGTGACTTCGCTTTGAGCAGCAACTTGTACGGTGAGTTCTTTGCTCAACTGGTTTTTGGCATCGGCCATGGATTGGCTGACAGCTGAGGGGATGGCCGATGATAACGCATCGATCTTGGCTTTTACTTCACCCAAGGATTCGGCGTTTTGATTGGTCACAGGAACATCCGGCTTTTTCTTTCTTAGGACAATGACCAAAATGACGGTCGTGATGCCAATCAGAAAAACAAATAATACAGAGAACAGAATGATGATTAAACTATCGGGCATAAAAACCTCCCAAGCGGAAACGACCTTATGGTCGTGTGTTTTTCCTTCTTACTTATGATAACACGATTGCGCTACCCACGAGGAGCAATTTCAAAAGCCCATTTTCATAAAAAAATCAAGACTGATAAATCACCCTTTTTTAGTCTAGAATAAGAACACAAAAGACAAGGCGGGAGGTGATGGGATGAACGACAAGTCCATCATCGTTATCGACCTTAAGGCATTTTATTCTTTTGTCGAGTGCATCGATCGCGGACTCGACCCTTTTACCACGCCGTTAGTCGTTTGCGACAAAGAACGTGGCCCGGGTAGTATCGTTCTTTCTGTTTCCCCTTACCTTAAAAGCATGGGTGTTCCTTCCCGTTGCCGCCAATACGACTTACCAAAGTTGCCCAACATGATTTTTGCGGTCCCCCGCATGAGTTTATATCTCTCCAAGTCCGCAGAAGTGGTCAGCATTTTCCTCGATTATGTCGACGAGGAGGACTTGCATGTCTATTCCATCGATGAATCCTTTCTCAGTGTCGCTCCATATTTAAATCTCTATCAATGCACACCCCGAGAATTGGCAAGGCGCATCTTGGAAACCGTAAAAGCCAAGACGGGACTTGTTTGTACCGCGGGTATCGGGCCCAACATTTTCTTAGCCAAAATTGCGCTGGACCGCGAAGCAAAAAGCGCGCCGGATCGAATTGCCGAATGGACCATGGCGGACATTCCCACGAAGCTTTGGACAATCACCCCTTTGTCTGAAATGTGGGGAATCAGCACCCATCTTGAAGCCACTTTGAATTCGATGGGCATGGTTTCCGTGGGCGATTTAGCGCACTTTTCGAAAGATTTGATTGTGAAAAAGTTTGGCATTATGGGGGAGCAATTGCATAACCACGCCAACGGCTTGGATTCTTCGGATATCCGCGAGAAGGCGGTTCCCAAAGACCAAAGCCTGAGCATTGGCCAAACGCTCATGCGCGATTATGACCCGAAAGAACTTCCGTTGATTATTCGTGAAATGACCGATGATTTGACTCTCCGTTTACGGTTTGAAAAGAAACTGGCCAGCGTGGTTCATCTGTTCGTCGGTTACAGCGGCGAGGGACTCGGTGGTTTTGCTCATCAGACGAAATTGATGCGCCCTAGCGACGATGTCGATGATATCTATGGGGCTTTAATGCATATCTATGAAAAGTTCATAGCCAATCACCAGATTCGGCATGTCGGAATGTCTCTGGGCGGTCTCGTCTATCCCGATTATGAACAACTTGACCTTTTTATTGATCCTGAAACATTGGATGAGAAGCGAAGACTCCAGACAACGATTGATGAAATCCACGCTAAATACGGGAGTAACGCCGTTCTCCGCGCCACCGCTTTAACTAAAGCCAGCACGGCCATTGAACGGCATTCCCGGATCGGGGGGCACCGAAAATGAGCGAAAATGACCGCGGCATGAAAAAGTGGGCACCTTATGCCTCGTTGATTGAACAAAAAGATTATTTGAACCGCATGCGCAAAAATAAAGAGCGTGTGAGTAAGCCGTTATTGAGCGCCGAACAAGCCGAAGAGATTAACGAGTTACTCCTTCACAGCCGTGGCGAAGCGCTGATTTTCCGCTATTTTAAAGATGGCTTTATTTATGAGATTCAACAAACCATTCTCTCACTCGACTGCGCCACTAGGATCGTTTACGGAAGTAAAATTGCCCTTCCGCTCAAAGCGATTATTGGCTTAAAACGCGTGAATTCTTGATGGTTTGGTGTTTTTACCAATAAAAAGATTGGCCTATGCGTTTATGTGTTGTAGCGAAACTTCCCTGGGTCTTCTGTTTGATGTTCGAAGCCGAGTGCTGGAAGAATCGTCGACACATAGTCCGCCCATCTTGTTATGCTATAATTTGATGAATCAACGGAGAACGAAATGTCGACGAAATTAGAAAGTGCTTTGCAACGATTAAAGGAACATGACCTTGATGGGCTTCGTGAAGTTTACGAACTGACCAGCCGAGGCGTTTTCACTTTCGTCCTTCCGATCGTTCGCGATTACCAACTTGCCGAAGACATCATGCAGGAAACCTATATCAAGGTAAACGAACGGATCAGCAGTTATTCCCCGGAAACGAATGGAAGAAATTGGATTCTCACGATTGCCAAAAATACGGCACTTGACGAGCTTCGCAAACGTAAGCACGAAGAATCCGTAGACTTCGATGACGAAAGACAGACTCTCGGAAGCTATTCGCTCCCTGAAGACATTGACACTCCGACGATTCAGCTAGCCAATAAAATCCTGAGTCCCGAGGAATTGGAAATCGTCCTCCTGTTCGCGGTTGGTGATTACAAACACCGAGAAATCGCGCAAATCCTCGATATGCCGCTTGGAACGGTAACCTGGAAATACAAAAACGCACTCGATAAACTTAAAAAAGCAATCAAGAAATGAGGTGGCAGCATGAACATAAAACGTAAACTTCAAAAAGAAGCTTCGACCTTTGTCCCGAATGTTTTGGACAAAGTGTTGGATCGCGTCGGTTACATGCCGACACCGAAACCCTCTTTTTGGAATTTAAAGAAATTGTCCTTAGCCGGTGCCGCCGGTGCGCTGATTCTCGTGGGCGCGGTTGTTATTCCTTATTACAGCAACGTTGCGATAGTTGCCAACGCCGAAACTCAAGTTGAAATATCAATTATGCCGGCTTCCACGTATAACGACACCGGGACGATTGCAGAAGAAGACATTCCCGTGTTTGCTTATCGCACCGACAAGAATTTTAAAACGAAAATCCTGGATGAGGATGGAAACAACGCCGTTTACGCCAAAAATGCCAATGCCAAAATCATCTTAGCGGGTATTGGACCGGAAAATACCGTTGGAAAACCTGCTGAACAAGTCACCTTGTCCATCATTGAAAAAGCAGCTCTATCCGGATTTATTGAAATCAGCGAAGTCGGAAACTTCGTGACAATCACCACTTCCGGTGATAATCTCGCCAATCGCACGAAACTTGAAGAACGAATTTACAATACCGTTATGGAATACTTCCGGGCTCGCGCTATCTATGGTGTCTTAAAGATTAATGGAAACAATCAGGTCGACTTCTCCGGTTACGATGAAACCGATGATGATGTCGATGAATATGAAGATGACTACAGTTCCCATTGCCACGAGCATAAAGACGACGACGACAATCGTGGCCAAAGCTGGGGCGACAACTACGAAGAGTGGGTCGACGAACACGACGATCACGGCGGTCATCGTGGTGGCGGTCACGGCAACAACCGCGATAGTGAAGACAACGATTAACACTCCCCCGATTCTCACATCGATAAAGCCCTGAACATTCTGGGCTTTTTTATTTTTGGACATCGTTTTGTTTTAAATTCCTTTTTTACTAACGAAAAACAATCGATTTAATCGCTATTTTTTATTTTCAATGGAATGGATTGTTGATTATTGTCCATTTTGAGAGAATAATTTTTTTATCAAAGGTGGGTAATCCCTATGGCAAAATATGCACGGAAAGACATTCTTAAGAGTGCCTTAGACGAAAACGTTCGATATGTTCGTTTGCAGTTCACCGATATGCTTGGCGAAATCAAGGCGGTTGAGATTCCGGTGGCCAAATTGGAGGATGCTTTAAATAACAAAATCATGTTTGATGGTTCCTCCATCGAAGGCTTTGTCCGCATCAAAGAGTCGGATATGTATCTTCATCCGGATTGTGACTCTTGGCTTATCCTTGAGTTTGAAGATATCAGCTATGGAAAGGTCGCACGTTTGATTTGTGACGTGTACACGCCCTATGGCAAACCATTTCCGGGTGACCCCCGTTACATTTTGAGACGAGCTGTCAAGAAAATGAATGAGATGGGTTTTGGATCGTTAAATATTGGATTTGAACCCGAATTCTACTTATTTAAGAAGGCCGCAGACGGTACACCGACGATTGATCCCAGCGACAAAGGCAGTTATTTCGACATGCAACCTTTAGATGGTGCCGAGTATGTCCGTCGCGACATTGCGCTTGAACTTGAAAAATTGGGCTTCGTCGTTCAAACCAGCCATCACGAAGTCGGTCCCGGCCAAAACGAAATCAATTTCAAATATGCCGATGTTGTCACCGCGTGCGATAACGTCCAAACTTTCAAGCAAATTGTCAAAGTCATCGCCCGTAAACACGGCTATATTGCTTCATTCATGCCAAAGCCGATAGCCAAAATGGCTGGTAACGGGATGCACACCAACTGTTCACTGACTGACTTGAAAGGTGAAAATATTTTCTTTGATGAAAATGATCCGATGAAACTTTCGTTGGTCGCCCGTAAATGGATTTCCGGTATTCTCAAACACTC
>JACCEE010426641.1_pt1 | contig 12405 bp, 12 predicted proteins | sample 7449931 | NCBI WGS metagenome assembly JACCEE01 (sample SAMN15323457, study PRJNA562643) | freshwater metagenome | isolation source: river surface water | place: USA:Blue River Watershed | collected 2017-08-19 | reverse complement strand
CCAAACAGACTGCTTGGAACGAAACTCAGCGAGTTAGTTAACTAGGCGATGATTTTTGCAACCACACCAGCACCCACCGTACGACCACCTTCACGAATTGCAAAGCGTAAACCGTCTTCCATTGCAATCGGGGCAATCATGGTGACAACCATCTTAATATTGTCACCAGGCATCACCATTTCCACGCCTTCTGGCAATTCAATCGTACCCGTCACGTCCGTGGTACGGAAATAGAATTGTGGACGGTAGCCTTTGAAGAAAGGCGTGTGACGACCACCTTCTTCCTTGGACAGAATGTAAACTTCAGCTTCAAACTTGGTGTGAGGCTTGATTGAACCAGGTTTAGCCAACACTTGACCACGGGCAACTTGTTCACGCTTGATACCGCGTAACAACACACCCACGTTTTCGCCTGCACGACCTTCGTCCAGTAATTTACGGAACATTTCAACACCAGTACAGGTGCTCTTCAGGGTGTCGGTGATACCCACGATTTCAACTTCTTCGCCGACTTTCACCACACCGCGTTCAATACGACCCGTCACCACAGTGCCACGACCTGCGATGGAGAATACGTCTTCAATCGGCATCAAGAAAGGTTTGTCAACAGCACGCTCAGGTTGAGGAATATAGCTATCTAAATGGCCTGCTAATTCAATAATCTTTTCTTCCCATGCAGCATCGCCTTCCAATGCTTTCAAAGCAGAACCACGAATCACAGGAATATCGTCACCAGGGAAGTCATATTGAGTCAACAACTCACGAACTTCCATTTCAACTAATTCGAGCAATTCCTCATCTTCAACCATGTCGCACTTATTCATAAACACGATCATGTACGGAATGCCGACTTGGCGACCGAGCAGGATGTGTTCACGGGTTTGAGGCATAGGGCCATCGGTTGCTGCAACCACTAAAATTGCGCCGTCCATTTGCGCCGCACCGGTGATCATGTTTTTAACATAGTCAGCGTGTCCGGGGCAATCTACGTGTGCATAGTGGCGTGAAGGCGTGTTGTATTCAACGTGAGAGGTGTTGATGGTAATCCCACGTGCACGTTCTTCAGGTGCGTTGTCGATTTGATCAAAAGCACGTGCGCTACCGCCATATCTTTTAGCCAATACGGTCGTAATTGCAGCGGTCAACGTGGTTTTACCATGGTCGACGTGACCGATAGTGCCGACGTTTAAATGGGGTTTGGCACGTTCAAATTTTTCTTTAGACACGGGTAATCCTTGTATATGTGGTTTGAATTAGTGATAACCAGTTTCAAATTGAAGAGAAAACTGGCGTAAATTAAATGATAACAGCTCAATATACAACACGACTGTTATCCTGTTAAGAGACAATAAAAAATCTACAAAAATCTATGGACGATAAAGCCAAAATCCTGCTGATAATCTGCCCTATTATTATCGACAGTGATCATTATAAGCGGTAATCAGGGTAAACCCCGAATACAAGAATTACTGATATACTGAACTCTACAATTAAGGCAGCGTGGCTGTTTTAACAGCGGTTCTAATCGCCCTGTTCTATAACCCTTAAGGAGAGTTTTATTTTGAAAATTAAACCCGTATTATTAAGTGTCAGTGTTGCAGCCTTATTAAGTGGTTGCGCGGGTTCAGGCTCTACAGTGGATGCCTTGTCTGGTATCCCAGGTCTATCTTCGGTCGCAGGTACCACTGACTCAGTCAGTTCAAACGGTGGTGCGAGTCTAAATTTGATCGACATTGATGCGTTTGATAAAGAATTGTCAAGCTCCATGTCGAGCAGCTTGGAAAAAATTGAAGTCACTTCTGCACGTCAGTTGCAAATGGATCAAGTTCCAGAGCGCATGAAAAAATGGTTAAGTGTGGTCAGCAATTATAAAGGCAAAGTTGACGTTGAGCCTAAATCTCGTGCTTTATCTTTAACCAGCATTGCAACCGTCGTTGCGCCAATTGCTTACAGCTATTTAAAAGAGCAATTAACGTATTTGCCAGCCAAGAATTATAACGCAACTTTGTATTATACGCCTGCCACGAACATCTTGGAAAAGATTGTATTCACACGCAAAGCAAATGCACCCACAGCTCCCGCCACGGGCGCAGGGGCATTAATGCAAAAATTACCCGCTTTACTGCCTTAAATTTTGAAATATTTGCCGCGCTTTCTCACCGAGGCGCGGTGATTGCTTTACTATTGTACCTATTCTAAAAGTCCACTTCAAACTGAGCCAGCACAGGGGCGTGATCTGAAGGACGTTCCCAAGCACGGGGCACTAAATCCGTGGCACATTGTGTACAGGTTTTTGCCAGTGCATGATTGGCTAAAATCAAATCAATGCGCACCCCTAAATTGCGTCGAAATGCCGCTGCACGATAATCCCACCAGCTATAACTTTTCGCAGGTTGCGGAAAACATTGAAACACGTCCTGCATTCCTAAATCATAAATCGCTTGTAAGCGGTTGCGCACGCTTTCATGGGTTAAAATGCCGTCACGATAAGCTTCAGGGTCACACACATCTTCATCGTGGGGCGCAATATTGAAATCCCCAAGCAATATCACTTTAGGATAGTTTTTTAAACTTTCTGCCACCAGTGTTTCTAAATGCGACAACCATTCTAATTTATACGAAAATTTTTCTGAACCGACTTCACTGCCGTTGGGAATATACACATTAATTACTCGCAAATCCCCATAACTCACGGCTAAAATGCGGCGTTGTGGGTCGGCATAATTGGGGAAATCGGTTTGAATATCTGAACCTTGCACACGGCTTAATAATGCCACACCGTTATAGGTTTTTTGTCCTGCAAACGCACAGTGATAACCCGCTGCCTCCAATTCTGCGCGTGGAAATAATTCATCTACCACTTTAATTTCTTGGAGCGCGATAATATCAGCTTGTTGCAGCTTCAGCCATTCTAAAAGTTGGGGTAAACGTACTCTTAAAGAGTTGACGTTCCATGTGGCAATTTTTAACATGTGTGACCATTGGGATTGAAAGAGTGGATTGAACTGAGAACTGCGCCCCTAAATCCCCTAAAGGGGACTTTAAAAATTAAATCTTTAATCTTTAGCCCCCTTTAGGGGGTTGGGGGCTTTCTTTAAACCTCACTTCGGCTGAATCACCCGCAAATGTTTCCCCACCGCAAGCCACGCGCCCAATAAACCCAAGCTCATGCCTGAAAATAGTAAAACCAAACTGGCAGGAATATCCAAAGTCACTAATTCAAATTCGCTGTGATACAACAGGCTTAGTTGTTGAATCGGGTCGCGCAACATCCAAAACGCGGCATAAACCAGTAACCACGCCAAAATACTGCCCATAAAGCCATACCACAAGCCGCTGTATAAAAACGGACGGCGAATAAACGCATCAGTTGCGCCAAATAATTTATGAATTTCAATTTCTTCGCGGCGATTATAAATCGCAAGGCGAATGGTATTGCCAATAATCAGCAGCACCGCCAACGCTAATAATCCCGCCAAAATCCACACGCCGCGTTCCACCACCGACATCATTGCAAATAAACGTTGTAACCAGCGCATATCGAACTGCGCTAATTCCACCTCGGGCAATTGTTTAAATTCTTCAATCAGTTTCGGGGTGTTGCTCGGAGTGATATGGGCGACGGGCTGCAACACAATCACCGCAGGCAAGGGATTTTCTTGTAACACGTTTAAGGCTTCGCCAAAACCCGATAAATTGCGATATTCCTGTAAAGCTTCTTGGCGACTAATCACCCGAATATGTTGCATGTCGCCGCGTTGTTGCAGTTTGTCCGCAAGTTGCTGGGCTTTGGCATCGTCGATATTGGCTTTTAAAAACAGTGAAATCTGCGCCGTGCCGCCCCAAGATTGCCCAATATGTTGGGTGTTTTCGAGCACTAAATACAAACTTGTGGGCAGGGCGAGCGCGATGCCAATCACCGCAGCGGTCATTAAATTCGACACGGGGCTGCGTAAAAATTGCCCAAGGCTGGCTAAAAGCACATATAAATGATGCGCTAACCACGCATGACTTTGGGTTAAAGGCTTTTTAGGACGTGGCGCGGGCGTGGGACGGGGCGCGGATTGGGGACGGGTGGCTGCGGGTCGTTTCATAAGGGTGCGGGATAGGTGTCGCCGATGAGGCTGCCTTGTTCGAGAATCAGGGTTCGATAGCCTAAGCTTTTGATTAAACTCAGGGCGTGTGAGGCGATGAGCACAGTCACTCCGACTTGGTTAAATTGGGTGAATAAACCCATGATTTCGGTGGCAAGCACGGGGTCAAGGTTGCCTGTGGGTTCGTCTGCGAGCAAAATCGGGGGTTTGTGCACCACGGCGCGGGCAATGCCGACACGTTGCTGTTGTCCGCCAGACAGGGTGATGGGATAGCTTTTTTCTTTTTCGAGCAAGCCGACTTTGTCGAGGGCGGCACGCACGCGGCGGCGAATTTCTTGGTGTCGAAACCCTGCAATAACCAGCGGTAGTGCGACGTTGTCAAAAATGGTGCGGTCGAAAAGTAGGCGATGTTCTTGGAAAGTCACGCCAATCAGGCGGCGTAGGTAGGGAATGCGTGCATCGGGCATTTTTCCCAAATGTTGTCCGTGGACGATAATTTGCCCGCCGCTGTTGCGTTCAATGAGGGCGATAAGACGTAATAAGGTGCTTTTTCCCGCGCCTGAATGTCCTGTTAAAAATGCCATTTCGCCTTTTTCGAGGTGAAAATTGACGTGTTTGAGGGCTTCATGCCCATTGGGATAGCGTTTGCTAACGTCGTTGAAACTGATCATGTTGCGCAGGTTTTTGAGTAGCGATGCGGTTTATTATAACCTGAGTTCGGGATAAAATTTTGTAGTAGGGTGGAATAGCCTAGCGTATTCCACCATCCCCCTAGAACTATTACGCTTCATGGTGGAATACGCTATTCCACCCTACCATAACGTGAGTTCGGTATAGAACCGATTTGGAGTCTTAATTTCAAGCTAAGTTTGTTAGAGTTCGTTTATTGTAGGTGCGAATTTATTCGCATGTGTTTTTAATTCGAGAGCGTTGTGCGAATAAATTCGCACCTACAAAATCCTCATAAGAACAATTTCAAATCGGTTCTATAAGCAAGGCAAGCTGAATAAAATCTGAGACAATATGAAGTCTCTACATTAACCTGAGTTCGACGAAAACATAAGGAGTTCAGTTGGGTTGCCGTTGGCAGCCCAACCTACGAAGCTAATTTATTGATTATTTTAATATTCACCTGTTTTAGGGATAGATAATTGATATTTATAAGTATTTCCGTCGAACTCAGGTTGAATAGAATAATCGTCAATGATTAAGCCCACCCTCATTCTTCCTTTGTCAAAAGCGGAGTTTTTTACATTCAGACAATTGCCAAGGGTTTGGGTACAATAGCAACTTAGAAACTGGCTTATTTTACAGGGGATTAAAGCATGACTGAAAGCTACTATCGTCATCACATATTTTTTTGCACCAATCAGCGTGAAGATGGCAAAAAATGTTGTGGACAATTTCCTGCAGTTGAGTTGCGGGATTATATGAAACAACAAGTGAAAGCCCTCAAACTCAATGGTAAAGACGTAGTTCGAGTGAATAATGCAGGTTGTATGGATCGCTGTTCACTCGCGCCCGTGCTCGTGGTTTATCCTGATGCCGTCTGGTATCGCTATGAAAATCAAGCCGACATCGACGAAATTATCCGTGAACATTTGCAAAATGGCACTATTGTCACCCGTTTGAGGATTGAAAAATGAGTCAAGCTTGTACCCCACAACATACCGTGATTGCAGGTGCAGTCGGTGATTTAGAAATTATGCTGAGTTATCCACGCCACATGAGCGAACCGCCTAGCCGTTATGCGGTGGTCTGTCATCCGCATCCTTTGCACGGTGGCGCAATGACCAATAAGGTGGTTTACATGATTACCAGCACTTTTAATAGTTTAGGCTTGGGCGTGGTGCGTTTTAATTTTCGTGGTGTGGGTAAAAGTGCAGGCAGTTTTGACCACGGCATTGGCGAAACTGAAGATTTAAAAGCAGTCGTTCGGTGGGTTCGCGACAATTACGCGCCCAGCGAATTATGGTTGGCGGGTTTTTCCTTTGGCAGTTTTGTGGCAATGCGTGCGCATCGGGAATTAAATGCAAAACGCCTATTATTGGTCGCGCCTGCGGTGGAACGTTTCGATTTTGGCAATTTAAACGTCAGTGCCGACATTCCTACCTTGATTATTCAAGGTGACCAAGATGATGTGGTCTCGCCCCAAGCAGTGATTGATTGGGTACAAGCCCAAGAAAATAAACCCGAGTTTAAATATTTGCCTGAGGCAGACCATTTCTTTCATGGTCAATTAAATGCGTTGCGAGATGCGATTAATGAGGCGTGGGCAGAGGCTGTAAGCTAAGGCGAAGCACTGGTTTGACTGCATATTAATTGAGAGACATAATACAAGTATGCTCAACAGGAGAGAAATAATGTCTACGCAAAAATCACGGCGCTCAGTACATGTTCTTGTGGACGAAGAAATCCAAGTCTCTGCAAAAAAAGTCTTGGATACGATGGGGATGTCTATGTCTGATGCCGTGCGTTTATTTTTAAAGCGTGTTGCCGTTGATCAAACTTTCCCCTTAGAGTTGAAAGTCCCTAATGCAACCACCCTTGCAGCAATGGAAGAATCTCGTGCACTTATAAAGGCACGTCAGGCACGTTTTGCTACGGCTGATGAATTGTTTAATGAACTCGAAAAAAACAGCCGCAAATAAACGCACTCAACCGCCTCGTACTTTTGAATACACCAGAGACTTTCTCAAGGATTGGACTCGTTTATCGCATTCAGGGCGTTATGACATGGTGCGATTGAAAGAAGTTATGCTGTTACTGATAGCAAATGACGCACCCTTAGGTGCAGAATGGGAAGATCATTCACTGATAGGTAACTGGGACGGTTATCGAGAGTGTCATGTGGGCGGTGATTTCCTTCTAATCTATCAAATTGAAAATAACGTCATTTCTTTTGTGCGAGTAGGCACGCACGCCACCTTATTTTAATATTACAAATTTAGATAATATTGAAGTTTGCCTAAATTAGTTTTGCTCACGCCCTCATCAATCTCAATTTTTGCCACGACACCCGCCATGCCCACGAATCCGAATACCTCTGAAATTTTTGACATTTTGAGCAGAGTCAGCTTATTTGCCAATTTGGACAAATATGAATTACGCACCATAGCCCAGCGCACCGAAGTGCAAAGGTTTCAGCGTCACCAACTGATTTTTCGCGAGGGCGACATCGGACTGTCGATGTATCTCATTGTCAATGGTGAAGTGGAAGTATTCACCAACTCGCCTGACAGTGGGGAAATTCGGCTGGCGGTGTTGCAGCGTGGCAATTATTTTGGGGAACAATCGCTGCTGCCGAACAGCTTGGGCAAACGCAACGCCAGCATTCGCGTCTTGCAAGACACGCTGTTATTGAATATCGCAGGCACAGATTTCCAAACGCTGCTACAACACGACCCGCAATTAATCAAAACCTTGCGTAAAACAGGCGAGGCGCAAACTCGTCATAAAATGTTGCAAGAATTTGTATTGTTTCATAATTTGCCGTTGGAAAGCACGATTGAAGGCTGGCTGGAAGAACAGCAGTTTGAAGCAGGACAAGTGATTTTACGCGAGGGCGATATTGGCGATAAATTCTATTTAGTGATTGAAGGCGTGGCGCGGGCGATTCGGCATGTGGGCACGCAGGATAAATTGCTCGGGCGCATTGGCAAGGGCAGCTTTTTCGGGGAACTTGCGTTAATTAAACAAGCCCCACGGGCTGCCACCATCGTGGCAGAAACTCCGTTGCGCGTAGTCACCTTGCGCGGTGATTTATTTTTATCGCTGTATGGACGTTTCCCACAACTGCGCGAGCAGATGGAATATTTAAGCGGTTTTTATCACCAGCCACAAAAGGGCGTGATTACCCTGCATGGCGGGCAGTTTATGGGCTTAGACAGCTTCACAGCGGTTTATCACGCGCCCACAGGGATTCAAGTCACTGCGACTAAAGTTGTCGGCAAAGCCATTTTTAATATGCACCGCATCGGGATTACGCATGGCGAAACCACGCGCTTGGTGTTTGAAAAAGAAACCTTAGACGGTAATTTATACCGCGAACTGCATCTGCAAGACCAGCGCATTATCGGCGTACTCAGCATGGGCGAGTGGTTGGATTTAGGGCGGGTGCACGATTTAGTGATGCACGGCAAGGCAATTTATTTCTGGCAAAGTGCGTTATTTCGGGAAAAGGGCGAACTTTGGCTAGAACGCGAAGCGCGGAATTATGCCGAAGACACAATTATTTGCCGCTGTATGGGGCTAAATCGCCGCGAACTCAATCGTTGTGTCACCGAAGGCTGCGACAGTATTGAATCTTTGGCAATTAAAACAGGAGCTTCGCGGGTCTGTGGTGCATGTGCACCTTTGCTTTCTGAAATTGTTGGGCGCACGGACATGCAAGTCTGGCAGTTGTTAGAAGTGATTCAAAATACGCCCACGGTGAAAACTTTGCGCTTTAGACCGCTTGATGAAATGATTATGCCCGCCAAAGTTGGGCAAGTAATTCAATTAGAAGCCCAAATTCGAGGACGGTGGTTACAACGCAGTTATATGCTGACTTCTTCCACCTATTGTGACTATTATGAAATCATTGTACAGCGTAATCCTTATGGCGTGTTTTCAAGCTGGCTGCATGATGAATTAACACCTCACTCCTTCGTTCGTATTTCTAAACCCGAAGGCAATCCTGCGGTGGCGGATGAAACGCCTGTACTCTTTTTCGTGGGTGGGATTGGGATTGCACCCGCTTTGGCAATTCTACGCAGTCGCGCCCAACAGATAAATCCTGCATTTTGCTATGTGGATTATTCCGCTCGTAAACCTGAAGAGTTTATTTATCAGGAAGAATTACGTCGCTACAATGAGCTTTCACCGAATTTGCGTATTAAACTGCGTCCAACCTTGTCACAGGGCAGAATTACCTCGCTTGAGGTTCATGAATTGGTGCACGCACATCCCGATGCACAAGTGTCAGTATGTGGCTCGCCGCATTATGTGGAAAGTATTACCAGTTATTTGGAAGGGGTGAGCTTGCCCACAGGACAAGTGCATGTTGAAGAATTCACCTCGCATACGGGCTGGGTTGATAAGTCTTCGATTGCGTTGCGCCAAGCCTTGTGGATGAGCAGTGTGTTGACTTTGAGCGTGTTGGGTTTGTATTTGTTGCTCACGGTGTTGGCAAGCAGCAATTTATATCAGTGGTTACGTCCTTTGTTGGAGCTAGACCCTGATAATTCAATCCAGCATCTGACAGGATTTATTGTATTAGGGTTAATCTGTGGTAGTTTGACGATCAGTTTACGCAAATATTACCCTAAGTTTTTTAAAGGCAATTATGACCACTGGCGACTGGGGCACAGTGCTTTAGGTGTTCCTATTCTTGTGTTGTTAGGGATTCACAGTGAATTGCAATGGGGGGCACCCTTAACCAGTTTATTAGCGGTTTGCTTGCTGGCAATTATGGGGGTGGGCGCGGTGAATGCCGTGGTCAGTGTGTGGTTGGATCATGGCAACAGTTCACGCTGGCAACGGGTGCGTTATGCCTTGCATTTGTTGCATTTGGGCTTTTTTCTGCCGCTGCCTGCTTTGTTAATCATGCACATAATTGCGGCATTTTATTATTAACAATCTGGGTTCGACGAAAAAGCATTTTAAATATAATCTGTTATCTATTTCAGCTCTAATTTCTCAATTTAGTGATGAGAGCAACCATTTTTCAAAAAGCTTAAAAAAGCAGCTACCCTCTTTATCCCAAACTCAGTCGTAGTAGGGTGGAATAGCGTATTCCACTCTGTTGATCCCAAACTTAGGCAAAATTAGTTGCTTTAAGTGAGCTGGGACGAAAAAAAAGCAGAGAGAATAATTCTCCCTGCTTTTTCAAAATAAACCTAAACTACGATTTATTTTTTGGCAGTGTCTTCAGTTTTTACTGACAGGCTGTAAACATAAGCTGCCAATAAATGAACCTTGGCATCGCCTAAGAAGTCACCGTGAGCTGGCATCTTACCTTGACGACCTTCTGCAACGGTCTTTTCAATGCTTTCGACAGAGCCACCATATAACCAAATTTTATCGGTTAAATTAGGTGCGCCTAAAGCCGCCATGCCCTTTCCATCGGCTCCGTGACAAGCCGCACAAGTGGTTGCGAACACAGATTTGCCTTTTTCAGCAGCGGCAGCATTGGCTTCGGGACGACCACTTAAGCTTAAAACGTATTGAGTGACGTTTTTCACGCCTTCTTTCCCAATCGCAGCTTCCCATGCGGGCATCATGCCTTGACGACCTGCTTTGATTGAAATTTCAATCGCTTCAGGTTCACCACCAAATAACCAATCATGGTCACGTAAGTTGGGGAAGCCCGTGTTGCCGCCTGCGTCAGAGCCGTGGCAGACGGTGCAATAAGTCATAAATAAACGTTGACCAATTTGCACAGCATCCTTGTCTTTGACTAAAGCTGCGATAGGCAGAGCTTTGTATTTATCATACATAGGGCCATAAGCTGTATTCGCAGAGTCAACTTCTTGCTCGTATTGACCTACTTGCGTCCACCCTAACAAGCCCTTGTAAGAACCCAAACCAGGATACAAAACTAAATACACCAAACTAAACACGATGGTGATATAAAACATATTCAACCACCACATTGGCAAGGGATTATTCAGTTCTTGCAAGTCCCCATCCCAGACATGTCCCATCGGTTGAACTTTTTCGCCCTTGGCAGGACGTTTGTTCACCCAAATGATGAGCCAAATCACACCAACAATGCCCCCTAAGGTCAGGGCGATGATAAACCAATCCCAAAACGAACTAAAAAATATCGTGTTTTCAAACATGACGCTTTTCCTTAACCGTTGAGGCGATAGAGTCATCGTCTTCTAAGAGTTCGTGGGCTACCTCATCAAAGCCTGACTTATGCTTGCTGCTGTATGCCCAGAACACGATTCCCGCAAAGAGCACGAAAACGACTATCGTCCAAATAGACTGAAAAATGGACATAAAAGATGTAAACGAGTCCACAGCTTATTTCCTTGGCTTAATTGCAGTGCCTAAGCCTTGTAAGTAAGCGATGACTGCATCAATTTCCTTCTTACCTTTAAGTGCTGCAGGCGCGTTCTTAATTTCATCTTCGGTATAAGGATGTCCAAAAGTGTCTTTCAACGTTCTCATTTTTGCCACAATGGTTGAAGCATCCAAGTCATCGCTGGCTAACCAAGGATAACCGGGCATCACCGATTCTGGCACTACGTCACGAGGATTGATTAAATGCGTCTTGTGCCATGCGTCACTATAACGACCGCCTACACGATGCAAATCAGGCCCTGTCCGCTTTGAACCCCATTGGAAAGGACGGTCATAGACGAATTCCCCTGCAACAGAATAGTGACCATAACGTTCCGTTTCTGCACGGAAAGGACGAATCATCTGAGAGTGACAGAGATAGCAGCCTTCGCGAACATAAATATCACGTCCTGCTAATTCCAAAGCAGGATAAGGCTTTAAGCCGTCAACAGGCTTGGTGGTCGATTGCATGAAGAATAAGGGCACGATTTGCACCAAGCCCCCAATACTCACAATGAGAATGACCAAAATGATCATTAACCCAATATTTTTCTCGACTTTCTCATGCGCATTGTTACTTGCCATGCTAATAACTCCTAGTGTGCCAATGCAGGTTCGGGAATGATGTCATTCACTTTTGCAGGTCCTGCACCCGAGATTGTCTTCATGACGTTGTACATCATGATGATTGCACCGAGTAAGAAGAACACACCGCCTAAGGTACGAATAACATAGAAAGGATGCATCGCTTGCACAGATTCCACGAAGCTGTACGTTAAAGTGCCATCGCTGTTCACAGCACGCCACATTAAGCCTTGCATAATCCCAGAAACCCACATTGCAGCGATGTATAACACCACGCCAATGGTAGCAACCCAGAAGTGCAATTCAACTAAAGCTAAGCTGTACAATTCACGACCAAACACTCGAGGAATCAGATAGTACAAGCTACCCATGCTGACCATTGCCACCCAACCTAATGCGCCTGAGTGCACATGACCGACAGTCCAGTCAGTGTAGTGAGACAAGGCGTTTACGGTTTTGATTGCCATCATCGGACCTTCAAAGGTGGACATCCCGTAGAAAGATACGGAGACCACTAAGAAGCGTAAAATAGGATCGGTACGTAATTTATCCCAAGCACCTGACAAGGTCATAATCCCGTTAATCATACCGCCCCAGCTGGGTGCGAGCAGGATTAAAGACATCACCATCCCTAAAGATTGCGTCCAGTCTGGCAAGGCGGTGTAGTGCAAATGGT
>JACCEE012469912.1_pt1 | contig 12409 bp, 8 predicted proteins | sample 7449931 | NCBI WGS metagenome assembly JACCEE01 (sample SAMN15323457, study PRJNA562643) | freshwater metagenome | isolation source: river surface water | place: USA:Blue River Watershed | collected 2017-08-19 | reverse complement strand
CCAAGAACACATCGACATCTTCTTGCTCGCCATCTTGCACCGGAATAACAGCGAGAACTTTTGCTTCACATGCTGTTGACTCATAACCAACAAAGTCGGTGATGCCATGCGTTTCCATGACTTGGCGATAGGCCTCAATTGTTGATTCGCTTACCTTTGCACCCTTGCGAGCGCTTTTCGCACGATCGCGCTGCTCACCCATGGCCTGCTCAAAACCCGAGACATCAACACGTACATTGCGCTCACCAGCAATTTCTTGCGTGAGTTCTAGCGGGAATCCGTATGTGTCGTGCAACAAGAACGCAGAAGGGCCAGCAAGTTCCTGCGTTCCCGAAGACAATTCGTCTTCCAAAATAGTCAGACCAGTTTTGAGCGTTTGACGGAATCGCTCTTCTTCCTTAGTCATTACTCCAAGAATGAAATCTTTGTTGCCCAGCAAGTCTGGATAAGCCGCAGACATGATGTCGATTGCAGTTTCGGAGAGCTTTGGCATTACCAGTTTTTCTGTGCCAAGCAAGTAAGCATGCCGAACCGCACGACGAATGATGCGTCGCAGAACGTATCCGCGGTTTTCATTAGATGGAAACACTCCATCATTGATCAGCATCGTTGCAGAGCGAGCATGTTCGGCAAGAACTCGAAGGCTGAAGCTGTCGCGATCGTCGTAATTTCCAATTTGATATTTGCGGCTAGTGAGCGATTGCCCTTGCTCAATTAACGGAAACAGCACATCGGTTTCCCATACCGAGTCAGTTCCTTGCATGAGAGCAAGGATTCGTTCAAGACCAGCACCAGTGTCAATAGATGGTTTTGGCAGCGGCGTGCGTGTTCCATCTTTTGCTTGGTTGAACTGCATGAACACCAAGTTCCAGAATTCCAAGAAGCGATCACCATGCGGATCGTGCAATGGGCCACCTTCAGGACCAAAAGCTGGTCCGCGATCAATATGAATTTCTGAGCATGGACCGCATGGCCCCGTCTCGCCCATTTGCCAAAAATTGTCTTTGTCACCTAGGCGCTGAATGCGATCCATTGGCACGCCAACTTGCTCGTGCCAAATCGCTTCTGCTTCATCATCGCTTTCATGAACGGTGATCCACAATCGATCTCCGTCAAAACCAAATACTTCGGTAACAAGTTCCCACGACCATGGAATGGCATCGCTCTTGAAATAGTCACCAAACGAAAAGTTGCCCATCATTTCGAAGAACACCAAATGGCGCTTCGTGCGGCCAACATCGTCTAGGTCGTTGTGCTTGCCGCCAGCTCGCGCGCACTTTTGCACTGTGACTGCGCGACTGTATGGAGCTTGTTCGTCTCCCACAAAATATGGCTTGAAGGGAACCATGCCTGCCACGGTGAACAACACCGTCGGGTCGTGCGGAATCAGGCTTGCGGATTTAACTCGTGAGTGACCCTTATCGGCGAAAAACCCAGAGAAGGATTCGCGCAAATCATTTGCGGAGGAAATTTGGCGACGTGGTGCAGACATTTCAGACCAGTCTAGTTCGCAGGTTGAAAATGGCTAGTTCTGATTTTGGGTAACCGTGACAGATTCGGACTCAAAGTGAATTACTTCTTCATTTTGACGCAAATTACGCACGATCTCTACACCCTGCTGAACGAGTTTTACTGCACCCTCTAACACGTCGGCTGCAATTTGACCTGGAGTTAATTGCTCTGCGGCTGCACGTGCCTTGTTCTTTGCGTAGCGAACTCCGAATACCCCTGCGAATGCGCCAAGCACAAACCAAAACAGTCGCTTCATCATTGCTTTCACCTTCCGCAATACAACAGTGAACTATCGGTCGTTTTTACCTGGCCGATAGTACGGAGTCTGTGGCACAGCCCGCCCTTCAGTGTGCGCAGGTAAATAGCTCTGTTCCACCGTTTCGCCATGCAATTGTGCATCGTGAGGCGACTGATAATCCACGCCGTGGCCAATTTGTGCTGCCCCCGAATAGTGGGCGTCTCGCAAATGAGCTGGCACTTCAACCTCTACACCGTTTCGAATATCTGCCCGCGCATCCCAAATTGCTCGCGCAGAACTGTTGCTCTTGGGAGCTCGCGCCAAATAGATAGCGCATTGTGAAAGATTGAGTTGAGCCTCCGGCAGCCCGACATGATCTACAGCCTGAGCGGTAGCTACGGCAATGACTAACGCCTGTGAGTCGGCGATGCCAATATCTTCGGAAGCAAAAATAATCATGCGACGCGCGATAAACCGTGGGTCGTCGCCAGCTTCCAGCATTCTCGCTAACCAAAACACCGCAGCATCAATATCGCTACCCCGCATGCTCTTGATAAACGCCGAGACAACGTCATAGTGATCATCGCGACCATAGCGAAGCGAACTCACTCCCAAAGCCGCCTCAACGTGATCAATCGTCACCTGTTCAGGGCGAGCAAGCGCACACGCAACCTCGAGCGCCGTAAGACTTTGACGACCATCACCACCAGAAAGTTGCATCAATTTTTCCATTGCCTCTGGTGTTGCAGTCAACCCTTCAGCCTCTAACCCACGCGCAAGCAGCACTCGAATATCACGAGGCTGTAGAGGCTCCAAGCGAAACAACGTGCTTCGACTTCGCAGCGGAGCGTTCACTTCAAAGTACGGATTTTCTGTAGTTGCCCCAATCAGTGTGATCACACCACTTTCAACTGAAGGCAACAACGCATCTTGCTGTGAAGTTGAAAAACGATGAATCTCATCAACGAACACAATTGTTGAGCGTCCATGTTGCCCAAGGCGCTCAGTTGCACGCTCAATTGCTTCGCGCACGTCTTTAACCCCAGATGTCACTGCTGAAAGGCGCTCAAAAGCCCGATTCGTAGTAAGCGCCACGACTTCAGCAAGTGTGGTCTTGCCCGTACCAGGTGGACCCCACAAAATCACCGACGATAAACGATCAGCCTCAATCAACTTGCGCAGCGGTGCACCTGGTGAAACCAGATGCTGTTGACCAACAACTTCATCAAGACTCCGAGGACGCAATCGCGCAGCAAGCGGTGCTTGACCACGCAAGCGATCGTTTACTGCAGCAGTAAACAAATCATCGGCGCGTTCCACCGAAGTGGTCCTAACTTTTTGCCGGAGGTGGAAGCAGTCGAATTCCCAACTCGTTTAACTGTGCTGGGTTCACCTGCGTAGGCGCATTTGTCATTGGGTCACCACCAGACTGCGTCTTTGGGAAAGCAATAACTTCGCGAATATTTTCTTCACCAGCCAAAATTGCAACCAGGCGGTCCGTTCCAAATGCGAAGCCTCCATGCGGTGGAGCGCCATATTTAAATGGTTGCAAAAAGAAACCAAATCGACGATCAGCATCTTCGTCAGAAATTCCAAGTTGACGGAATACTCGGCGTTGCATTTCTGGCTCGTGAATACGAATTGACCCTGATCCAAGTTCCCATCCATTGAGAACCAGGTCGTATGCGAGAGCGCGCACCGACATTGGGTCGGACTCCAAACGCTCAATGTCTTCAGGGTGTGGTTGACAGAACGGGTGGTGACCTGGCTGCGGTTTACCTGTAGTTGGGTTGATACCCACAAATAGCGGGAAGTCAATTACCCAAACATACCGGTACGGACCTTCGTGCACTGGAGGACGACCAATGTCGTTGCGCAGTGTTCCAAGCACATCGCACGTCGTAGCCCACGTATCGGCAACGAGCAACAACAAGTCACCAGATTGAGCACCCATTGTTGTGATTAGCGAGGTGCGCTCTGCATCACTGAGAAACTTTGCGACTGGAGAATCAAGTGAAAGATCGTCTCCAACTTTCATCCACACAAGTCCCTTAGCGCCAATCTGCTTAGCGCGATCAGTTAACGCATCTAACTTGTTGCGGCCAAACGCTGCTGCATCTGGATAGGTTTTCGCATCTACACGAATGCCCTTAATGGACTGTGCCTGCGAGAAAGCCTTGAATTCGGTGCTTGCAAACACTTGCGTCAGTTCAATGAGCTCCATGCCAAAGCGCATGTCTGGTTTATCCAAACCAAAACGATTCATTGCATCTAGCCAAGTGATTTGCTCAATCTGAGGTGGTCGCTCGCCTAGCACTGCTTCTGCGGCTGCCATCACTGCTTCGCTAATTGCACCAAGAACATCGTCTTTGGTAACAAAACTCATCTCAGCATCAAGCTGCATAAATTCATATTGACGATCTGCGCGCAAATCTTCGTCGCGCAAGCATCGCGCTATTTGGTAGTAGCGATCGATTCCGGCCACCATGAGCAACTGCTTCCATAATTGCGGCGACTGCGGCAGCGCGTAAAAAGATCCTGGCTCTTTTCGTGAAGGCACAAGAAATTCACGTGCTCCCTCTGGAGTGCTCGGCATGAGGAAAGGAGTTTCAACTTCAACAAAGTTTTGCGCTTCCATTGCCCGACGAATAGCTGAGTTCACTTTGGCACGTATACGCAGGTTGCGCTGCATGCGCTCGCGACGAATATCGAGATAGCGATACTTCAATCGAACATTTTCATCTACATCGTCTGCGCGAGCATCAATTGGAAATGGCGGAGCTTCTGCAGAATTGAGGACCACCACTTTGCAATCGGTTAATTCGACATCACCTGTTGCGAGGTTTTTATTGACAGTTCCCTCTGGGCGAGATTGAACTCGGCCAGTTATTTGCACAACCCACTCCGACCGCACATCGGTTGCATTGTCAACCACACACTGCACTACACCGCTGTAATCGCGGACATCCAAAAACGCCAGGTGCTCACCGTGTTCACGCCTACGGGCGATCCAGCCGCAGACCGTGACTGTTGAACCAATGTGCTCTGAGCGCAAGCTTCCACAAAGTTGCGTTCGCAGTGTTGTTGCCTCGCCTAGAGGCCGAAGTGAAGACGACATGAGGCTTTCAGCCTAGTTTGCAGATTGAAATTTACTGACTTCATTTTGCACCGCCGTAAGCAAGTCGGTGCGATTGACACTGTACTGCTCGCCAGAATTCATAGGCCGGATCAGCACCTGACCTGACTCCAACTCGTTGGTACCAATGATGATTGCCACCTGAGCACCACTGCGATCAGCCGCTTTCATCTGAGCCTTCATGCTGCGATTATCAAACGCGCGGTCTGCTCCAATTCGAGCGCCTCGTAATTGGTTGCAGATTTTTGCTGCTTCCAATCCGCCAGTCGTGTCAACAATGAATGCAAACACCTCTCCAGATGGTGCTGGAAAAACCTGCTCGGCATCACATGCCAACAGTGTTCGATCAAGGCCGAGCGCGAATCCAATTCCTGCTGTTGCTGGACCGCCCAATTCCTCCACTAAACCGTCGTACCTGCCACCACCACCAATTGCAGTATGGGCCGCCTGTAACGCCGTGCTGACAAATTCAAATGTTGTGCGACGGTAGTAGTCGAGCCCGCGAACTAGTCGATCGTCAATGACGTACTTAATGTTTTGCGCATCGAGTGCGCTGAGAACAGCAGCAAAATGCTCTGCAGCGGAGGCACTGAGATAATCACGTATGCGTGGAGCATTTGCAATGATCGTTTGATCCTCACGACGCTTCGAGTCGAGAACACGCAGCGGGTTCTTCAGCAATGTTGCCTGTGATTCTTCGGAAAGCGATTTGAGATGTTGCTCAAAATACTCGCGCAACACATCAGTGAATTTCTGACGGTCTCCTGCATCGCCGAGCGAATTGATGGACAGTTGAACATTTCTTAAGCCAAGTCGCTCATAAAACTGCGCTGCGAGCGCGATTACTTCAGCATCGAGATACGGGTCTTCGACTCCAAGCACTTCAATACCTACTTGATCGAATTGCCTGTACCTACCCTGCTGAGGTTTTTCGTACCGAAAGTTAGGGCCCGCATACCAAACCTTCCATGGCGTCGTTGGCCTGTGCTGAACAAAGGCGCGACACACACTTGCGGTCTGTTCTGGTCGCAATGCGATTCGGCGACCGCCTTTGTCTTCAAAGTCGTACATCTCTTTGGTGACAACATCTGTCGCCTCACCCAGTCGAAGAAACACGCCAAGATCTTCAAACATTGGTGGGATGATTAACCCGTATCCAGCTTCTTCAACCACACCGGCAAATACATCTTGAAATTTGCGCCATCGCGCCGCATCAGGCGTCAGGATGTCCCGTGTACCCGGGCTAGTTGAAAACGAGTTCACGCAATAACACTAGATGCTGGATGATCTCCAGCCATGACACGGTATGCGTCGTATACCGAATCGATTCGCTTAATCGTACGCAAAACCGACTGCAAGTGGCTCGGATCTGCAAACTCAAACTCAAAGCGCATTCGTGCAACACGGTCGGCACCAGTGTGTGTCGAGCAAGCAACAATGTTTACATGCTCCTCACTGAGCGCATTGGCCACATCTCGCAACAGTCGAGAGCGATCGATAGCAACTACTTCAACCGCTGCTACATAACTGGCATTGCTTACGCTGCCCGCCCACTCAACGTCAACCATGCGACCAACATGTTGACTTGCCGCTGAAATAGAAACAGAGCAATCTGCGCGATGGATGTTGACAACATGGTCTTGCGTCAAAAATCCGACAATTTCGTCTCCTGGCACTGGCGTGCAACATTTCGACAGTCGAATGATGGACCCAGACATTCCTTCAACATGAATTCCGGAAACTTGATCGTTATTTTGGCTCGAGTCGAGCCTCATTGCAACTGAAAGTTGTTCGCCAAATCCTCCATCGCGCATCAGACGGCTGATTCTTCCTGCTAACGATTCTGCAGATACGTGGCCTTCACCGATAGCTCTGAACAATGTGGTGTCATCGGCATAATTCATGGCCTCGCGTTCACTCGCGAATACTTCTGAGGACAACACACGCTGAACAGGTAGTCCGTGCTTACGCATATGTTCAACCAAATCATCGCGACCCGTCTCAACCAGGTCTTCCATTCGCTCACGTGAAAACCACTGTTTAATCTTGCTCTTCGCCTTTGGCGACACTACGAAATTCGCCCACTCTTCAGATGGGCCAGCGTCTTGTGCGGTACTTGTGAGAATTTCGCAGGTATCGCCAGAGTTCAGTCTCGAATCAAGTGCAACAAGTCGACCATTGACGCGCGCACCAATGCAGTTGTGGCCAACTTCTGTGTGCACGCCGTAAGCAAAGTCAACAGGAGTTGAGTCAAGAGGAAGCGCAATCACTCTTCCCTTTGGAGTAAAGACAAATAACTCATCTTGCTCAAGATCGGTTTTTAGACTCTCAAGGAACTGTCGTGGGTCCGATACCTCGTCTTGCCAATCAATAATGCGATTGAGCCAATCGATATCAGAGCTTGCTACTCCGTCTTTGTACGACCAGTGAGAGGCAACACCCCACTCAGCGCGTTGGTGCATTTCGCGGGAACGAATTTGTACTTCAATTGGCTTTCCTCCAGGACCAATTACCGTTGTGTGCAGTGATTGGTACAAGTTGAACTTTGGCATTGCGATGTAGTCCTTAAAGCGACCAACGACCGGTTTCCAATGACCGTGAATAGCACCTAGAGCGCCGTAACAATCCTTCACCGAATCAACCACAATGCGTATAGCCATGAGGTCAAAGATCTCGTCAAAGTCACGACCCTTTTGCACCATCTTTTCGTACAAACTCCACAGATGCTTTCCGCGCGCCGTGAGCTCGGCATTGATATTTACCGCGTTTAGCCATGTATTCACCTGACCAAGCGCCTTAGCCAAATACACATCGCGCTCAGGCGCACGAATTGATACCAAATACTCAAGTTCGGCATATCGCTTCGGGAAAAGCGCAGCAAAAGACAGATCTTCAAGCTGCTGTTTCATTTCTTGCATACCAAGTCGATGTGCAAGTGGCGCGTAAATGTCGAGCGTCTCTTGTGCAACCCTGCGTTGCTTATCCACAGATGCAGAAGCGATTGTTCGCATATTGTGCATGCGATCTGCCAACTTGATGATGAGCACTCGCATGTCTTTTGCCATGGCGACCAACATTTTGCGCATCGTTGCTGCTTGCTGAGCCTCACGTGAATCAAACTGCAATCGCTCAAGCTTGGTTAAACCATCAACGATGCCTGCTACTTCTGAACCGAACCTTGCCTCAACATCGGTCAAAGTAATTTCCGTGTCTTCAACTGCATCGTGGAGAAGAGCTGCGACTAACGAAACTTCATCCAAACCGATTTCGGCAACAATTCGAGCCACAGCAATTGGGTGACTGATATACAACTCACCACTCATTCGCGACTGGTTGATATGGGCTGCTGACGCCATTTCGTAGGCAGCGTTAATCAGTGAAACGCTCCCCTTTGGGTTTCGCCGCTTATATGCCGACAGCAGCGGAACAAGATCTTCGACTACCGCAGACTGATTTCTTCGCCAAGGAAGAACTCGCGACGTCGTGCTCATGCGGAGCGTTTCCTATCTGCGCTGTTTTTTACGAGGTCGTGGCGGATGACTGAGGGCTGCGGACACCGAGGCGACTTCACGTGAGACCGTTTCTGTGGAACGCTCACCAGATACTTCTCCAGTGGAAACCCGTGGAGCCTTCTTCCCGGCACCGGCAATGCGTGCCATGTCTTCGCCCAAGTGCAATTCGTTCGCCATTGGCTGGAACTTAATTTCTCGGGTTTTCAACACTCCCAGCAATGGTGTTGCTACGTAGATCGAGGAATAAGCGCCAAGGGACAAACCGACCAACAATGCAAGTGCAAATTCCTGCAACGCAACAGCACCAAGCACCCACGAACCAAGAACCAGCAAAGACAGCACCGGCAACACTGCAGCAAGAGATGTGTTTATTGAACGCATCAGAACTTGATTCATAGAGATGTTGGTGATATCTCCATACGACACGCGTGAAGCCGAGAAGCGCTTGGTGTTGTCGTGCACTTTGTCAAACACCACGATGGTGTCATACAGCGAGAATCCCAAAATGGTGAGGAATGCAATCACCGTTGCAGGCGTGACAGTGAACCCAATCACCGAATACACACCCACACTAATGAGCACGTCATGAGCCATCGCCACGATTGCAGATACCGCCATCTTCCACTCAAATCGCCAAGCGATATACATGGATACCACCACAAAGAAAACGAGCAATGCCCGAATGGCCTTCTCCGTAATACTTCGCCCCCAAGACGAACTTACCGATGCAACGCTTACTTCGTCAGTTTGCACGCCTGCCTTCTCGGCCAATGCCGACTGAACTGCAGACTTCACTGCCTCAGACTCAGTTCCAACTTGCACACGTATGCGATCACCATCCGAGCCATTCAATACTTGAATCTTGGCTTCACCTAAGTCCACTTTGTTTTGCTCCAAAATTGACTGCACATCTTCAATGGTCAGCGTTGTTGCTGGCACTTCCCACGCAACGCCGCCTTCAAAGTCCATGCCCAAGTTCAAACCGCGCGTAAACAGTGACACCAAGGTGATCACCATCAATACGATCGAGACCCTAAACCCCCACCACCTTCGCCCATAAAAGTTGAATGTGGTTTCTCCGCGATACAGACGACCAAAATTTCCGCTCATGCAGCCACCTCTTTTGCCACCTTCACACCAAGAACATTTTTTCCGGCCATAAATTTGGATCGAGCCAGCAACAGCATCGCTGGTCGAGTGAACAGATAAGCCACGATGATGTCAGAAAGTGTGGCTAGCCCTAGGAAGAATGCGAAACCTCGCACTGAACCAACCGACAACTGCCACAAAATGATTGCACCAATAAATGACACTGTGTCTGCAGCCAAGATGGTGCGCCATGCAGAAGCAAAACTTCGCTGAGCCGCGCCACGCATGGTCTTTCCGCTTACCAACTCATCTTTTAGACGCTCAAAAAACACCACATATGAGTCCACCGTTACACCGATGGAAACGATGATTCCCGCAACTCCCGAAAGCGTGAGCGCAAGTCCATTGGTTTTGGAAAGGTAGGCAATAACACTCCACAAAAACACCCCAGACACCGCCAACCCACCAATGACAATAATCGTCAGCAAACGGTAGTAGAAGAAAAAGAACAACATGACGAGCAAGACGCCAAACAAGCCCGAAATGAGCGCTGCACGAAGCGAGTCTTTACCAAGTGTTGGCGAAACTGTTTGCACCGTTGCAACATTGAACTTCACGGGAACCGCACCGAACTCAAGAATTTTGGCAAGATCTCGCGCTTCAGCTTCGGTGAAGCTGCCAGAGATCTGCACTGTTCCACCTGTGAATTCCGCTTGTTGCACCACTGGTGCCGAAATCACTGTGCCGTCGAGCGCAATGGCAATTTGGCCTGTTGGGCAGGTTGCATCTTTATTAAAGCAACGTGTTGATAATGCGTTCCAAATGTCTTCGCCTGCTGAGCCCTTCAACAAACCAACTACAACGCTCCATTCGCCATTATTAATTTCGGCTGTCGCGTCATTACTAAAAACCATTCCGGAAGCGCCTGCAGGACCTGCCGAATAGACGTCACCTTTATTTCCCAGTAGCACGACAGTCGCATTCGGGTCATTGGCATCCTGATTAGCAAGAATCTCATCCAAAGATGGCGATTCGGTTGTTTCCCCCGCAACGGTGGTGCTTGCTGCTGTAGTTGTAGGTGGCGCTGTTGTAACAGGAACTGTTGTGGCTGTAACTCGACGAGCACTACCTGGACCACTTGGCGCTGGCAATGTGGAATCAACAACCGATGTTGCACTACCCGGAACAGTTGTTGCACCTGGAAGCGTTGTTTCGGTTGTTGGGTTGATGGTGCCTGCTTGCAACACAGGACGCAATAGCACCTGGCCCTGTTTGCCAATAATGTCGAGCGCTCGCTGCTGGTCTTCCACGCCTGGAAGGTTCACTACAACAGTGTCCCCTTGGCGAATAATTTCAGGTTCAGCAACGCCGATTGAATCCACTCGCGACCGAATAATGCTTACAGCTACGTCAAGCGCTTTCGCATCATAAGAACCTTCTGGCTGCAACGTGACTGATGCACCACCTTGAAGATCTAAACCAAGTGATGGGACATTGCCGGCAACAAGATTGCCAACAAGCAATCCCAATACAACAACAATTACACCAACGAGCGAAAGAACTAACCGTCGAACCATGCTGAACGGTTTCTACTTCTGCTCTGGGGTTGGGTTAGCTGGATCTGGAGTTTTTCCCGCGACAGCCGAGCGATTGATACGGAATTCAACACCCGTATTGGCTTCAAACCAAATGTATGGCTTGTCGTCTTCAATCTGTGAGATGTAGCCGTAAATACCTGAATTCAGAACTACATGATCGCCTTCAGCCAATGCGCTCTGCAATTCTTTAGCCTCACGGGCCCGTTTACGTTGAGGGCGGATGAGCACGAAATACATCGCGCCAAAGATGACAATGATTGGCAAAAAACTCAGCGGGGAGCTTGAACTTGACGATGAACTCGCTGCGGCAAGTACTGAATTGATATGGAACATAGGCATTGACTCTACTAGCCAAGGCCATGCCAACAGGGTCGCTTGTTGTGGATCTACGAAGCAGTTGAGCCCATTGCGTTGCCCCAAACTGCAAGAATCTCTTGCCTCAAGGAGGCGAATGATCCCTCAATGATTGCCCTACGCATGTGGTTCATTAGCTCAATCGTCCAAGCCACGTTGTGCAAAGAAACGAGACGTGATGCAGTTGGCTCACCAACTTGAAACAGATGTCGAATGTAACCGCGCGTATGTCGTCGACACACCATGCATGAACATCGCGCATCAATTGGATCATCGCTTAGTACGTACTCTGCACGTTTCAAATTGACACGACCAGTTGAAGTCAACGCCGTTCCATGGCGCCCAAGTCGGGTTTGCAATACGCAATCAAATTGGTCAACTCCAAGGTTTACTGCTTCAACCAACGATGCGGGATCACCAACCCCCATGAGATAACGAGGACGATTAACAGGTAAATGCGCTACCGCTGAAGCGAGTGCCGGCACCATTTCATCGCGAGTTTCTCCAACCGACAGACCACCGATGCCATAGCCATCAAACTGCAGCTCTGCCGTGCGTTGTGCGCTCTCGGCACGCATGTTCACATCAATTCCACCTTGCACAATGCCAAACAGCGATTGGTCCTCGCGCGAATGCGTTCGTTGTGCGCGCGCCGCCCACATTGACGTACGTTCAAGAGCGGTGCGAACAACATGAGGTGCAGAAGGAAGCGGTGGACAAACATCCAACACCATTTGAATGTCGGCGCCAAGTAGTTGCTGCGTTTGCACTGCAGACTCTGGTGTAAATCGATGCTTTGATCCGTCATAGGTTGACTTAAACGTCACTCCATCGTCGTCAACGTCAGGATCAAGTGAAAAAACCTGGAAGCCACCCGAATCTGTGAGCGTGAGTCCTCCCCAACCTGCGAAAGCACCGAGTCCACCAAAGCGAGCAACAGTTTCGGCACCAGGTCGCAACATCAGGTGAT
>JACCEE011064257.1_pt1 | contig 12410 bp, 10 predicted proteins | sample 7449931 | NCBI WGS metagenome assembly JACCEE01 (sample SAMN15323457, study PRJNA562643) | freshwater metagenome | isolation source: river surface water | place: USA:Blue River Watershed | collected 2017-08-19 | reverse complement strand
CCGTTGGCATTGTTGATCAAAAGAGCAAAAACAAGCGTTTTGTCGGGGCATTCAATATAACCTACATAGCTTTTTACCCTGGCAATAGTTCCGCTTTTGGCATGTACCTTTCCTTGCAGGCTTGTTTTGTCGAGAAATGACTTCAACGTTCCGCTTTCGCCCGACACCGGAAGGCTTTTGTAGAAAACATCAGCATATTTACTCTTGTTTTGCATGTAACTGAGCAGCTCCACAAAAAACCGCGCCGATACTGCATTCACCGGCGAAAGTCCCGATCCATCTACCTGAAATAATTCATCCACCGGCAACCCTTTCGATTTCCAGAACGCCCGTATGTTCTGTATTGCCTCTTCAAAGGTCCCAACTTCCTGCGTTCGGGTAGCTATATATTTAAAAAGGTATTCGGCATAATGGTTATTACTTTTTATATTCGTTTCGGTAATCACTTCACTCAGTGGTGCCGACAAATGGGTGTAAATACTGAATTTCCGGCAACTGATATTGCTCTTTACTGTGGGTGTATCGGTTATTACTGCCCCTGAAGCAATCAGTTTTTCGCTGAAATGTTGTGCAAGCAGCAAAGCCGGCTCGGGAATGTCGCCTTTCACCACAAACCCGCTTTTATTGGCCGGTATCTCGCCGGTCACAAACCGATGATACGAAAAAGGAGCTCCGTAAAAATAAGCATTATCAAAACTAATGTTAGCGCTTTTCACAAAATTATCAATCACAAGCCCCTTTATGGCTGGTTCGGTCCGAATTGTCTCGGTAAGTTTCCCTGCCTTCCCCGAATTGAAAAAAAGCTGATAGGTATTGTCGAGATACGAAATGCCATGAATGCCCGGTGCATAATAATTACCCATATCTTCCCAGGTCCATTTCGGGTTGATCACTTGCTGGTCGAACAGGCCGGGATCGGCAATAACACCGCCATTTATCTTCTTTATACCGGCCTTTTTAACCGCTGCTACCCATTTTTCAAGAAAATCCTTATCTCCTGCTTTCGCCGAACCGAGTGTTGGGTCGCCTCCTCCGCGGATATACACATTTCCATTCAGGGTACTGTCCTTTTCTATCCGTCCATCAATCTCAAGTCGCGTTTCGAAACGAAAATCAGGTCCGTACATTTCCAAAAAAGTGGCTGTAGTGATTACTTTCATCGTGGAAGCGGTCACTGCTGCCTTTTGTTGATTCAATTCACTGACTGTTTCACCTGTTTTCAGGTTACGAACGAGCAAACTTATATTGGCATTTTCGAGAAGTGAATTTTTGATAAGTTGTTCCACCTGTGTTTGCGAAAAAACAAGCTGAATAGCGAAGGAAAACAGAACAATCAAAGGGCTGGTATGTTTCATATATATAGTATTATGGTGTTGAAGAAGCAAATATTGCGCAAAAGTAAATACATTCGATAAATAATCGGATACAATCATCGAAATTATTTAAACTATAGCATCAGGAATTTAAGTTTTAGGCTTTATTTGTATTCAAATAAAATTGTTATTTCAAACTTCTTCAAAATCTACATTTATGAAAAAGTTTATTTTATTTATTTCACTCTTCCTCTTTGTCTTTATTTGCAGGTCATGTGTCCACACGCACGAACCTGAGATTGGAACTACGATGATATGTAAAGCTGATTATATAAAAAATAATGTGACAATCGACTCTCTGCTTTTTTCCGAAAATGATATAGAATACTTCCATCTTTCTACAAACGAACTAAAGCTGAAAGCCACACACAGGCTTACAACAATACAACATTTCAACAATTTCAGGTTTTATATGGGCAAGGATTCGATTTTTACGGCGCATTTAGCGTTGGATGCGATGTCAACGATCATCAACGATTTGGTTCTTTACCAAACAGAGAAAGATGGAAAATTGTATCTCGAAGATGGATATCCTGTAAACAGCAATAGCCCTGAATTGTTGACGATTCGTGCCCAAAACAGCGCAAAACGAGCCGTAAACTGGCAAAAATTCATCGACAGACTGGACTATCTGAACAAACTGCGAAACTGAGGATTATTCTTTCTCCCACTCCAGCATCATCTTTTTTATTTCGAGCCCCCAACGGTATCCTCCCAAACCTCCATCGGTGCGAATAACCCGATGACAGGGAATAAGGAATGCAATCGGATTAGCGCCAATAGCTGTTCCCACTGCACGGACTGCTTTTGGTCGGTTAATGGCATCGGCTATTTTTGCATAAGTCGTTGTAACACCTACTGGAATTTGCTGCAAAGCATTCCAAACCGACTGCTGAAACTCAGTGCCAATGGGGTGAATGCATGGCCTCTCTTTCTTCTGGAAAATAGACTTTGAAAAATAGGCTGCCTTTGTGTCGTTTTGAACGAAGTTTGTTTCCGGAAAACGTTGTTCAATATCATACTGCGCACTTTCATGATTTTCGGGGAAAGTAAGCGCGCAAATGCCATCGTTTGAGAATACAATGCAACATTCTCCGAATGGACTTTGAGAAAATCCAAACGATGGTTCCGATTGAGGAGGTAATTGTCTCATGTTAGAATTAATTGTTTTAAAAAGATGAAACCGATTTTTATTCAGACAAAAAATCTGCAAAACCAGCCGGAGAGAACTCTGAACGAAAATCTGAACTACATTTGTTGCAAAATTAATAATTTAATCGATTCATACAATAAAAAGCTGAGAATAAACACAAAATACAGCAGGATTAATCGCCCGACAAGCAACAAAAGCACTACTGTTCCGACTGTTTTCTTCATTCGTTTGAGCCCCTCTACTCGCCGGAAACAATTGCTTCAACAGTTTTTGGGGCTTTTAACTCAGGAATAACATCAAATTAAATACAACGATACACTTCGGTATTTCCAACCTTTGCTCCGCACGAGCAACAACATGTTCTAATATTAAAAAAGCCTTTAAAAATAACTGTATTATAGTTTATTTTGCGTATATTTGTATGTTTTTTCGTATACTATTATTCCGGACGCAATGCCCGGAATGATTTTATGAAAATTACAATTCAACATTTTGAAATATATATTATTACAATAGAAAAATGAGCGAAGAAGAAAAAGCAAGAGACCTTGCGAGCGCAGATTATGGTGCAAGCAGCATTCAGGTACTTGAAGGATTAGAAGCAGTTCGTAAACGTCCCGCCATGTACATTGGCGATATCGGAATTAAAGGGTTACACCATTTGGTATACGAGGTGGTTGACAACTCTATTGATGAAGCGATGGCTGGTCACTGCGACACAATCAATGTAACAATCAACGAAAACAATTCAATTACAGTAGTAGACAATGGCCGTGGTATCCCGGTGGATATGCACGAAAAAGAAGGTCGCTCGGCACTGGAAGTAGTAATGACTGTACTTCACGCCGGCGGTAAATTCGACAAAGGCAGCTACAAAGTTTCAGGAGGTCTGCATGGTGTAGGTGTTTCCTGTGTGAACGCACTATCTACTTTGATGCACGTAGAAGTATCGCGCGAAGGAAAATTGTACATGCAGGAATATAGTTGCGGAGTCCCTCTCGCACCCGTTGCCGAAATTGGCACCTCTACAACCAACGGAACATTGGTGAACTTTATGCCCGACAGCAGCATTTTCATCGAGTCGGTCTACAAATGGGACATCCTGGCTAATCGTCTTCGCGAATTGTCTTTCCTTAACGCCGGAATCACGTTGACGCTTACCGACAAAAGAAGCGTAAACGAAGATGGGACTTTCAAATCTGAGGTGTTTCATTCGGACGAAGGGCTCAAAGAATTCGTTGAGTACATCGATGAATCGCGCGAACCTTTGATCGATAATATAATTCATATTACAACAGAAAAGAACGGAATTCCTGTTGAGATAGCCATGACTTACAATACGTCATACAATGAAAACATCCATTCTTATGTAAACAATATCAATACAATAGAAGGAGGAACTCATTTGTCGGGTTTCCGTCGTGGACTTACACGTACGCTGAAAAAATATGCCGAAGACAGTAAAATGCTCGAAAAACTTAAGATCGAAATCAGTGGCGATGACTTCCGCGAAGGACTTACCGCTGTAATATCAATCAAAGTTGCCGAACCTCAGTTCGAAGGTCAGACAAAAACCAAACTCGGAAACAACGAAGTAATAGGATCAGTAGATATGGCAGTGGGCGAAGCTTTAGGAAATTACCTTGAAGAAAACCCAAAATCGGCAAGAACAATCGTCGAAAAAGTTATATTGGCCGCTACTGCCCGTCATGCAGCCCGCAAAGCCCGTGAAATGGTACAACGCAAATCACCACTATCGGGTGGAGGTTTACCCGGTAAACTTGCCGATTGCGCCGATAAAGACCCTGAAAAATGCGAACTATTCTTAGTCGAAGGGGACTCGGCAGGTGGAACGGCAAAACAAGGCCGTAGCCGTCAGTTTCAGGCCATTCTTCCTTTGCGTGGTAAAATTCTGAACGTAGAAAAAGCAATGCAACACAAAGTGCTCGAAAGCGAAGAAATCCGAAACATCTACACCGCTTTGGGTGTGACAATCGGAACTGAGGATGACTCAAAAGCCCTGAATATTGCAAAACTTCGTTATCATAAAATTATTATCATGACCGATGCCGATGTGGACGGAAGCCACATTGCCACTCTGATTATGACTTTCTTTTTCCGCCACATGAAAGAGCTGATCGAACAGGGATATTTGTATATCGCCACTCCTCCGCTCTACCTGTGTAAAAAAGGCAAGGTGGAAGAATACTGTTGGACAGAACAACAACGTCAGGCATTTATCGAAAAATATGGAGCCGGAAACGAAGGTGGAATTCATACTCAACGCTATAAAGGTTTGGGTGAAATGAACGAAATTCAGCTTTGGGACACAACAATGAACCCCGAACACCGTACCTTACGTCAGGTGACCATCGAAAACGCAGCAACTGCCGATCACGTATTCTCCATGTTAATGGGAGATGATGTAGCACCGCGTCGTCAGTTTATTGAGGAAAATGCAACTTACGCAAAAATTGATGCTTAAACATTAATTTGAAAGTTTGAAAATTTGAATATTCTCTGATGGTTTTCATCTTAAATGAGTATTTAAATTTTCAAACTATCAAATTTTCAAATTCTTGATAATGAACATAGCTGTTTACTGCTCATCGAGCAACCACATTCCCGAAAGTTACAAGGACTCAGCATATGCTTTGGGGCAATGGATTGCCGATAGTGGGAACGCATTGATATTTGGTGGTGCTACAGGCGGTTTAATGACTTCGGTCTCGGAAGGTGCTTCAGCCTCGGGAGGCAAAATAACAGGGATAATACCTCAGGCTGTTATCAAAATGAATCGCCAAAGTGCTTTATGTACCGAATTGATTACAGTAGAAACCATGAGCGATCGCAAGGCAACAATGAAAGAGCTGGCCGATGTGTTTGTGGTGCTACCGGGAAGCTATGGAACTTTGGACGAAATGTTCGATGTAATAGCCGCAGCTATTGTTGGAGAACATAAAAAACAGTTGATAGTAGTGAACGAAAATGGTTTTTACGATGATCTGATACGTCAGATTGAGAGAATGATATACGAAAAGTTTATCCCTGTCGTTAATTACAAACCATTAATAGTAAACAGTATCAGTGAATGCATTCAATCTTTAAAAAATTTCTGATTAATAAAAATCTAATTACTCATCCTTTTATTCGTATTTGATTATGAATTTGTTTTGGAAAAGTCTTTTCGGAAAAATTACTCCAACAGCCAGGCTTGAAAAAGAAGAAGCCGATCTCATTGAAGCGATGAACCGATACAGGGAAGTGGAGAAATCAGTAGAATTAGCCGAATACAAAACTCTTTTTCATGAAGTAAAATCATCCGATTTTATTGAAAGAAAAAAAATGCTTCAAAACAGAAAATATAAAGATACGGAAGAATACCGGGTTTCGGCCAAATACAGAAAACTCGAAAAAGCACCCAACATTCAACTTTACTATCAGGTATTAAAGTCGGCCGTTCTTGAGCAGTTTATGGAGTTTAAGACCAGTTCTGAATTCGAAGACCTGAGCGATAAAGATAAAGTAAGCAAATCAGAAAAACTGCAGAAATTTAAACACTTCGAACATTCGAAGGAGTATAAAACATATACCCGCTTTCACGATTCATTTATAATAAAAGAGTACGAGCAACTTAAGTCAAAAACTGCCGATCCTGAGTTTAAAGCTAGAAACGATTTTTGGAGCAATCCTCATCGCTGGAAAACAACCCCTGAGTACAAAAAAGAACAACGTTTTTACGAACTTGCAAAAAATCCGAATATCGTTTTCTTTCTCAAAGAAAAGCCGGAGAGATTTGAAAAATTCGATCAACTCAAATTGTCATTCAACGACGGGTTTGAATGGAATACGCTTGATAAATCGCATTGGAATTTTGGTTTTCACTACCCTAATGCCAGATTGATGGGCAACCATTCTTTTGCCAACGAAAAGCAGGCCAATAACTTTGGACAAAATGTTTCGGTCGATAACGGCATTCTTAGAATAGCAACAAAACACGAAAAAATTAAGGCAGCGGCCTGGCATCCTACAAAAGGATTTATAGAAAATGAATTCAGTTTCAGCTCCGACATTTTGCAAACTGCCGACAAATTCAGACAAAGAGGCGGCGTTTTCAGAGCTAAAATACGTTGTACCGGCAATATCAATCATGCTTTTTGGCTGGGTGCCGACAATAAATTACCGCATATAAACATTTTTCATTTCGATGGCAAATGTATTAAAGTGGGCAATGCAAACAGGAACGTGGTGGATGGAATAAAGATAAAAGGGATAAACACCTCGCAGTTCTTTATTTATTCGTTGATATGGACCTCGAAAGAATTGGTTTGGTACATCAACGATTTCGAAGTATACCGGACAGCAAGCAATATACCTAACACAGATATGTATATGGTTTTCAACTCATTCATTACACAAAAACAAAAAGGCACTACGGGTGCTTTTGAAGTGGATTGGGTACGAGCCTATCAATATTAAAAGCAAACAAAGGGCTAAGCCTTGTCCGGGGAAAATACATTATCAAAAAACAAAACAAAGAGACAAGGAAACAACTTGTCTCTTTGTTTTTCTAAAAAAGAAATATCTATGACAACAACCCGAAAAGTAAATGTACAAAACCGTTTCGACATCGGTGGAAATAATCGTTTCGTATTGATAGCCGGACCCTGCGCTATCGAATCGGAAGAAATGACGATGCAGGTAGCCGCTGAACTGAAACAAATATGTTTGGACCTGGGCATTCACCTTATATTCAAGTCATCGTTCGACAAAGCCAATCGTTCGTCAGTTAAAGCTCCACGCGGTTTAGGGATGGAACGAGGCTTGCAAATACTTCAGCGCGTTAAAACAGAACTTCAATTGCCAATTGTTACTGATGTACACGAAAGCTGGCAGTGCGCCCCGGTGGCCGAAGTAGCTGATATGCTCCAGATTCCGGCTTTCCTGTCTCGCCAAACTGATTTGCTTATTGCCGCAGCAAAAACCGGCAAAATAGTGAACGTGAAAAAAGGCCAATTTATGGCGCCCTGGGACATGAAAAATGTGATTGATAAATTGCGCGATTCCGGCAATGAAAACATTTTACTTTGCGAAAGGGGTTCTTGTTTTGGGTATAATAATCTGGTGGTGGATATGACTGGATTGGTCGAAATGCGTAGCTATGGTTTTCCTGTGGTTTTCGATGCCACACATGCCGTACAGAAACCAGGTGGACAAGGCACTTCCACCGGAGGAAACCGCGAAATGGTTCCTTATCTTATGCGTGCGGCTTTGGCCGTAGGTGTAGATGCTATTTTTGCAGAAGTGCATCCCGATCCGGATCATGCTTTCAGCGATGGACCGAACCAGATTTATCTTTCGAAAATCCGCGAAATACTTGAAGAAGCTATTGCTATTGATGATTTAATTAAAGGAAACAAGGATGCTAGGAAACCGGGAAACAAGGAGATTCAGAACTCAGAACTCAGAACTCAAAACTCAGAACCCCGGATTAAGCTTTTACTCACTGATGTGGATGGAGTACTGACCGATGCCGGCATGTATTATTCCGAAAATGGAGATGAAATAAAAAAATTCAATACGCACGATGGAATGGGACTACAACTCATTCAGCAAAAGGGCATTAAAACAGGAATTATAACCTCCGAAGACACAAAAATGGTTGAAAGAAGGTTTAAAAAACTAAAGCTCGATTACCTTTATCAGGGCAAAAGAGAAGGTGGAAAGCTGGCTTCGGCACTCGAAATTTGCAAAAAAGAAGGAATTACACTCGCCAATGTTGCCTATGTGGGCGACGATGTGAATTGCCTTGAATTACTGTCGAATGTAGGATTGGCGGCATGTCCGGCGAATGCATTAGAAGCCATTAAACAAATTCCGGGCATTATTCAGCTGAACAAAAAAGGCGGCGAAGGCTGTGTTCGCGAATTTACTGAAATGATTTTAAAACAAATAAACGGTGTTTCCGAACAGTAAGAATTATGGATGCAGTAAAACGATCAAAAGAAATTTTCGAACAGGAAATCAGCGAATTACAGAAACTTTCCAATAAAATTGGAGTAGAGATGAATGCCGTGGTAGAAATGATTTATGCCTGTAAAGGAAAATTAGTGATAATGGGAATTGGTAAAACCGGCATTATTGGTCACAAAATAGCCTCGTCGCTTGCATCTACCGGAACGCCCACCATCTTTATCAATGCTGCCGAAGCCATGCATGGCGATTTGGGAATGATTGCAAAAAATGACATTGTCCTGTTAATTTCAAACAGCGGCAGTTCGTCCGAAATTATAAATGTGATTGCTCCCTTGAAAAAAATAGGCAGTCGCCTTATTGCCATGACCGGAAACCCTGGCTCGCCACTTGCCAATGAAGCCGAACTTGTTATCAATGTAGGGGTAGAGAAAGAAGCATGTCCACTCGGATTGGCACCAACTACTTCAACTACAGCAACACTCGTAATGGGCGACGCATTAAGCATTTGTCTTATGGAACGCCGGAACTTTAAAGCCGAAAATTATGGATTGTATCATCCAGGTGGTGCTTTGGGACGGCAATTGCTAAGTCGTGTGAAAGACGAAATGACAAGCGGTATTCCTAAAGTTTATGAAAACACGCTGTTCAAGGATGTGATTTATGAAGTGAGCAACAAACGATTAGGCATGACGCTTGTTTACAATACCAACAACAAGGCTGTAGGTATTATCACCGACGGAGATATCCGGCGGGCCATACAAAAATTCGACGAGCTTAAGCATTTGCAGGCTTGCGATTTCATGACAAAAGGATTTAAAAAAATTGATGCTAATGAATTGCTAACCGAAGCCCTCGAAATGATGGATGTAAATAAAATAACGACGCTGGCAGTCACCGAACAGAACGATGAGGTAGTTGGCATTTTGTCAATTCACAGTATTATCGACTTCAGAAACCCTGTACATTGAAATTCAAGAAAATATATATCGAAATAACAAATAGCTGCAATTTTGATTGCAGCTTTTGTTTTAAAACGGAAAGAGCCAGCCGTTTTATGACTCCGGATGAGTTCCAAAAAGTGATCGAAAAAATACGTCCGTATACAAATTATATATACTTGCATGTGTTGGGAGAGCCACTTTTACATCCAAAATTCGAAGAAATTCTTTCGATTGCCGAAAACGCATTGCTCAACATAAACATAACCACAAACGGAGGTTTAATAGAGAAAAGAAAGGAAATTCTTTTACAGCATTCCATACGTCAGATCAACATCTCACTACACGATGCCGAAGAAAATGTTCTTCCTGAGAAATGGAGTGATTATCTGAATTCTGTTTTAGAGTATGCCACCGAAGCTTCGTCCAAAACATATATTAACCTGCGTTTATGGAATGCGGGCGTCAATGCAAGCACTGATTTTAATCGCTTTTGTCTTGAAAAAATTGCATTTAACTACGACAAAACGATAGAAGAAATTACTCTAAAAGGGAAAGACAGCGGAATAAAACTCTCCGATCATATTTTTCTGCAACACGCACCGCGTTTCGAGTGGCCCGATGGTGAAAAAACCCGCTCCGAAGCCACCAAAACCTGTTATGCACTGCGCGATCAAATTGCTATTCTGGTGGATGGAACAGTTGTTCCCTGTTGTCTGGATGGGGACGGAAACATGAATTTAGGAAATATATTCAATTCCGATCTTGCTGAGATTTTGCACACAGAGCGATCATTGAAAATCCGGAATGGATTTATTAGCAACCAAATAACTGAGGAATTCTGTAAAAGTTGCGGTTTTTTTATATCATAAATACCTTCACGGCTTTCAACTAAAGAATATCTATAGCTGAAAATCCGGAAAGTTGATTTGATTTACAAAAGCTTCGCAGCCGTGTTGTCAATATAAAAATCGACAATTCCTGACTGACTATGAACGTGCGAAGCCGGATATGACTGGGCAAGTGGTTCGTTGTTAATAATTTGTTTCAATATCTCTGCTTTGCTATCGCCGGTGAGTAAAAAAACAACTTTTGCTGCATTATTAATTGTTTTTCCTGTAAGCGTGATACGTTTCTGGCCTGTAAGTGGATGTATACCGACACCCACCGAAAAATCGGAAGTAAGAAGGCTCATATCATTAGGAAAAATTGATGCCGTATGTCCATCTTCGCCCATACCGAGCAGCACCAAATCGAAAACCGGGAAACCTGATTTTGCCGGAAGCTCCTTCCAAAGCACATCCTGATAACGTTTTGCCTCATCGTCGGGTTGATCTTCACCTTTCATTCTGAAAACATTTTCAGCTTTTATAAAGGTTCGCTGCAAAAGTGTGTCGTAAGTCAGGCCAAAATTACTTTCGGGATGTGTGGGTTCGACACAACGCTCGTCGACCCAAAAAAACCTGACAACCTGCCACGGAATAAGCTTTTCGTACTCATTAGCCAAAAGTGTAAATAACTGTTTTGGAGTACTTCCTCCCGAAATAGCAATATTCAGTTTTTCGCCTGTGATTTTCTTTGCCTGCGCCATTTCTTTAATTAATTCTGCTACAGCGCGTGAAGTGTTTTCCGCATTTTCGTAAATGTGAAGATTGTGACCCATAAAATATATTAGTTTTATTGTTTCATTGTAATTATGGGCTGAATAAGAAAAAGCTCAAACCCATTGAAAATTTGAAAAAAGGATCTATTCTGTCTTGAATTTTTCGAAAGGCTGACGCCATTTAACGTATTTGTCGCCAAATAAATTGTTCGATTCAACAGGACCCCAGGTTCCCGATTCATAAAAATACAAAGGAATATCAGGGTTATTTTTCCATGCCTGAAGGATCGGGTCAACAAATTTCCAGCTTGCTTTCACAGCATCGGCACGGGCGTAAAGTGTTGAATCTCCTGTCATTGAGTCGAGCAATAAGCGTTCGTATGCTTCCGAAATCTTTTTCTCTGCCAAATCGGAATAATGAAAAGCCATATTTACGTTTTGTACCTTAAAGCCTGCTCCCGGAATTTTCATTCCAAAATCGATGGCCACACCGGCATCCGGATGAATTCTCAGGATAATCATATTGTTCGGCTCGGTAAGACAAAGTTGTTTAAAGAGCTGATGAGGAGCCGGTTTTAAGTGAATAACCACTTCGGTAACACGTTCGGGCAATTGTTTGCCTGTACGAATAAAAAACGGCACTTCGCCCCAACGCCAGTTATCGATAAATACTTTCATTGCCACAAAAGTTTCAGTTTTCGAATTGGCGGCTACTCCGGTTTCCTGCCTGTATCCTTTCTGAATATCATCGCCTATCTGGCTCGAAATGTACTGCCCACGCACCACATTTTCGGCTACTTCGCCTGCTTTAATAGGTCGGAGCGCCTGTAGTACCTTTACGGTTTCGTTGCGTATAGAATCCGAATCGAAAACAGCAGGAGGTTCCATGGCTACCACAGCAAGCACCTGCAGCAGGTGATTCTGTATCATATCGCGCATGGCACCCGATGTGTCGTAATAACCGCCGCGATTTCCCACCCCGATTTTTTCTGAAGCGGTTATTTCAATTCTTTGTATGTATTTGCGGTTCCAAATGGGTTCGAAAAAACCATTTGAAAAACGTGTCACCATAATGTTTTGGACTGTTTCTTTTCCCAGGTAATGGTCGATTCGATAAATTTGCTCTTCGTTAAAGCCGGCATGCAGTTTTTTGTCAAGATCCAGCGCTGTATCGTAACTATAGCCAAAAGGTTTTTCAACTATAATACGTTTCCAGCCCTCTTCCTCTTTGTTTAATCCATATTTAACAAGATGTGCAGCCACAACTTCGTAAAGGAATGGAGGAATGGAGAAATAGAAAACAATATTTTTAGTAATGCCAAGTTGCTCTGAGAGTGAGTCGATATAATCTTTTAATTCAGAAAAAT
>JACCEE010520859.1_pt1 | contig 12410 bp, 5 predicted proteins | sample 7449931 | NCBI WGS metagenome assembly JACCEE01 (sample SAMN15323457, study PRJNA562643) | freshwater metagenome | isolation source: river surface water | place: USA:Blue River Watershed | collected 2017-08-19 | reverse complement strand
TGTTTAAAACCCTTATCGTTGGCTGTAATCACAATTTTGTATCCGTTTGATATTGTTGTTGTACATTGAAAAAGTGTTCGAGAGAATACGTCTTTTAGGTATCCTAAATCTTCGCCATTATCTTCGTACAAATCAAAACTTGCTGTTTCGCCTATATTATCAGGGAAAATGTGAACATAAAGCGGATATTCTTTTTGTTCATGAATGTATTGCATAACAGGCATCATAGGTATTATTGAGCCTTTTTTTACAAACATTGGAATAATATTCAATGGCGAGTTAAACATAATACTTTGCCCACCTGAGTATTTAGTCTGTTTGTTATTAAAATCAATCCACTCACCTTCGGGCAAATAAACTTTCTTAACTCGCTCCCCCTTTTTTACTACGGGAGCAATTAATAGTTCTTTACCAAACATAAACTGGTTTTCAGTTTGAATTGCTTCTGCATCATTCGGAAATTCCATAAAAAGCCCTCTGTTTAAGGGTAAGCCGGTATCATGAGCCTCCCGTGCATAGCTGTAAATAAAAGGGAACAATTGGTATTTAAGCTCAATTGCTGCTTTGCAGTTAGTTTCGGCAGTTTCGCCAAACTTCCAGGGTTCTACCGCATTGTCACCCTCATGGTGTGCACGGCTCAAAGGGTTAAACACTCCAAATTGCATCCAACGTGTATATAACTCCGCCATGGCAGGATAATTGGTTATATCTCCACAGTAACCCGATATGTCGGTAGTCCAGAAAGGAATTCCACCCAACCCGGCTGAAATACCAATTTGAATCTGATTCGCCAGTTGTCCCCAACCTTCAAGAACGTCATTTCCATTTCCGCTATCACCAGTCCATCCAAATGTGTAGCGTTGTAATCCTGCATAAGCTGCACGGGTCATTTGAAATATGCGCTTATCCGGATTTCGTTTTTCAAATTGTTCTTTCACAACTTTATCCCATGTTAATCCAAATACGTTATGAATTTCATCATGCATTCCTGCATGATGTTTCATGTTTAATCTGTCAACATCTTCTTCATTACTCCAAGCAGGTTCGCCCATATCAGTCCAAAAACCTTTTACTCCATCATCCAATGGCTTTTGTTGGTATTTGCCCCACCAGTTTGCAACTTCAGGATTAGTAAAATCTACCACTCCGCAATTTCCTCCCCAAGGCCAGGGCATATCATATGATTTTCCGCTGCGAAAATCCTTTACCAGAAAACCCAGACTGTCCGCTTCCGTCCATTGATTATTATTTGCCTTTGAAATAACAGGATCCTGCGACAAAATCATCTTAAATCCTTTGTCTTTGAGTTTGGATACCATTTCACGAGGATTATGATAATTTCCTTGTCTCCACTCAAAATTTTGCAAATGTTGTGTCCAACCAATATCCTGATAAATCACATCACAAGGAATTTGTCTTTTTCTAAATTCTGAAGCAATTTCAATTGCCTGCTTTTCACTAGTGTAAAGCCCACGGCTTTGCGAAAATCCGAATGCCCAATTTGGAGGCATTATGGGTTTGCCTGTCAGCGTAATATATTGACTTAATATTTCTTTATAATCCTTGCCGAAAATAAAATAATATATAAACTCACCATCAGGAGCTTCAAATGAATAATAATCATCCGACTCTGTTCCAAACTTAAACTCTGTTTTGTAGGTGTTATCCAAAAATATTCCGTATTGATAATTACTCAAGAAAAAGGGAATGCTTTTGTATAGTGGATCTTCTGTAGTACTGTAACATGGCTTGTCACTGTTCCACATTTTATACTCACGACCACGACGGTTCAATGACCCTGCTTTTTCTCCCAGACCGAAAAAAAGTTCATCTTTGCGCATTGTTTTATATGCCTTTTTGATCTGTTTACCAGCATCTGATACATGACCTTGGTCTTTATAATCGCTAAAAACCAGTTTTTGCCACTTGTCAAATATCTGTAATTGCATCGGATTTTTATTAACCCTAATGCGCAGTTTGCTTGTATATAGCTCATAGCAAGCAGATTGATCGCTTACTTCAATTTTAGTACTAATTCCTAGTGAATCATTGATTACAGCAAAGGATGGTTTGTTTTGCTCTAAAACACCTTTCGGATCGTACCATACTTTTATTACCGACTCGCTACATATTTTAAGTGATAATTTAGTATTATCAGAACAGTTAAACTGAACTTCATTACCTTTCAAGCTGTATGAAGTACACTCCCCGGCAAATAAAATTGCCGGGAGAAGTACAAATAGAAAACCCAATATAGATTTATACCTTTTCATTAAGTTATTTCCAACTGTATTTAGTATTCGACAACTATCATATCCCAATATTTCAATGATGGGAGCGTTACCGTCACATTGTTTCCTGTTTGAACAAACTGTAGATTCTGAGCTACTCCGCGATTAACATCGGGTGAGGCAAACCACACTTTAGAAACAGTGCCGGAAACATTTACGCTTACTTCGGGGGCATCTATCAGATTGGGTTCTGCTTGAGTTCCCTTAGGATCACGCCAAACCATTGTATTTGCATCAGTAAAGTTTATCAGGTGGTAAATATCTTTTCCATTTACTTTTTTTCCAATAGTAGCGACCTGCCCTTTAGCTGCCGGCCAACGAGTTGCAACAATATTACTGTTGGTAAAAGCCACCTCTGCTGCCTGAAAATCACCTCCATCCCTAAGCAGATTTTGATAAGCAACCATAAAGTCATAATAGCTTATTAATTCTTTGCCCAAATCTGCTTTTAATTGTAAATTGTTGCTGGGGAAATATTCATTAATGAGGTAATGCTCGCCTAATTCTAAATGTGATCCACCCCACGCAAAAATGGCTGAGTTTGCCAACAAAATTCCAGGTTTGTTTACAAAGCCAACACTACTCACGTTATAGTTCATGTATGCGGCAAGTACTATGTTCTTTTCAGGATTACTTTTTGAAACATTATCGCGCATTAGTGCAATCATATCTCCATAACTCATATCGGGGTTATCTCCATCGCGGGCTCCCCAAACTTCCACATAAAGGAAGTCGACAGGTGCATTTGCGATAGCTTCCTGACCATAACCACCAACAGCATTAAACAGCAAGCGTTTATCCGGCTCTGCCGTTTTCATTGCATTAATAAACGAACCGTACCCTTTACTCATATCGATCGATTTTCCATTATAATCGTATCGATCGCCCCGGTAACCCAACTGGTCTATATGGAAGCCATCGAAACCAAGCGCCTGATAAACGTCTTTGTTGCGCGCCACTAAATAGGCTTGCCACTGTTCGTTTCCCGGATCAAGCACCCAAATGTGACTTCGTCCTCCTGAAAGATCATGATAATCTTTCTCTGAATGATTTTGATCTTTATATGCATACCATTCATCGCTTACGCCATCGGATGCTGCATTTTTTGTAGCACCGTAACAGAGATTATAAAACATTGTTTTCATCCCTTTCGCTTTGGCTTCATCAATGTATGATTTTACAGTAGAAAAATAATTTGTACGATAGAAAATATCTTCCCACGAAGTTGCCGGATTTTCAACAGAACCCGCAAGTGGGCGTTGATGGTCGTATAACCAATCGTAAAATTGCAATCCGTTAATATGATATCTATTTAAAATATCAATATTCCGGCTAATGAATTTGTTATCCATTTTTTCGTAATCTGAAACAAAACCGTATCGCGGAAATTTTGCCCAATCGGAAGAAACATCTACTGCGATATTATTGATTAACTTTTCTACACCATTTTCAATGGTATAAATTTCCACCATATAGCCTCTGTAATCGTCATTGGGAGTTGTCCATGACCATGTCTCAGTTGATAAATCAGTCTCACTTATTACATTACCAAGATATGTGTAGCGAACCTTAGCTCCATCTGGAATACCCTTTGCAATGAATTTGACCGTTTCTCCCGGATTATATAGAGCTTTGTCAGTAGAGATTGTAATGTCAATATATGATTCTCCATAAGAAAGAGGATTATTTGTGGTTTCAAAATAATCGCTGCTACAGCCCGACACAATTAATGTCGTTAAAGCGACAATTAAATATATTGTTTTCTTCATGATTGATATAATTTTAACGTTTGGTGAATTTTACAGTTTCCTGCAATTGATCTAACTCTATTGTATAGGTACCGGCTTCGGTAATATTCCATTTATTATCGGGGTTTGAGCCCACATTGCTGTACAACATTTGCTCCTCGCTTCCGCTCGGGTTAGCTCCTCCACTGGTTGCAAGGAAAAAAGCTCCATTCCAATCAGTTTTTCTATCACAAGTGAATTTAATTTCTTTAGCATTTAAATGGCCAGTCCATGTGAATTTAAACGAATTTCCACTCACAGCATCCATAGCAGTTGCATTGCCAATATCCCAACCATTAGGTGTTGCATCGCCTACAAGATAAATCATTGAGAATGGGGTAAATGGTACAATATCTACTTTCATGGTACGCAAATTCAGGGTTATTTTATAAATGCCAGGTGCAAGTTTCCATTTATTATCATTGGTATTCTCACTTTCCGACCACTTCACAACACTTAATCCAGTTCCAGCGCCTTGTCCATTTACAGCAGGACGTAAAAATACTGTTGTTTGGTCAAAATTATTGGCAGTTGCAATTTTAAATTCATCACTACTATTTGATGAGTTTAATTCTGCGTTATAATGGTAGATGTAAGGATCAAGCATATCCACTCTCATTTCTTTGAATGTCCAGCCGGAGAATCCTCCAACAAACCATAAATCACCAAATTCAGGAGCGTCTAACTCCTCAATACTAATGTTTAAAGTGATTATATTTACAGTAACCTTATACTGTCCCGATTTGCTAATAGTAAATTTATTATCCGGTTGGTCTTCTGTTTCACGATAAATAAGTTGATTGTCTTCAACGCCTTTGTTGTAGGATGGTAGAAAGTTTCCAAGTTTCGTAATGAATTTTAGTTCTCCAGCATTTAAACGCCCTTGCCATGTGAATCCACCTGTCGTTCCATTAACAGAATTCATTTTAGTAGCATTATCAGCATTCCAACCATTAGGTGCAGCTCCTCCAATCAAATAGAGATTTTTAGCGATTGGTTTATAGGTCTTAATCTTAACTGCAAAAGATTCGGAAATTTGAGGTTCTGTACCTGCTGCAAGAACGGTAGCTATTACACGCGCTTTCACTGTGATTACAGAATCGGATTTGGCATTTAGAGAATCTAATAAAACTGAATTTAAAGTTTCGTTTGTGTATACTATCGAAGTCGTATTCTTTCCTAATTCATAAGTGATGCCAGATTCGAAATTGCTATCTTCGTTTGTAATTTGGAATTGATAACTTATTGCAGCATTTGTACCATTATTTGTACCTGTTGTCCACTCGAAATTTAAAACACTTGAATTAGGATTAAGTACATCTAAAACCAAATCAGTAGTATTTGCTTTTAGTTTAAGCGCAGTTTCTCCTTTGTTTGTTTCCATTAAATCTTCGTTGCACGAAACAAAAAGTAACGGCAATAAAAAAACTGTGGAGATTAATATTCTATATATAGTTTTCATCTTATCAAATTTATTTTTTGTTTTAACTTCATGATTCTTAATATCCCGGATTTTGTTTCAAATTAGGATTAGTATCAATATCCTTTTGTGGAATTGGAAACAGTAAGTGTTTGCGGACAGCATTTACTTTTCCTATAGAGTGAAAGAAATCCAATGCATATTGTCCGTTATCAATACGAATCATATCGAACCAGCGATGTCCTTCAAACGCAAGTTCTACGCGACGTTCTTTAATGATTCTTTGTCGCATTTGATCTTGTGTAAGGTTTTGTAAGATTGATTTATTTGTTAATCCGGCACGCTTACGCACTAAATAAAGTGGTTCTACGGCATCATTAGTACGTCCAAGTTCGTTCAAAGCTTCAGCTTTCATTAGCAGTACGTCCGCATAGCGAAGTACTACAAAGTTTGCTGCATTGGTGTTGTAGTCAGGCGAAATAGATAGTGGCACAAGAAATTTACGTACATTGTAGCCTGTCATCGACATGGTTGAAAGATATTTTTTCCCTCCAAATGCCGGGCAACCTTCATAAAGAATGGTCTTGTCTTTTCGCAAATCTCCAGTTTCATACTGGTCTACAAACTCTTGCGTTGGTTGATTCCAACCATATCCACCTCCAACAAATTCCTGATTACGTGGCCCCATAAAAGTACTATGCCATGCTGCCTGATTTTCGTCGTCGAAGAAACCGGCTTTTGTCTTTCCGTAATACTGAACTTCAAACAATGACTCAGCAGTGTTCTTATTCTTAGCTTCGCCACCAAAACAATCACTATAGTCAGGATTAAGAGTATATCCTAATTTAGTTACTTCGTCACACATTTCAATACATTCTTCATATTTGCCAAGCGTGAGATATACTTTTGCCAACATTCCACAGGCTGCTCCTTTTGATGCACGACCTTTATCGATAGTACTGTATTCTTCCCGTGTTGGAAGCAATTTTATGGCTTCTTTCAAATCTGGTATAATCACTTCGTTGTAAATGGTATCTTTTCCTACACGGCGAGGAAATAAGTCATCACCTGCGTTTGCAGGCTTTAAGCTCATAGGCACATCTCCATAGAGCTGAACCAACAAGAAGAAGTAATGTGCACGTAAAAATTTAGCTTCGCCAATACAACGATTCTTGATACTTTCGCTAATATCCATTTCAGGGACATTTGCTAAAACAGTATTGCAATAAAGGATTCCCGGATTAGGTCCTCTCCAAAAGTCAATAGTGGCAAAATTATCAGCATCTGCCACAAAGTTTGCTAATTGAACTGTTTCTATGCCATCGCTACCGCCACCGGCACCTACTTGACTATTCCCAGCTATAATGTCCAATGTCCAGATACGCATATTATATAATTTTGGACGTTGTAAAGGCTGGTAAGCAGCATTGGTGAGTGCAATAGCACTTGCTTCATCTTTTATGGTCTCTGCTCCTGGATCTTCATAAGGTGACTTATTTAAGAAGTCATCACATGACACCATTAGAACAGATAAAAATATCGTTGTGATATAAATTAGTTTTTTCATGATTGCGTATTATTTATATTGGTTTAAAATTTTATATCAAGACCAAGGCTGATTGTTCTGGTCATAGGGTAACTACCAGAATCAATACCCGAAACTTCAGGGTCAAAACCGGAATAACGTGTTAACGTAAGTAAGTTTTGTGCAGAAATAAACATACGTGCACCAGACATATAAATTTTGGACAACGATTTTTTAGGAAGCGTATATCCTAAAGTGATATTTTTCAAGCGCAAGTATGAACCATCTTCAAGGAATCTGTCAGAAACACGATTATTATTATTCGGATCGGCATACACTGCGCGTGGAATGGAGTTACTGGTGCCTTCGCCAGTCCATCTATCAAGCATTTTTATTGATTGATTAGTTACTGTCGACATGCTTTCAAGTGAAGATCGCGTTCCATTATATATTTCATTTCCCGCTACACCCTGAAAATAAATTTGGAGATCAAAGTTGTGAAAATTGAAACTATTATTCATAGAGAATATCCAAGAAGGAGTAGGGTTACCCAGGAATGTCCGATCATTATCATTTATAACACCATTATTGTCAAGATCTTTGAATCGAATATCTCCTGGAGAAGTTCCTTGTCCTCCTGTTTGAGATGGTTTTTGTACTGCATAAGAATTAACTTCATCCCAATTTTGAAAGATACCGTTGGTTACATAGCCATAATATGCACCAATTGGCTTCCCTACTGTGTGTGTTTGTACTCCAAAATACATTGGAACATCACCATCGAGTTTCAAGACTTTATTTTTGTTATACGAAACATTCGCTTCAGTAATCCACTCAAAATTATTACTCTTTATATTCTTAGATGAGATAGTTAATTCTATTCCTTGATTTTGTACTTTTCCTACATTAATCTGCGGTGTATAGCTGTCAGAATATCCTGTAGTTATGGGTACTGCCATTCCTACTAACATATTGCTCGTGTTTTTCAAATAAGCATCTAAAGTGATACTTAAAGCCTGATCAAAAAAGTGAGTATCAATACCAATATTCCATTGTTTTACGGTTTCCCATTTAATCTCAGGACTTGGCATTACTAAGGGGTAAAGAGTAGCAACTGGTGTGTCATTGAAAACATATTGTGAAGTTTTTAATCTTGTAATGTATGCATAAGGATCTAACGGAGACTGATTTCCTGTTTCGCCATAACCTATGCGTAATTTTCCGTCAGTAAGAATTTTATTTTTGTTATAAAATGATTCTTCTGTAAAACGCCACGCTGCCGAGAATGACGGAAATGTTCCCCAACGATTGTTTGTAGAAATACGAGAAGTACCATCGCGACGCAAAGTTGCTGTCAAAAGATATTTATTGTCGTAATTATAATTTGCACGTCCGAAAAAAGACAGCAATGCCCATTCACTCTGACCACCACCAATGAGCGGATTTAGTAGCCCATTGTTTAGTTGATTGTAATCATCGGATAAAAAATCCTCTTTACTTCCATTTATATATCTAAAAAGATTACTTTGTGCACTCGAACCTATCATTACATTGATATTATGTTTTTCAGCAAAAGTGTCCATATATGTGATTGTATTATCCCATAAATAAGTTATAGATTTATTCCAACTCTCACTTCTGGTTGAAGTTGGAGCAGGTATTGGTTTCCAATCATATTTAGGAGAAAATGAAACTGAACTCCAATCTTTATAATCGACTCCTACCAAAGATTTCAAGAAAACTTTTTTAGAAATGTTGATTTCTCCGAAAATATTTCCCAACAGATTGTATCCCTTGGTTTCTGATTTTTCTACATTGGCAGTTCCTATCGGATTACGCATATCACCGTACCAGATAGCACTATTACCTGGTCCAGAATAACTTCCATCTTCGTTATATATAGGCTGAGTAGGTAGCGATTGCATAGTTCCCAGAATATTATAAGAACCATTGCGTTTTAAATCGTGACTAAGCGTTAGATTGTTTCCGAATTTCAACCAATTACGAACTTTAGCTTCGTTGTTGAATTGAAATGTGTAGCGTGTAAAATCAGTATTAATAACTATACCTTTTTGATCAAATATACCCGCTGAGACATAATAATTGTTATTATCACTTCCACCAGAATAAGATAGCAGGTAATTTTGCATTTTTCCGCTCTGTATTAGAGCATCATACCAATTAGTACCTTCACCCCAGAGTGTAGGGTCAGTGAAGTCAGGTCGTTGAGGTTGTCCTCCGTTTAGCATCATTTCGTTATGCAACGAAGCGAACTGACTGGCATTAAGCAACTTTGGAGTCCCAATAGCATTGTTTATTGCAGTATTAGCGCTAAATGAAATTACACCTTGTCCTGATTTCCCCTTTTTTGTTGTAATTAGAACTACACCGTTTGCGCCTCTGGAACCATAAATTGCAGTTGCAGATGCATCTTTTAGAATGTCAATTGTCTCAACATCGTTTTGATTTATTGCATTTAGGTTCAGATCGGTTGGAACACCATCGATGACAATTAAAGGAGAACAATCGTTAATTGATCCCAAACCACGTATACGAATTGAACTATTACTGCCAGGTGAGCCTGAATTAGTAATCATCACACCGGCTGCACGCCCTTGCAGTGCTTCAGCAAGATTCGAAACAGGTTTGTCTTTAACCACACTACTCCCTACTGAGACGGTAGAGCCGGTTAAATCTTTTTTTCTTTGAACTCCATAACCGACAACTACAACTTCATCTAATGTTTTTGTGCTTTCAGTGAGTTTAACAGAGAGAGGCTGACCATTAAATTGAATTTCTTTAGTTTCATATCCTAAATATGAAAAAATAAGAATAGTACCTCTATCGAAATTGCCGGATATGGAGAAAGCTCCATTAAAATCTGTAACTGTACCGGTTTTTGTTCCTTTAATAAGGACATTTACTCCAATAAGAGTTTCTCCTTTTGAGTCAACAACGACTCCTGAGATAGCTTTTGCTGTAGTTTGAGCAACTACAGTAGGCAAGACAAATAGCATACTGAATAAAAACAGCATACTGAAAAGGCTTTTTTTCAAATTGACCATCATTCTTTTTATTTAAGGTTATGAAATTATTTTGTACGAAAATTGAATAATTCTATCAAATTGAACAATTCGACATTCGACAATGCAAATGTATACGCATTTTATAGCTTCGAAATGAGTTGAATTTCTTAAAGTAGATAGAGAACTTAGCCAAATGATACAATTAGCTAACAGATAGCAATTTAGGCTTTGTTTGCTAGAAAACAAAGTAGATGTCTTGATATAAAAAAAGATGTTCTAACGACAAAGAAAGCCTTTCAAAACCTTTTAAATATGTGCGTTTTCTATTTATATACTCATACCTGCACTACATATATTTCAATCTTGATGCGTCCAACTTTCGACTTGTTACTGAATCTTTTTCTGCAATGATATAATTGGTCAGTAGAGAAGTATCATATTTCCTTGCAACTAAATAACTGATAGTTGAAACAATTTATAAATGGGTTAATTCGGGGGTTTCTCTAAAACAATAAACCCTGAAAGCAAGAACTTTCAGGGTTTATATCAAAACTGTTGTATCAACATCAGTTATTTTTCACTAACTTTAAAACAATACAAGCATGAGCACTTAGTGAAATAGAATAAGATGCCATAGATCCTAAATCCTTATGAGACCAAAGGTCTCGGACTGAAGCAGAGCTAATACCTAATGTGCTAAAATCTATTGACCGATTGATCGAATAATTCTCACGATTAAACAAAGCAATAATCCAATCGCCATTTGTCATTTGTCCTTTCCAAATTTGACTCTGTGGGTTGGTAGGATCATTCGAAAGTGGTTTCCCAACAAAACCATCTTTATTTAATGCAAGCATTTCTTCATTCTGATATAGCCAGAGGTCATTACCAATCGTATTGAATTGGTCAGAAATAGTTACAGGACCTCCTGCTACTAGATGTAATGAAATTACAGATTTTTTTTCATCATTATTTGCAAAAGTATTAATTCGGATAAAATCGCCATCCAAAATCATTTTCTTTCGACCAGAGAGTCTTGACCAATAAATATAACCATCGAATGCAGTAGCATATTGAGACCAATGTTGTCTGTGTTGTCCACGTGCATTATCACTGAATTTCCACCAACCACCATCACCAGTATCTTCGTTAACACGAATCATGTGTCCATATTTATTTTCAACCTCAGCATCGTTGTATAAGTTTGGCATTACCAACGAAATAAAGACTTTATATTTGTCAGCAGACTCACGCATCCATCTTAATGCTTTTTCATAATTCTCTTTTCCATGGGCTGCCCCAACAGTACCCATCCATTGATCGTAACCCGTTTCATACCAAGATAAAAAGTCGATTCTTAGATAGTTAACACCCATTTGTGAGTAATACTTAAAGAAACCATCGACATATTCTCTTGCTCCCGGTTTATCCACTTGCAGCCAACGAAATCCAGAGGTAGATTCATCCCAATTAATAAGGTCAGAGAGGTTAAACTGCGTTCCCCATACTTTTATACCCGCATTGGCTGCAGCAGGATTTACCCACAATGGGTTATCGTAGATACCTAATCTCATTCCTCTTGATTTTAGCTCTTTTGACCACCAAGCATAATCATGTGTCCAGTTACTTGAATGTGATTTGCGATAACCTGTTGTAGGATCATATACCATATTTCCCCAACCATCAATACAAATCATGTCATATCCATATGGTAATAAGTTTTTCTCTACCCAATTAATATTGTCAGACCACACATTTTCAGGGATGTAGCCTATATGAGTGTTCTGTTCATCTTCAATGTTATATTCGTATGGACTCCAATATAAAGGTGCTTTATACGGATTAGCAGGTGTTACCCAAGGTGTATCAACCACCTCGTTCTCAGTGATATTTGGTTTCCATTCTTCTTTTTGGCTGCAACCGGCAGCCAGAAAGAAGAATGTACTATAAATCAAAAACAAAACTTTCTTCTTCATTATAGCTTTTTAAATACAACTGTTAATTTTGCTGGATTTACAGTTATTTTATACGTTCCAGCAGATTTAATTATCCACTTTTTGTCCGGGTTTCCACCAGCTACAAATTGCATTGTAGTAATATCAGTAGCATCGCCATTAATAATTGTACCATTAGCTATCGGCATCAAAAAATCACACCCCCAATTACCTGTAGAAAGTGGAAATTTCATTTCTCCTGCTAATAAACTACCTGTAAATGTGAATACCTCAGGATTTTTTACGTCCCAATTTAATTGAACAGGAGCGTTTATGTCCCAGCCCGCTGTTGTAGCTGCACCAACCATATAAATTTTTTCATAAGGAGTATATGCCAATGCATATTTTAATGTTGAACGATCCATGT
>JACCEE011869377.1_pt1 | contig 12411 bp, 10 predicted proteins | sample 7449931 | NCBI WGS metagenome assembly JACCEE01 (sample SAMN15323457, study PRJNA562643) | freshwater metagenome | isolation source: river surface water | place: USA:Blue River Watershed | collected 2017-08-19 | reverse complement strand
TCCTAATTTGCGTCTCAAATATTGAAATAATATTTCATTAAAAACAATGATAAATCAATTATTTCATTAATTATAAATTAATGAAATAATATTTCTTTCCAAAATGGGCACAATTAGACATTCTTAGGAGAAAGTCTATGTGCGGCATCGTTGGCGCCGTCGCTTCGCGCGACATCACCCCCATTTTGGTTGAAGGCCTCAAGCGTCTCGAATACCGCGGGTACGACTCCTGTGGCGTAGCGGTGTATGACAATGGTGGTCTGCGCCGAGCTCGCAGCACAGAGCGTGTCGCTGAATTGGCCTCTGACATCGAGCGTAATCATATTGCTGGTTTCACCGGTATCGCGCACACGCGATGGGCCACGCACGGTGCGCCTGTCACGCGTAATGCGCACCCACACTTTTCCGCAGTCGGAAAAGAAGCCGCGAGCATTGCCCTCGTACATAACGGGATTATTGAAAATCACGAAGAGTTGCGTGCGGAGCTCCAAGCAGCGGGTTATGTTTTTGAAAGCCAGACGGATACCGAAGTGATCGCGCATTTGGTGCGTCATCTCTATGCGGGTGATTTACTCGAGGCAGTACAACAGACAGTAAGACGGCTGCATGGTGCCTATGCGATCGCAGTGTTTTGTCGTGATGAGCCGCATCGCATTGTCGCAGCACGTCAAGGCTCGCCTTTGGTAATCGGACGTGGCAAAGGTGAAAACTTTTTGGCTTCAGATGCCCTGGCGCTCGCGGGCACGACGGATCAAATCATTTATCTTGAAGACGGTGACGTAGCAGACTTGCAATTGGGCAATGTCTGGATCATGGATCAATCAGGCAAGTCGGTTGAGCGCAAGGTCAACACTGTGCATGTGCATACGGGTGCAGCCGAGCTTGGCCCCTATCGCCACTACATGCAAAAGGAAATATTCGAGCAGCCTCGCGCCGTTGCGGATACGCTCGAGGATGTCGAGTCCATTACGCCAGAAATGTTTGGTGATCAGGCCTATAAAGTTTTCAAAGATATTGATCGTGTCTTGATACTTGCCTGCGGCACCAGTTATTACGCAGGCTCGACCGCTAAATACTGGATCGAGTCGGTTGCGAAAATCCCTGTCTCGGTAGAGATCGCAAGTGAATATCGCTATCGGGATAGTGTGCCCCATCCTAAAACGCTGGTCGTGACGATTTCGCAGTCGGGAGAGACCGCGGATACGCTCGCAGCGCTTAAGCACGCACGTAGCCTTGGGATGGAACAGACGCTGACAATCTGCAATGTGTCGACGAGTGCGATGGTGCGTGAATGCAAGCTTGCGTACATTACACGCGCGGGTGTTGAAATTGGTGTGGCTTCCACCAAAGCATTTACGACCCAGCTTACCGCATTGTTCATGCTGACTCTGGCATTGGCGCAAGTGCACGGGCAGCTGACCGAGGAACAGGAGGCAAAGCATGTGAAAGCATTACGTCACCTACCAGTTGCGATTGGCGCTGTTCTCGCACTCGAACCACAAATCATGGCTTGGGCCGATCGATTTGCCACTAAAGAAAATGCCTTGTTTCTCGGGCGCGGGATGCACTATCCGATCGCACTCGAAGGTGCACTCAAACTTAAAGAAATTAGCTACATCCATGCTGAGGCCTATCCTGCTGGAGAGCTCAAGCATGGTCCCTTGGCACTTGTCACGGATCAGATGCCCGTTGTCACGATCGCGCCTAACGATGCCTTGCTTGAAAAACTCAAATCAAATATCCAGGAAGTTCGTGCGCGTGGGGGTGAGCTTTATGTGTTTGCCGATGCGGATACTAAGATTGTCAGCAGCGAAGGTTTGTATGTGATTCGTATGCCTGAGCATTATGGCTTGTTGTCGCCAATCTTGCATACCGTGCCGCTACAGTTGCTGGCGTATCACACGGCATGCTCGCGGGGAACGGATGTAGATAAGCCGCGGAATTTGGCTAAGAGCGTGACGGTGGAGTAAACGAAGAAAGTTATTGAAAGAATTGTTTTTAATAATTCCATAGTATGTGAATGAGATTGATCTAAACACCACATACTCATGGAATGATGATGAAAATAAAAACCCTCAGTGGAGCCTTGCTTTCTCTAGCACTTCTTACCTCTTCGGTGGGAAACAGTGTGGCCTGCACAGTTTTGGCAATCAGAGACGCCAATGGGAACGTTTACCAAGCACGCAGTAATGAGTTTGTCGGACAGCAGCCTGATGCACTCACTTACTACCCGCCTGGCACCAGAATCGAATCTGTTACACCGGATGGCAAACAAGGCAAAACATTTAATACAAAGTATGCAATTTTTGGTGCGACCCTGAAGGGGATGACGCCCAATGCAAAGCAAGAAACAATTCATGAGGCCGTTAATGATCAGGGCATGTCTCTGACAACTAACGCATTTATGGGCAATACAAGTCCCACTATTACTCAGCCACCTGAAAAAGTATTGTCAGTGATGGATTTTGGAACATGGGCGCTAGGAAGTTTTCAAAATGTTGAAGAGGTTAAGAAAGCTTTAAAAAATAAAGAGGTCGATCTTTGGTTACCTAAAATCGCCTCAATGGGAGATTTTATTGCGCCCCTTCATTTTGCACTGTATGACAAAAAGGGCGGCAGTATTGTGATCGAATTTGATAATGGAATACACATCTACGATAACCCTTCTTATGTGATGACGAATGACCCGCCGCTGCCATGGCATCTTCAAAATTTAAATGACTATGCTGATCTGACTAACATTGATAAAAACAAGCAACAATTCAATGGTTTTGAGGCAAAAGCCGGATCTGGTGGTATTGCACTGAGGGGATTGCCTTCTAACCAGCTGTCATCAGGAAGGTTTGTGAAAGCAGCGTTCTATTCAAACTTCGCTCGCAAAGCCAAAACGCCCGAGCAAGCGATATTTACGCTCGGTCATGTCATGAATAACTTCGACAGACCACTGGATATCTCGGTGGATGAGCCAGTCAAGGGAACGTTCTCCACAGTTTTTTCAATGACTGCTGGTGTTGGATCTGAGTCAACTTTCTTCACGGTTTTGAATGACTTGTCACAGAACCATTTTTATATCCGTACGATCAACAGTCTGAATTTTTCCAAATTTGACATCAAAAAAATGAGTGGCCTGAAAGAAATTACTGTCGTCAAGTTTCAGACAATTAATGATTACAAGAGTCTGGATGCGACGGACTTATTTTTGAAAAAATCATAGCTATTAGATGTCTTGCGAAGCATTCGACTATTAATGGATGGTGGAGTAATCTTGCTCCATCATGATTTCTAGATATTTTCTATCGCTGATTATTTTGCTCTGCGCATTCACCGCGCAGAGCAATGATTTAGTCTCCGAGCGCGGCTGGGTGGAGGATCCCTCCGGTCTGATGACGGTTTCAGAGGTCAAGCAGGCAAAGGAATCTGCGTTAACGACCAAACTATTTTCGAAGGGCTATAGCCCTTCCGCCTTCTGGATTCGCTTGCGGATTGATCCAGCTCGCCTGGATGATCCTGCCATTCAAAATCTGGTTGTGCGTATACGACCACCGTATCAGGATCAGATATGGATCTACGATCCTCTCGCTGCAACAGATAAAGTCCGAGTAACAGGTGATTATTATGATTGGGCGGATGATGAATACCGCTCATTAAATTTGAATTTTGTCATTCCAGTTGGAACTGAGCCTCGAGACATCTGGTTCAGAATCAAAGCGAGTGTGAGTACTTTGACCTTCATCGAGGTGATGACGCCAGACCAGGTACGAGCAGCCGATCGCAAGCAAGAAATCATCACAATGCTTTATTTGTCAGCACTCTTTGTGTGCTTTGGGTGGGCGATACTGACACGCATCAATAGAAAGGATAAGTTGTTATCGTTTTATTTAATTCGAGAGTTTGTCGTGATTCTCTATGCGCTCGCGATACTGGGGTATTTGCGCATTTTTGGATCGGGCTGGCTTGCGCCAAGCTGGATTGATCAGTCAACTAATCTCATCGCCTTTATTTTTATTACAACGCTCATTTGGTTTGATTGGCAGTTGATAAGAGAGTTCAAGCCAAATAAATGGATCGCTCTCTTGCACGGAGGGTTAGTTTTCTTTCTTCCGATCGCAGTGATACTGATGATCATGGGAAAAACAAGAGAGGCGGCGCAGTTAAGCTCGCTTGTGGTCATGGCATATATGCTTCTTACGGTGCTAAGTGTTGTATCCACACAGGCTTGGAAACAAGCACGCCTGGTTCCCCTTGAGGAGAAGCCGATATGCTCCAAAAGTTTTCTCGTATTCATTTATTTGATTGCGATTTCGGTTGCTCTATTACATCGCCTACCAATTATGGGTTCCTCATCAGGTAGCGACTTATTCTTCTATTTCAATCTAGTCTATCCCCTGTTGACCAGTATTACGCTGATGATATTCGTTCAAAAACGTTTGTATCGTTTGTCCAAAAATCAGCAGGAGAGACAACGCCGCTTGGAACTCGCTGAAATAGAAGTGAATAAAGAGCGCGCTCAACGCAAAGAGCAATCTAATTTCCTGAAAATGCTCGCGCACGAAATGAAGACACCGCTTTCTGTTGTCCGGATGGCAGTGGGGGGTAAAGGTCTGCCGGCTAAAACGCATGAGGTGGTTGAGCGCGCGGTGACTGACATGGACGGGATTATCGAGAGGCTTTTACAGGTTGAGCGCCTTGAGGATGGTCGCATAGACATCAAGCATCAGAATATCGATTTACAAGAAATGGTGAATAGTTTATGTGTGTCATTACCTGAGGGAGAGCGCATTCATACACATATCAATGGTGCGTTGACTCTTCACTCAGACCTGCAGCTTGTGCGCGTGATCATCTCTAATTTGCTCGAAAATGCGTTGAAATATAGTCCGCAAGACAGTCCTGTGGAAATTGCTGTGACCGAGCATGCCGGAAAAATATCCATCGCAGTTGAAAACAAAGTCGGCATGAGCGGCTTTCCAGATCCTGAGCAGGTGTTCAACAAATATTACCGCTCAGCATTGGCACATCAAAAGACCGGCTCAGGTCTGGGTCTGTACTTGGTGAAATCACTTGTCACCCTGCTGGGTGGGAGTGTCCAATACACACATACGAACGAAAGCGTACGCTTTATAGCCTACATCCCTACCAGGGGCTGAAGTTTTAAGAAAGTTTAAGAAAGTTTTCTCTGTAACGTTTGACTACAGTTCATTCATTATTCAATGAATGAATTCAAAGGTGGCATAGAAAATGAAAAATATGATCGGCTTTCTAACGGCGATTTCTCTAACCTTTGCTTCGGTCGGTCAGGCTGTCGCCTGTACGTCGATTTTGATCACGGATACGGAAGGACGAGCCTATCATGGGAGAACCCTGGAATACAGCGCCTTGTTGCCAATGGATATGACGTATTTGCCAGCGGGTATGCGAGTGATTTCACTGACTCCCTCCGGGAATCAAGGTGTGACCTTTGATACCAAGTATCCGATTCTGGGAATGAGCGCGAAAGTCGTGACAGCATCCAAACAAGTGACAGTTGCAGAGGGAATCAATGACCAGGGGCTTAGCTTTTCTGCGAACTGGCTGAATGGGACACAATCCCCTGCCGTCGGTAAGGATCACTCAAAGGTGATGTCGGTCAGTGATTTGGGTATCTGGATTTTGGGAAATTTCAGAAATGCGCAAGATGTGAAAGAAGCCATCAAAAGCGGCAAACTCGAGTTTTGGGTACCAGAGAAGACTACGATCGCGACTGATACACCGCTACCATTACACTATTCAATTAACGATAAGAAAGGTGGCTCAATCGTTGTTGAGTTCTTAGATGGAAAAACCCAGGTCTATGACAATCCAGTTGGGGTCATGACAAACGGCCCTGCTTTTCCCTGGCACCTGGAAAATTTGAACAACTACACTTTTAACAACGTCAATAAAAATACAGGGCAGCTGGGCAAACTTAAGCTGCAGACGCAAGACTCGGGTATTGCATTAACGAGTTTGCCTTCAGCCGAAACGACACAAGGAAGATTCGTCAAGGCAGCCTTCTATGCCAATTACGTGCGCAAAGCAAAAGAACCCAATGAGGCCATTACGACGCTTGCTCATATTATGAATAATTTCGATCGTCCCTATGATTTGACAGTGGACATGGCTGGAGGCATGGGCGATGGGGTGACGCGAAATAACTCGAGTGAGGTCACAGTATGGACGACTTTGCAAGATTTATCGCGCAATCTGCTGTACTTTAGAAGCATTAACGCGATGAACTGGTCTGTCATTGATATGAATAAGCTCAAAGATGTGAAGCAAATTAAATCTATATCGACCTTCGATGTGGATCAAGCAGGTGCGGACGCTTTCAAATTGTTCTATGCAAACTAATTCCCTTTTGCAGACTGACAGATCGATATGAAAGTCGTTGTGGTCGAAGATCATCTGGATTTGCGCCAACTGTTTGTGGATGCACTGATTCACGAAGGGATGGATGCGATTGCAGTTTCCTGTGCGGAAGAGTTAGACGAGTGCATGTCGGAGGGCATGATCCACTTACTGATTCTGGATGTGAACCTTCCTGGCGAGTCTGGTTTTAATATCGCCAAAAGAGTTCGCGCTGCTGATCCAAAAATCAACATCATCATGCTTTCAGCGAGGACAGGAGAGCTTGATCGTATCCAGGGGTATGAATGTGGTGCAGACTTTTATCTCTGCAAGCCAGTTTCGCCCGCCGAGCTTGCTGCTGCTGTACGTGCTGTTAAGAGGCGTGTGCAGGATGAAATATCAAGAGGCATTGATCTTGCGCTGAGTGTGACAGGCATGCGCTTAACTTCTGAAAAAGGCGTGGCGAACATCAGTAAAGTCGACGTCGCCTTACTCAAAGCATTAGCCATGGCGCCTGATAAGCGGCTGCCTTATTGGCGGCTGTATGAGGTCACAGAACGAAATTCAAATGAACAGGCTAAAAGCCAACTGGAACTCCAGGTCTTCAGATTACGTAAAAAGTTGGTGGAAATTGGGATATCAGAAAATTTAATTAGATCGATGCGATCTGAGGGGTATCAATTGACACAAGCGATTCGCATCGATCCTTAGGTGCGGGTTGCTCAGCCTATATCAAACTGTATTGAAATCAGCCGAAAGGAGAGGGAAATGAAATTAAAAATAGTTTCGAAAATTTTACTGTCGACATGTCTTGCATTATCAACGGTTGCAAATACCTTCGCTTGCACTGTGCTGAGTATCAGAGATGCGAAGGGTAATGTTTACCAAGGCCGCACCAATGAATTTGCTGGGCAACAACCAGACTCGCTGATGTACTACCCAGCCGGCACACGCATTGAGTCAATGACTCCCGAGGGCAAGCCCGGCAAAACCTTTAATACCAAGTATGGCATCTTGAGCGTCACGCTTGTGGGCTTGGTCGCGAATGCCAAACAGGGCACCCTGCACGAGGCGGTGAATGATCAAGGCCTGACCATCACAACGAATGCGCTGATTGAAAATAATCCACCTGTCGCGACAGGACCGGCCGATAAGATTTTATCCGCACTGGATGTGGGCACTTGGGCATTAGGTAACTTCCAGAATGTCCAGCAGGTTAAACAGGCTTTGCAAAACAAAGAAGTTGAAGTTTGGTTGCCTCGGGTGCCCAGTATGGCGAATTTGTACGCACCATTGCATTTCGCGCTGTACGACAAGGCAGGAGGTTCGATTGTGATTGAATTTACCGACGGAAAAACCTCGGTATACGATAATCCTGTCGCTGTCATGACGAACGATCCTCCGTTTCCATGGCACCTCAAGAATATGAATAACTATGCCTATCTGACTAATATTGATAAGAACACAGGTCAGTTCAATAATCTGAAAGTCGCTTCGACGGACAGTGGTGGAAATATGGCATCGCTACCATCGGTTGAAACTTCAGTGGGACGCTTCGTCAAGGCAGCCTTTTATTCAAATTTTGTACATAAGGCTGAAACGCCCGACCAAGCGATTAAGACACTGTCGCATGTGATGAATAATTTTGATCGACCCAAAGATGTCTCGGCTGATTTGCCAGGAACCGCGAGCAAGGCCGAGGCGTTTGCCGCCAATAAAATATCTTCTGAGTCTACTTACTTTACAACGATGAATGACTTGAACCGTGGGTATTTCTATCTGCGTACGATTAATGGCATTAACTTTTCAAGATTCGATGTTAAAAAGCTTGCTGTGCTGAAACAAACCAAAGAAGTGAAGTTCAGCACAATCGATGCTTTTGGAAATCTTGATGCGACCGAATTGTTTTTAAAATAAGAAAATCACCGAGGGTACGAGAGGAGAGATGAATCGCGTTAAATTTCTTTGCGGATACATCATTCTCTCGATACTCCTCGGTACCCACGGCGTTGGGATTGCTCAAGAAAAAAGCAGCAAGATGAGCGAAGAGGCACGTGCCGGGCAGAGGATGCAAAACAAACTCTACCCTCAGATGCAACTTCCCTTTTCCTATAACTACAACCAAAAAATCGGAAACGACAACGCCTCACAACAAAGTCAATTCGCATTGCAGCCAATCATCCCTGTCTCTCTGGGTTCAAACCTGCAATTACTGTTGAATCCGATGTTGACCTTCAACCGCAACATCCACTATCCACAGGCGGTCAATCAGTTTCAGCCAGTACAGCTCGCAACTTTTTTTGCACCGAAATTCGCGGGAGATTGGTATGCTGGGATCGGCCCTTATTATCAGGCACCGGCTTCAAGTGCGGTGAATGGTTCCAGGCAAACAGGAGTTGGTTTTTCAGCGGGTGCTTTCTATACCCCCGACAATTGGGTAGTCGGCGTAGCGATGTACAACTCATGGGGAGTGGGAAGTGATTTGTCTGGAGGCTCTGCGAGTATCTTGAATGCTCAGCCGACGGTTTCATATACCACCAATGATGGCTGGACGTTCAATTTATCAAGTCAGATTAACTATGACTATCGGGCTCGAAATACGACCAATCAACTGACGCTGAGCGCAGGGCAGACTGTCAAGATCCTGGGCATGCATTGGCAGTACCAAATTGGCCCAACCTATATGGTCTCCGCCATTCCCTCAAGTTCGAAGGGATGGGGTGCCTATTTGAATGTATCGACCAGTATTGCTGATTGAAGTCATGCATAAACTTTGACCCGAGCACATAAATCTACGAAAATCGCGTTGCTCAGGTTCATATACAGGCTTCAGGGAAGAGATCATTTATGCCAAGCGCAGAAGACATCAAACGCATTCATGCTGAAGAAATGCTTCGGCAAGAGATTCGAGAAGAAATAGAAGCTTCAAAAAAATCAGAGACCCGCAAAGGATCAGGATCGGAGCTTTCTCAAAAACTCATGGATTTTTTGAACAGCTCAGTGGGCATGTGGTTGCTTTCTTCTGTGGTGTTGACGACCGGCGCGGCATTGATCCAGCAGTTTCAGCACGATTACCAGATTCGTGAACAAAATCATAAACAGCTGGTGACGCACCTCTTTGAGATACAAAACCGTCTAGACAATATGGAGTACATCCTGCGCCGGGCTCAAACAGTGGGCGAAGCGAAAGAAGGACTCAAGGGTCTATTCAAAAGTATCTTTCCCCTGACTCCCGAGCTTGAAAACCGCAGCCTTGTCTCGCTTTATTTCGCTGTATACAGCCTGATACCGGGAGATCGTCAGGTCAAGGCTAAGGACGCCATTGAGTTTGTTCGGGAAATGGAGCAGTCTGAGTTCACGTTTCAGTCGCGCCCTGATACTGAAAAATTGAATGACGAAGACCGAGAGCAATTACGCAAGCTCATACAGGCCTGCAAGGCTGTTCATGACAGTATTGCGATTCAGAGAGCTAAATAAATATGACTTCACCAGACCTTAATGTATTTTCAGAGCAGGTATTCAGAGATGCCGCGTTCGGTCTGGGTCTGCTGGCAATCATTCTGGTTCTCAATACGATTCTTTTTATCAGAATTTTTTTATGGTTCATGAAGGCGAGTGCAAAGCTTGTCAAGCCGCGCGCCTTGGATTTGATCATTCTCTTTGTTTCATCAGTCTTGCTGATGTCTCTTGTACAGATCGGTTCAATCATGATCTGGACTGTTGCTTTATATGCAACGGGCCTGATCGCAGACATACGTCTCGCGATGCTTTTTTCGGGTAGCAGCTATACGACTCTGGGTATATTTTCAGATGTGCTCCCACAGGGCTGGAAATCCGTCGCTTTTTATATCGCGTTCTCAGGTTTATTTTCTTTTGCGATTGCGACTTCATCCATGATGTCGATGCTGACAATTGTGACAAAACGGCTTTACAAGTCTACTCCACGTCCCTAGTTTCAAGAAGGTTTGGTACAGACAGAGTGATATGTCATATGTCGCTGAGCAGATTGCATCTCTGCATCAAAATGTCATTTTGTACACTTGATGTCAAGGTTCTCAATATTTTAGAGAATCTTCACTCATTCTCGGTGGTGTGAGTATCTGGAATGGAAATTTCTGCACCGAGTCCACCGAGGGCTGAGGTATATAAAATGAGCTTTCCCCCGTAGACAGAACAAAGCTCCGTGACGATGGACAATCCCAGACCGCTTCCAGGCGTGCGCTCATCTGCACGTACGCCTCTTTGTCTAATTTTGTTGAGTTGAGCAACAGGCACCCCTCTACCATCGTCTTCAACTGCAATATGCAGTTGTTGGTGATGCCTGAAAATTTTGATTTGAACTTTTGATTTTGCCCATTTGCTTGCATTGTCCAACAGGTTGCCCAGAATTTCCTGAAGAGTATTGGCATCCGCAGGAAAATAAAGTGTTCGGTCTCTTTGTTCAATCGTGAAGGACAGATTTTTATCCGCGTAGATTTTTTTCATGACCCGTATGAGTTGATCTACAACGGGCTCGATGATTGTTTGGGAATGGGATTTTACGGATACTGCTTCTGAGCGAGCACGTAATAATTGCTCGTCCACATGATTCTTGAGGAGTGCGATTTGCTCTGTCATGAGCATGGCGAGACCTGACTGAGAGGAGTGACTTTTAAGTTCTGTCTCTGCGGCATTGGACAAAACTGTCAGAGGTGTCTTCATTGCATGAGCGAAATCACCGGCTCGATTTTGAGCCCGGACGAGCATGGCTTCATTTTGGCTCAGGACTTGATTAAGCTCCTGGACCAGGGGTCGAATCTCAACAGGGAAATCGCCCTCTAAACGCTTTGTGTGTCCAGCCCCAAGCTTGATGAGTGCTTGTTGCAAGTTGCGCAGAGGTGAGAGTGCCAGAAATACTTGGGCAACGGCAGCAATGATTAGTGTGAGTAAAAGAATACCTAAAAAGAGCACCAGCAATTTAACCCAGTCCTCGATTGCATGATCCAGACTATTTGTTTCAGAGGCCACGCTGATACGCCAAAGATCATCGGGTGCCTCCGAAATTTTGACGACTTGTTCGAGCAAGCGTACGTTTTCTCCTTTTGGGCCTATCACTTCGCGGATGGATTGTTTTCCATCGTGGGTGACCTTCGGAGAAAAATCCAGTTTTGCATCCCAAAGTGAGCGTGAGCGAAGGATATCGCGTTGTGCCTCGTCACTGATTTGCCAATACAGGCCTGAGAGCGGCTGCATGAAGCGGGCCTCTGCTGGCTGAGTGCGAAGGAGCGGTTTGCCCTCGTCGGATACATTCAAGTTGGCGACAAGTTGAGTGAGATGGGTGCGTAGTTCTTGGTCAAACTGCTGGGTCGCATGATTTTTAAAGAGAATCGCGAGCGCGGTACCCGTGATAAATAGCGCAATAGAAATCCACAGTAAGGTGCCAATTAATAAGCGCGTGCGTAGTGACTGACTCGCGCGTGTCCATAGTGATTCTGTTTGATTCATGCGCATCTTCACGCCGGTGTGACCAGCCGATAGCCCCCACCACGGACTGTCTCGATGTAGTCCTTGGGCAGTTTCTTTCGGAGGCGCCCAATAAAAACTTCGATCGTATTAGAGTCTCTGTCAAAGTCTTGCGCGTAAATATGTTCGGTGAGTTCTGCTTTGCTGACTAATTCATTTTGATGATGCATTAAATATGAAAGGACTTTGAATTCATGACTCGTCAAGTTGAGGACAAGACCATCGATCGCAACCTTTCCTGTTTTGGTGTTAAGTTCGATGACGCCACAATGCAAGATAGATGTCGAGTGTCCCGCGGCGCGTCTGATAATCGCACGCAAGCGTGCAAGTAACTCTTCCATCCGGAAGGGTTTAGCAAGGTAGTCATCCGCGCCTGCATCAATGCCGATCACCTTCTCGCTCCAATTGTCTCGCGCGGTCAAAATAATCACCGGTGTGGTGATGCCAGCTTCGCGCCAATTTTTCAGGATGCTGATGCCATCCATTTGTGGCAGACCGAGATCAAGGATGATTGCGTCATATGGCTCGGTTAATCCCAAAAAT
>JACCEE012354733.1_pt1 | contig 12412 bp, 8 predicted proteins | sample 7449931 | NCBI WGS metagenome assembly JACCEE01 (sample SAMN15323457, study PRJNA562643) | freshwater metagenome | isolation source: river surface water | place: USA:Blue River Watershed | collected 2017-08-19 | reverse complement strand
GGGACCGCTCCCGCACTACGACATGCCCGAGCGCTCCCCCGAAGCCCGAAAGGTGGCCGCGGGCGATCCTGGCACCCTCGTCGCCCTGTCCAGGTGGCACGAGGCGGCGGCGCGCAAGGCTGCGCCGGAGCTCGACGGGTGGATCGATGTGTCCCTCGACGCGTGGCGCCTGCCGGTGGAGCCGTTCTCCACCAGTCGCGCACCCGAATCCGTCCCTGACGAGCTGGTCTTCCTCTCGACGCTCACCTCCGCGGCGGACGGAGCCTTTCTGGCCGACCTCGCGCGCGAGGGCGCCGTCGCCACGGACAAGCACAAGGCGACCAGCCCGTACGCGGCCATCGTCGCCTCGTGCACACGCGCGCCTGCGGGCGGGGGCCCGGTCGCGCTCCAGGTCGACTGTGTGCTCGACGAGAGCGCGGCGCTGGGCCGCGCGATCGAGGAAGGCATGAAGGTCGCCAACGGTGGTCAGGAAGCCGCGTTCCATCGTCCGTTCGCCGAATACGCCCGCGTGGGTGTCCTGCAGGCCGGTACCCGCGCCGCAGCCGCGAGCGGCGATGCCGAGGCCGCCGGGCGACTGCGCATCAACGCGCTGGATCGGGCGACGGGGGGGACGGCGCAGCCTGCGTTCGTGCTCTCCGTGGCCGCCTGGGACACCAGCAACAAGAACACTGCGCGTGCCGAGGAGCTCGTCCACGGCATGCTTCAAGAAGTCCCCGGCCTCGAGGCGGCGCGTCTGCCGCTCGATGCCTTGCACGTTCGAGTCAGTCGGAACGCGGCCCCCGGCCGCCCCATGCACTGAGGAGTCGCCCGATGACGCGCGCTTCGCTTTCTTCCCCTGTTCGCCATCTTCTCGTCGCCGCTGGCCTGGCGAGCACCGTCCTCGGGACGGGTGCCGTGCTGAGCTTCTACGAGGAGAGCCTCCCGGGAACGCTCAACCCGCTCTATGCCTCGTCGATGGTCGACTTCCGCGCCCAGGAGCTCGTCTTCGACCGGCTGTACTTCCACAGCGCCATCGACAACCGGCTGATGAGCCGCATCGTCGAGCGTGGCGAGGTCGCAGAGAGCGGCAAGGCATGGAAGATCGTGCTGAAGCCGGGCGTCAAGTGGCACGACGGCAAGGCGGTCACGTCCAAGGACGTCTGCTTCACGGTGAACGCGATGCTGAACCCGGCCACGCCGAGTCCCATCGCCGCTGACTACCGGTCGGTGCTCGCCGGATGCGACGTCGTGAACGCGAACACCGCCATCGTGAAGTTCACGAAGGTGTTCCACAACCCGATGGAGCGCCTCGGGTTCTCGCTCCTTCCGGAGTCCGCGTTCGGGGGCAATACGGCGATCCAGCCCGACATGGACTTCAGCACGCGCCCCGTCGGCAGCGGCCCGTACAAGGGGAGCAAGGGACGCCGCGGCGTCACCTTCGAGGCCTTCCCGAACGGCCACCACAGCGCCACGATCAGCCAGTTGCAGCTCAACGAGGGCGGCGACCCCGCCGTGCAGGTGTCGACGCTGAAGAACAACGGCATGCAGGGCATGGTGGCGGTGCCCCCGCCGTTCCGGCCCGAGGTCAGCGCGACCGACGACCTGCAGCTGAAGAGCTACGACCTTCGCTCCTGGTGGTTCGTTGCCGTCAACACGAACAAGGGGCCGCTCGCCGACAAGCGCGTTCGTCAGGCGCTCAACCTGCTGCTCGACCGCTCGGATCTCCGTGAGAAGTCCATCGGTGTGAAGCCGGGCGAACAGAACAGCCCGTGTGAGTTCATCTCCGGGCCGTTCGTGCAGTCGTCGCCGTTCTACAACCGCTCCGTGGCCTACAAGGAGAAGGCGGACCGCGCGAAGGCGGCGTCGCTCCTGCAAGAGGCCGGTATGACGCAGGTCGGCGGTCGTTGGCACTACAAGGGCACGCCCGTGACGCTCAAGGTGGGCATGCTCTACCCGCTCAACAACGAGGCGCCCGACCTGCTCCAGCAGATCTCGAACCAGCTCGGCGCCGGCGGCTTCGACCGCACCGAGGAGAAGATCTCGGTGGACGACTGGCAGCGTCGCGTCGTGACCGGCAAGGCCACCGAGTACGATCTCGTGGTGGGCAAGTGGAGCTTCGGCGTGGTCGAGGAGGTCAACGAGATCTTCGAGACGCGGAGCGGCGCGAACAAGGGCACGCTGAACATCTTCAACTACAGCAACCCTGCGGTCGATCAGGCCGTCGCGGCCTACAACTCGGCGCGCACGGACACGGCCGCCAACGACGCGTACCACAAGTTGCACGCCACCCTCGCGGACGAGGTTCCCTACCTCTTCCTGTGGAAGCTCGACACGAAGAGCGCGTGGCGCACCGAGGTGCGCGGCAACACGATCGCGCCGTACTACTACTGGACCGAAGTCGACGCCTGGAAGTACTGAGGAACCCACGTGAAGGCATGGTGGCTACGACCTGCCGTCCGCCTCGTCGCGGCGTTGATGCTGCCCCTCGCGGTGCCGGCGGTCATCACCATGCTCATCTGGGCGCTGCCCGGCGATCCGGCGGAGATCATCTGCCCGCCGGAACGGTGTGGGGCGTCGTCGGATCTCGCCGCGCGCTGGAACCTGGATCAGGGCGCGATGCACTTCTACACGACATGGCTCGCCGACGCGCTTCAGGGCGAGTTCGGCCGCAGCTGGCGCGTTCAACAGGGTGTGCCGGTGTCGGAGCTCCTTTCGGACTCCTTGCCCATCACGGCGACGTTGCTGGTCGCCGGGTTGTTGCCCGTGCTCGTCGGGGCCGTCGGGGCTGCGACCGGGTGGCTCCCGAAGCGCGCGGACAACGTCCTCCACGGGATCGGGCTCGTACCGGCCGTCATCTTCGCGCTCTTTTGCGCGGCGGTCGTCGAGCTTCAGTACGGTGCGTTGAGTTTCATCGATCCCGCTGCGGGCCGCCTGCGTCTCGGCTTGGGCGCCGTGGTGCTCGGGTTCGCTGACGGGGCCATGGCGAGCGCGGCCGCGGGGGTTCGCGCGCTCTTTTCTCAGGAGCTCCGCCAGCGCTACGTCCAGGTGGCCGTCCTGCGCGGCGAGAGCATCATGGCGAACATGCTCCCCAACGTCACGCCGGCCCTCGCCGGGCAGCTTCGCGCGCGTGTGCTGCACCTGCTGTCGGGCATCGTGGTCGTTGAGGTCGTGCTTCGCATCGACGGTGTCGGCGACCTTCTCTGGCGCGGCACCCTGATGCAGGACTTTGGCCTGGTGCTCGCGATGGCGAGCATTTTCGCGACGGTGTCCGCGCTCCTGCTGTTCGGGCAGGCCATGGTGGAGATCCTCACGGCGCTCCATGTGCGTCGCGCGCCGCGCGTAGCGATGGAGGCCGCGTGAACCGTCGGACGGCGCTGATCCTGGCGACGCTGATCGCCGCGGGGCTCTTCGCGCTCGGCGTCACCGCGCCACGCACCCTGCCCGATGGCGCCGCGGACGCGCTCGCGAACGCGGGTCCCCTCGACGCGCCGCCGTTCGGTACGGATCCGCGGGGTCGGCCGCTGCTCGCTTACGCGCAGCAAGGTGCCAACGTCGTGCTTGGCCCCGCGCTGGTGGCGGCTGCGGTCGTCGGGGCCTTCGCGGTTGTCGGTGGTCTGCTGCGGTGCGTCGGAAGCGCGCGTGTGGACAGTGCGGTGCAGGCCTTTGGCGAGGTGGTGGGGGCGCTGCCGCGCATGGTCGTGGTGCTCGTCGTGGCGCTGCTTCTGCGTGGAGGCACGCCGAGCCTGCTCCCGCTCGCGCTCACCTGGGCGTTGCTGTCCGCGCCCAACGCGATGGACGAGGCGGCCAGCGTGGCCGAGCGCCTCGGCGGTGCACGCTTCGTCGAGGCCCTCCGCGCGCACGGCTTCTCGTGGTCGCGGATCTTCCTCTGGCATGTGGTCGCGCTGAACGTACGCCCCGTGGTCGTTCGTCAGGCCGCAGAGACGGCGATGCAGGTGACCTTCCTCGAGATCGCGCTGTCCTACCTCTCGCTCGCGAGTGAACAGCCGAGCCTGACACACCCGGATCTTGCGCGTTCCTGGGCCGACATCCTGCAGGCCGGGTACCTCTGGCTCGCCGTCGAAGGCACGCCTACCGGCCACGCGCTCGTCCTCGGCATCGGCTTGCTCGCGTCGGTGGCGGCCACCTCGCTGCTCGTCACCCACGCGGCGAGGGCCCGCTGATGGCTGAGCTGCTGCTGGACATGCGCGACCTGGCGATTCGCGCCCCCGGGCGCTTGCTCGTCGAAGGGATCGCGATCTCTGTCCAAGCGGGCGAGGTCACGGCGCTGTGTGGGCCGTCAGGCGCCGGCAAGTCGCTCAGCGCTCGCGCGGCGATGGGTGTGCTGGACGTGCTTCCCGGGCTCGCGGCTGGCACACTTCGCTACCCTGGCTTCAGCGGCGACCGTGACTGGTTCGCGGGTGCCGTCGGGGCGGGCGAGCGTGGCCAGCGCACGGTGCTCGAGGCGACGCGGGCGCTGCGGGGCGGCTACCTCAGCTATTCTCCTCAGGCGGCGTCCAGCGCCCTCAACCCGGGACGCACGATTGGACGTCAGCTCGACCTCGCCATCGACCGCCGCGCCGAGCCTGTCCCGGCCGAGGCGCGCCCGCGTTTGATGCGGGAGCTGCTCGACGAGGTGGGTCTGGCGCCGTGGGTGGCGGGCTCGGTGCCGGGTGAGCTCTCTGGCGGCATGTGTCAGCGCGCCGCGCTCGCGGTCGCGATCGCGCCAGCGCCGAGGATCCTCATCGCCGACGAGCCCGAGACGGGCCTCGATCCGGTGCTCCGCCGCCAGGTCGTCGAGCTGCTCCTTCAGGTGGGGCGCGCCCGCGGCTGCGGGATCCTGCTGATCAGCCACCACGAGGACACCGTCGAGCGAATCGCCGACCGGGTCATTCGGCTCACGCCGCTGCACGGCGCTCAGGGGGCCGCGTGAAGCACGTGTTGCGCCCGATCCAGGACGGGCCCCCCATCGTCGACGTCAAGGCGTGCGTGAAGACGTTCAGCATCCCGGGCGCGTGGCCGTGGAGTCCTTCGCGATCGGTGGATGCCGTACGCGGGGTGGATCTTCGCGTGCGGCCCGGCGAGGTCGTGGCCCTCGTGGGGCAGAGCGGCTCCGGCAAGACGACGCTCTCGCGCATCGTGCTGGGACTCGAGCAGCCCTCCTCGGGCGAGGTGTGGATGGAGGAGCACCGCTGGGACACGCTGCCTGAGCGGAAGCGTCAGGCCTTGCGCGTGCAGTACCAGTACGTTCCGCAGGACGCGCTCGCGGCCCTGGACCCCCAGCAGACCGTGCTCGAGCATGTCGTCGAGACGCTCACCGTGCTCGGAGGGGTCGCGCGTTCGGACGCTCAGGCCCGTGGCGCGGAGATGCTCGCGCGGCTGGGCTTGTCGCATCGGCACGAGGCCCTCCCTCGCGAACTCTCGGGTGGCGAGCAGCGTCGTGTGACGCTGGCGCGGGTGCTCAGCCTGCAGCCGAGGCTCGTTGTCGCCGATGAGCCGACCTCGGGGCTCGATCCGGACCGTCGGGCCTCGGTGCTCGAGGACCTCGTCGGGAACTTGCCCGAAGGCGCGGGCTGTCTCCTGGTCACCCACGATCTCGACGCCGCCGTTGACTATTGTCACCGCGCGGTCGTCATGCTGGAAGGTCGCGTGGTCGAGGATCTCGACCTCCGTACGCAGACACCGTCCCATCCCTACACCCGTTCGCTGCTGGATCCGTGGCAGACCGCAGGTGCGTCATGAAGTTTCGTCGCGTCGTTCTGGCGCTTTCCCTCCTCGCAGCGGCGCCCGCGTACGCCGGCGAGGTCGAGCGCGCCGAGCACGTGCGCGTCAGCGAGGAGATGCGTCGTCTCGCGCAGCGCAACGCGTGGTTCGGCGTGGACCAGGGCTACCGCAAGCTCGAGGCGCTGGTCGCCAAGGGCGAGGTGCTCTCGGGGAAGGAGCACATGTTCGGTGCGCAAGCGGCTCAGGCGCTGGGCGACATCACGAGCGCGCGTGTGCGTCTCGTGCGCGCCCGCGATGCTGGGCTCGCTGCAGACGCTGCGCCGATGCTCGAGATGATCGACGGCAACTACGGGACGCTGACCGTGCGCTTCGACAAGAAGTACGTCGGTGCCGCGGCGCTCGTGTCGAAGGAGCCGCCGTTCGCGCCGGACCAGCGCGCCTGCCTCGACTATGTGACGAAGGTCCTCGCCACCCGCGCGGCTTTCGAGGGCTTGCTCCCTCTCGGCCCCTATGAGCTCGATGGCCAGGCGTTCACCGTGACGCGTGAGGCGCCTGTCACGCTGGCGCTGGCGCCGACGGTGGCCGCGAAGGGCGGGCCTGCACCGGGCGGGTCGGGCGCCGAGCCTGCCGGCCTCCGCAGTTTCGGTCCGCGTGCGACCGTGGGCGTCGCGTTCACGATGGCGGGGGACCTTTCGGACGCTGGCAAGGCTGCCGAGGCGGGCCTGCAGGCGGGTTCATTCGGCGGACTCGGCACACGACTCGGCGTTGGTGCACAACTGGGTCTCGGCAAGGGGTTGGGCGTGCTGGCCGAGGTGGGCTACCACGACCTGTTCGGACCTCCGTCCGACAGCGCTGGGCCGCTTGTCGGGGGCGACCGCTATGTGGTCGAGAACGATTCTCTGCACATGGGCTACGCCTGGTTGGCGGCGCAGGGCGCCCTCGGACCGGTGGTGGTCGCGCTCGGCCCGACGTACAGCGTCGGCAAGGCCTCCGTCACGGGGGTCGACGGCTACTGCACGTCTGCGGAGGGAGCCTGCGAGGACGCGCCGCTCGCCGCAGGGGAGGGTGCCACGTACCAGCGGGTGGAAGGCTCGGTGCGCGCGGCCGGTGCAGCGCTGGAGCTGGCCTTTCCGCTGCTTGAGCTCGGGAGCCTGCGTGGCGCGATCGCGCTGCAGTCAGGTGCACAGACGGACGGATTTCGGTGGTACCCGTGGGGCGACCTCGCCTTCACGGTGGCTCCGGCAGGAAAGTAGGGAGGTCTCGTGATCCTTTCTCTCATGGTCGCTACGCTCGCCAACGCCGCCGAGGTCACCTGGGTGGGCGGCGGACACGCCAGCAACCCGCAGTGGTCGAACGACGGGACGTGGCTCGCGTTCGAGGTGAACAACAACTCCGACAAGGTTGACCTCTATGTCGTGAAGGTCGGCGCGAACGCGACGCCCGCACAGCCGCAGAAGGTCGGTATCCCCGGCGCGAGCAGCAGTTTCTCCGGCGGCGGAGGCTACGCGGCGAACCCCGTGTGGCACCCGCGCGGCGCGATGATCTTCGAGGCCGCGAACGCGGGAGGCACGCCGCGTCTGTACTACGTCACCCCGGGCGCCGGCATGGCGGCCGAGTACCTCAACGCGGGGCAGGCTGCCGGCAGCCTCCAGTGGCCAGCCATCTCCGCGGATGGCGCTCAGCTCGCGTTCACGTCGAGCGCGACGGGCAAGGGCGACGTCTACATCTTCTCGCAGCAGGCCAACAAGGTGGCGCTCACCGTGACGACCGACGCGCCGGAGAGCGCGCCTCGTTTCGCTGCGGACGGCAAGACCCTCGTGTACTCGCGTAAGAACCAGGGCACGGAGGACGTCTACGCGTGGAGCGCTGGAGCGCAGCCGCGGCTGGTCGCCGGCGGTGGCGGAGACCAGACCCGCCCCCGCGTCGTCGGTGACAAGGTCGTCTACTTCACGAACGAGCGCGGTGACGAGCACTGGGACATCGCGGTCGTGCCTTTGGCGGGTGGCGACCGCCGCATTGTCGCCAAGGACGTGCGGCTGCCGCAGCACTCGGCGCCCGCGGTGACGCCGGACGGTTCGGCGGTGCTCTACGGGAGCAGCGCGCCGACCCAGGACGGCTCCGTCTTCGTCACGCGCCTCGATGGCGGCGGTGGCTCGCAGGTGTCCACCGGTGGACTCACCGCCGTGGGGGACCCGACGGTGGTGACGGGGGCCGGTCGCACGTTGCTCGCCTTCACGGCGCTGCCGAAGGTGGAGAGCGATTGGCGTCAGCTCCATGTGATCGACGTCACGGGAAAGTTCTAGGCGCGTGGGCATTCGAGCGCGCACACGCGCGTTCGCTGCGCGGGTAGCGTGGGGTGTCGACGCGCTCCCGGTGGCGGTCTCCCTCGCGCGCGTGGACGTCTCGCTGGCGCAGGCTTGGCCGTCGCAGGTCGCCGCCATGCGGGAGGTGCTCGGCGAGGCGGTGACGCTGGCCTGGATGGCCGAAGTGGAGCGCGCCGCGCGCGGAATGCCCGCCGTGGTGCGGGTCGTGCTGCGGGAGGTGCCCGAGGTGCTTGCCCGGGTGCAGGCGCCTTCGCGTCCGCGTGTGCTTCGCGTCGTCGGGGAGGTGCTGGCTGCGCGGCCCGCTGCGTTGATCGACGTCCTGGAGGTGTTGCCCGAGCGCGTCGACCAGCTTGACGATCGCGCGCTCGCCGTCTTTGTCGCCGAGGCCTTGGCGCGCCATGCGCGCGCGCCACACCTGGGCCAGGCCTACCTTCGAGGTCACAGCGCCGAGGGACGCGATGCTCTGCGCGAGGCCGTGCGCGGCGTGGCGCTCGCCGAGGTCGAGCGCACGCTGTCCGTGTACGCGCGCGCGCACTGCGGTGCCGGCGTCGAGATCCGCGCGGCTCCGGAGGGTGGCGCACGCCCCTTCACCGATGGGCACCATGTGTACCTCCCCGAGCGCATCGACGTGTTCGGCGACGACCGTGACCTCGCGCTGTACCGTGTGCAAACCGCCGTGGCGGTCGCGTACCTCGAGTACGGGACCTTCGATCTCGTGCTGGAGGACCTCTCGGCGCCCCACGGCACCTGGCCAGAACCGCGTGACGGGGAGAACCCGGTCGGTCGCTTCACGCGTGGCTTCCAGAACGCGTCGCTGGCGCGCGACCTCTTTCGTCGGTTGGAAGACGCGCGCGTACGGCGCTGTTTGCGCGATGACTACCCAGGGGTCGCGCGTGCCATGGACGCGCTCGGGCCACACCTTTGGCCGCAGCCGTCGACGCCGGACGCACCTGTGCTCCGCTGTCTCGAGGCGGCGTCGAGGGCCGCGTACGGACAGCCCGCGCTCGAGCTCCTCCCGGACGAGCAGGCCGCGGTGGCACCGCTCCTCGCGCGGCTGACGTCGTCAACGCGCACGCGTGTGGAAGATTCAGCGCGCGCTGTGCTCTTGATCTACCCTGCCATCGCGGCGCTGATGGCCCGCTCGTCCCCGGGAGAGCCTCCTGGCGGTCAACGGTCAGGTCAGGTTCGCCCGAGGGGGAGGGGCGACAGCCCCGTTGAGAAGCCTGCCACCGCTCCGGAGGCTCTTGACCGTGCGCGCGCGCCTGAGCTGCGAACCGAGGTGGCAGGCCCAGAAGCGCGTCAGGTCGAGGCGCTCGCCGAGCGCTACCGCGTGGAGCAGCGCGCCCTTGGCGCTCCCCCGACGATGGCCGAGGCGCGTGCGCATGCGCGCGATGCACTCCGGGACGCACCGGAGGTGGTCGACGTCGCCACGATGGAGCGCATGCTCGAGCGCATGCACGCCCGCGGAATGCGCGGCGCGACGGTCGACCGTCGTCGCGAGGCCGATGCGCCGGACGTTGGCCTCGCGCGGGACGACGACGCCACGCCCTCGATGGGGGCCGTCCGGTACCCGGAGTGGGACCACACCCTCGGCGAGCTGCGCCCTGACTGGACGACCGTGGTGCCGAGCCGCCTCCTCGAAGGCGACCAGGCGTGGGTGGACGACGTCCGCGCCACGGAGGCCGCGAGCATCCGGGCGCTTCGCCGTCGTTTTGAGGCCTTGCGTGCGCAGGCGCCGCACCGACGCCGCGGTGAGCCGGACGGCGAGGACATCGATCTGGATCGTGCGATCGCGGAGGCCGTCGAGGCTCGCGTCGGACACCCGCGCTCCGGGCGCGTCCACGAGCGTGTCGTCCCCGGACGACGTGAGGTCGCCATCGCCTTCCTTGTCGACCTCAGCAGCTCGACGAACGAGAGCGCCGATGGTTCAGGACGACGGATCCTCGACGTCGAGAAGGCTGCGCTCGTCGTCTCTGGCGACGCCCTCGCCGCCCTGGGGGACCGGTTCGCGATCTGGGGCTTCTCTGGCTACGGCCGAAGCCATGTGAGCTTCCTCGAGGCGAAGTCCTTCGATGAACCTTGGGATGACCGTGCCGCACGGCGCCTCGCACGGATGAACTTCCGCATGGAGAACCGCGACGGAGCCGCGATCCGTCACGCCACGGCGCGCTTGCTGAAGGAGACCGTCCAGGGACGCCTGCTCGTGCTGCTGTCCGACGGCAAGCCCCTCGACTGTGGCTGCGACCGCTACCATGGGCGCTACGCCCAGGACGACACGCAGGCCGCGCTCCGGGAGGCACGCAAGGCGGGTGTCCGCGTGTGGTGCGTCACGGTGGATCCGACGGGCGCAGACTACCTGCCGCGGATGTATGGCGACGTCGCCTGGACCGTGATCGACAACGTCGAGCAGCTCCCTCAGCGCCTGGGGCGTACCATCGAGCGCCTCGTCCGCTGACGGGTCACGGTCCGGTGAACAGCCATACGGCGCCACCGCCCACCGCGCCCACGTCAGCCTGCTGTGCGCCCAGCGCGAAGTCGGCGTAGCCGTCACGGTTCACGTCGAAGCCTGCCGCGGCCTCGTCAGCCAACCAGTCATCGGCGGCCATCCCGCCAATCTCGATGCGCGGGGAGGGGTTGCTCTCCTCCCACAGCGCGGCATCGCGGCTGCTGTAGACACCGGCCTTGCCGGCGGAGGTCTGGCCACGCCAGGTGGCGCGGGGCGCGCCGAACAGCATGTCGGATCGCCCGTCTCCGTCGGTGTCGCCGAGACCCAGGATGACACTTCCGAGCTGTTGGCCCATCGCGCCGAGGATGTCCAGGTCTGCCTCGTCCGCGTCGATCTCGCGGTTCATGCCGGCGGATCCAAACATCACGCGAACCTCACCCGCGTCGCGTCCCCCGGTGTCGGAGAGGTACGCGCCGAAGGCGACATCCTCGAGTCCATCCCCGTCGACGTCCCCGAGGCCGGACACGTCGTACCCCATCCTGCCGCCTGCGTCGGTTCCATGAACGACGAGGAAGGCTTCAGCGTCGTAGGCGTAGGATCCGGACAGCTCGTTGCCGCTGATCAGCGCGGCGGTGCCGGCGTCGGTTCCGTTCGTGTCGTCAAAGAAGATACCGATGCCCACGTCCCGGTAGCCGTCGGCGTTGACGTCGTCCATGACGTCGAGCGACCAGCCCAGCTCCACGTCGGTCAAGTCGCCCGTGACGATCGCATCGGCGTCTTCGAGCCGGTAGACGCCGGAGAAGCGGGTTCCGTCCCCGCGAAACATCGCTACGGCCCCCGCCCGGGAACCTGCGAGGTCGTTGTAAGGCGCGGACATCAGGAGATCGGAGAACCCGTCGCCATCGACGTCGTCACCGGCGAGTCGTGCACCGAGCCAGTCTCCGGGCGCGCCGCGGAAGGTCGCCTCGGCGACGAGCGCGGCGTTGGCGCCCGCCGTCCAGGATCCGCCGCCGTGAAGGAGGTAGACGCTGCCCGAATCCGTTCCTCCGAGATCGGCGAACGGCGCAGCCATGAGGACGTCACCCCGGCCGTCCCCGTCGACGTCACCGGCGCCCGCGACGCCACGCGCGCCGCCGAGGAAATCGTTGCTCGCGTTTCCGATGAAACGCCAGCGTGCGGCCGAGTCGGCCAGGCTGTCGCCCGCCGCCAACTGCCGGCCGTCGAAGATGTAGGCCGCACCCTTGGTGGAGCCGTCACCGCGTGGCGCCGAGACGATCAACTCGTCCCATCCGTCGCCGTCCATGTCCGCGACCCGGTCGAGCGCCTTTCCGAATCCACCGCCTGAGGCAGTTCCGCGGAGCACCAGCCACGCGGACGACGCATCCACCGGTCCGGACGGCGGAGCGACGACCGTCGCGGACGCACGACCCGGAGTGCCGCGGACGTAGCCGTCATCGGGCGTGGCCTCGCACGTGAGCTCTTGGCCCACGGTCAGGGACGAGGTGTCGAAGGTGTCGCGCACGGTGGCGACGACGACGCCGTCCACCGACCAGCGCCACGTGTAGGTCACGGCGTCCTCGTCGAGGTCGCTCGAGGCTCCAGGTACGGTGCACTGGGCCTGAACGCCGGCGAGCAACGTGCCTTGGACGAAGGCCACGTCGGGCTCCGTGGGCGCGCTGTTGCGCACCACGGCCGTGCCGCTCCACGCGGGCGGGCCTTCGCGCTCGCCATCGAACGGGATGGCCTCGCAACGCACGCTTGAACCTCGCCGCAGCAGCTCGCCGGACAGGTCTTGCGTGGACGCCACGGTGACGTCATCCACGGTCCATCTCCAGCGGAGCGTCACTGGATCGAGGTCCGGATCGGCCACGCCGCGTGCGCTGCAGTGCAGCGTGTCCGCCCTGGACACCGTCCCCGGCGACAGCGTCGCCGTCTCGACCGT
>JACCEE010641681.1_pt1 | contig 12416 bp, 14 predicted proteins | sample 7449931 | NCBI WGS metagenome assembly JACCEE01 (sample SAMN15323457, study PRJNA562643) | freshwater metagenome | isolation source: river surface water | place: USA:Blue River Watershed | collected 2017-08-19 | reverse complement strand
TATAATCTTTTACATAAACTTTTCCATAAATGAACGCAGTACCTTTAAGGGTTTTACGTTCTTTAAATTCTTTGTAGATATAAATATCAGGAAGCGTATAGGTATCTTTTTTACCTTTTATATTAATTTTATATACTAGTGGCATTTTAAAGTTTCCGTGAATTGAATCGTAGGTGTATGTTGTAATGGTATAATCACCCGGTCTAAGGTAATCAAATCCATACTCTCCAACCGCATTGGTCGTTGTTTTATCATCGATAACAGTATTACTGCCATATGTAATATAAACATCTTCATCACAGGCTAAAGTCGTATCAAGTGTTGTTGCATAATCGTCTTTATATCCAACAATATAAACTTTTCCACGAACTTTTGCAGCACCACCCTCGCCTTCAGTCTTTGTACATGCTGAAAATATCAGACCGCATAAACATGCGTAAACCAAATGTCTCATTTCTTTACCATTTTGAGCACAAATATATTGCTTTTAACCAATCAATAGCTTATTCTTTGCAACTATTTTTCCGTTCCTGCTTATTGTAATAAAAAATACTCTTCGAGGTAATGTGCCTTTGTCTATATTGAAAACACATTATACCGATAATTGTGTGTTTTTTTTAGAAAATACACACTGTTTTTGATCAACAATAAATCGAACTTTATTCAAATCTTTGGGTGCAGTATTTCCAAAAATAATTGCAAAAGAAACTACCCATATTCCGTTATTTGAAACGCTATCGCCATCAATGCCATTACCGGTTATCTGAGATGATAATTTTAAATCCAATAAAAACGATTTTAACCCTGAGAAATAATAAATTGGCTGTTGTATTGTTTTTTTATACTTTCGTAGATATTTTCAATCGACGAAACCCTCATGACTTGATCGTTGCAACAAAGCTTGTGAGCTCAATGAAGTTAAACAATTATGAAAATGTAATTTATGAAGGTAACATCCAAGCAACTTAAAATTATTTACGAATAAAAAGCCATGAGCAAATTTCGCACAAAACACTATAGATTATATAGCGCCTAAGCGTTACTGAGCCCTTGGGGATTCCTTGTGACCTTCGAAATTTTATAAATATAAACACATGAAAAAGCACTTTTTTATAGTATTATTTCTCTGTTTTGGATATGTAGTAAAAGCCCAAACGAATACGTCTGTGCAAATGGTTACAGAATATTTTCAAAATCATGAATTTGACAAAGCTGCTGTTATCTATCAAGATTTATTCGATCAAACAGGTTCAAAAACATATTTCGATTTTCTAATTGAATGCTATATTGAAACAAAACAATTTAACGAGGCCGAAAAAGCTATCAAAAAACAAATCAAACACAACCCTAGCGATTTGAGCTTTCAAGTTCTATTAGCCAAAACATATATTGCAGAAGGCTTGCCAGAAAAAGCACAACAACTTTATACCAAAACGATAGAGAAATTACCTAAAGATATCGAACAAATCAAAAGTTTTGGTGACGCATTAGAAAAAGAAAACGACTATGACAATGCATTATTGGTTTATAAAAAAGGGCAAAGTTTAGTCGGCGATGAATATCCTTTTTACAGTGAAATAGCCAATATTTATCTGTTTAAGCACGATTATGTTCGAATGATTGAAGCATACTTTGGATTACTGAAAGACAATTCATATCTTGATGTCATAGAACAAAAAATCCAGGGAATTGTTGCCAATGACAGAGAAAACACCGCAGCTCAAATCATTATGAATTCACTAATTCAAGAAGTTCAGAAACGACCAAATAACATTGCATTATCAGAATTGCTCATTTGGCTTTGCATACAAGAACGCGATTTCCAAACAGCATTTATCCATTCCATAGCACTCGACAAACGCTTAAATGAAAATGGCAACCGACTTATTAATTTAGGCGATATTTCGCTCGCCAACAATAATTATGATGTTGCAATCGCATCATATAATTACGTCAAAGAAAAAGGGACAGACAATCAATATTTTCAAGAAGCCGATATTAAAGCTATCATAGCCTTGAACCGTAAAATACTTCAAAACCCGAAGCATACGAAACTCGAAGAATTGAATCTTGAAAAGATGCTCACCGAAACAGTTCGAAAAAATGAAAATAACCGGCAAGCACCATCATTATTAATTGATTTGGCTCATTTACAATGTTATTATCTACAAAAAGCAGACACAGCCATTTTCTTGCTCGAAACAGCACTCGAAAATCAAGCCTTTTCTCAAAATGATAAAGCAGACATCAGAATGGAACTTGGCGACATCTACTTATTTAATGATGACATCTGGGATGCAAATTTAGTATACGCAAAAATCGAAACCGATAAAGAAGGAACACCGATTGCAAATCTTGCAAAATTCAAACGAGCCAAAACAGCATATTATCTTGGTGACTTTAAATGGGCAGCAGCACTGCTCGATATTTTAAAAGCAGCAACATCAAAAGAAACATCGAACGATGCGTTTGAATTATCACTTACAATAAACGATAACACACAAGATGATACCGTTGCTTCAGCCATGCAAATGTTTGCACGAGCCGATTATTTTGCATATCGTCAAAAATTCGATGAAGCGATGAAAACCTATGATTCCATCCCAAAACAATTTCCCGGAAACCAACTCGAAGATGACATATTATTTCGCAAAGCGCAATTAAATGATCAACTTCAAAAATACGATTCGGCAGTAGTGTGTTTACAACAAATAATTGAACGATTCTCGTACGATATGTATGCAGATAATGCTCTCTTTATGCTTGGTGATATTTACGAAAGCAAGCTTAACAATAAAGGAAAAGCTATGGATGCATATAAAAAATTATTATCAGATTATTCGGGGAGCATTTTCACTTTTGAAGCCCGAACACGCTTTCGTACATTAAGAGGAGATACTACAAAATAACCAAGAGCCGATTATTTCAAATATTCAACATTAATATGGTTGAATATAGTACAAAAAAAAGTAAGATGATTGCTCATCTTACTTTTCCTAAAAAAATCTTCTTAACAGATTATTTTTTAGTAGTGTCAGCTGCTGCTGAATCAGTAACAACTGCTGAATCAACAACTGGTGCAGTTTGTTCTACAACTTGTTGAGTAGCTGCTGAATCTGTAGTAGCTTCAGCTTGTTTGTTTCCACCGCAAGAAGCAAGACCTAATACTAATAAACCTGCTAATAATAAATTTAAACTTTTCATTTTAATAAGTTCTTTAAGATTAATAATAAAGTTTCATAACGGAAACAAAAGTACACATAAATTTAATTCGACAATCACTTTTCATACTTTTTTTTCAAAAAAAATACATTTTCAAACGTTAGAAAAAACATCATAAAACATCGACTCTGATTAACAATTCAATATAACCTTTCAATTGTATTTTGCAAGTAAATTGCAGTCGTTTTTGTTTCGTCTTTTTGATAAAAATAAGACGTTTTTTCATGACTATTTCATCGAATTTATGAGCATATTTTATCGAACCGTTTCAGTGATTGTTCTTTATATACATGAATCAATTTTCAACGAGACATTTTATACTATATAATAAAAGAATTTAGTAAGTTTGCAGCATTAAAATATAAAAAGGAATGAAGAAAAAACTTTTAATAACCGGTGGTGCGGGTTTTATTGGTTCGCACGTTGTTCGACTATTTGTCAATAAATATCCCGATTATCATATTTACAATCTCGATGCATTAACCTATGCCGGCAATCTCGAAAATTTAAAAGATATTGAATCAAAAGCAAATTATACCTTTTTAAAAGCTGACATAACTGACGAAAAAACAATCAACACATTGTTTGCAGAATATGCATTTGACGGTGTAATACACTTGGCCGCAGAATCGCATGTTGACCGCTCGATTACAAACCCAATGGCATTCATTCAAACCAATGTAAATGGTACTGCAATTTTACTCAATGCAGCTAAAAACACTTGGAAGAACGCAATGGAAGGGAAACGCTTTTATCATGTTTCTACCGACGAAGTTTACGGTTCCTTAGAAAACGGAGGTTTTTTCACAGAAGAAACGCCTTACGATCCTAAAAGTCCCTACTCTGCATCAAAGGCAGCAAGCGATCATTTGGTTCGTGCATATTACAACACATATAAATTACCTGTAGTAATTTCGAATTGTTCAAATAATTATGGAGCAAATCATTTCCCTGAAAAGCTTATCCCATTAACAATAAACAACATCAAAAACATGAAGCCAATTCCGGTTTATGGCAAAGGCGAAAATGTAAGAGACTGGCTTTATGTAGAAGATCATGCTAAAGCTATTGATGTCATTTTTCATAATGCCAAAAATGGAGAGACATATAACATTGGTGGAAACAACGAATGGAAAAATATCGATTTAGTTCATAAACTTTGTGAGATCATGGATCGGGAACTTGGACGTACTCCTGGTACATCAGCTTCGCTTATTACGTATGTAACAGACCGAGCAGGTCACGATTTACGATATGCAATTGATTCATCGAAATTACAAAAAGAATTGGGATGGAAACCGTCTCTTACATTTGAAGAAGGTATCGAAATTACCGTAAAATGGTATTTAAAAAACACTCAATGGCTTGAAAATGTTATTTCGGGTGAATACGAAAAATATTACAACGATCAATACTCGAAACGTTAATTTGTTTTTTACGCTATTATTTTTACTAAAATGATGAACCAGCATTTGAAAATTGTTTTTGAAGTTGAAGAGGAACAGTTGGTTACCGCCGACAAAAAAGTAAACAGAACAACGCTCGATTTAATAGCAATGATTCTGACCAATTTCATGAACAGTCAAAAACAGGTTATTTTGGTATCGGCAGGTGCAATTGCTGCCGGTGTTGAAAAGTTGGGGCTTACAGAATATCCGCAAACACTCTTTGAAAAACAAGCTGTTGCAGCTATTGGTCAAGTTGAAATAATTCGCCGCTATCAAAATATTTTCGACATGTACAATCAAATGATTGGACAAGTTTTGATTGATCGTAATATTTTAAAAAATCCCAAACGCCAAACTAATGCAAAGAATACATTTGAGAAATTATTAAAGCTTAATGTCATTCCTATCATTAATGAAAACGACGTTACCTCCATTGAAGATATCCAGGAAGAAGATAACTACCCACTAACCGCCATTGTTGCGAATATTGGTAAAGCACACCTTTTAATCCAATTAAATGACGATTTTACGTTTAACATCATCGAGCAATCGAAAAAACAAATCGTTGTTATCAAAGATAAAAACACCTTATTTTCTTATATCGACAAATTTGAACTCGATATGTTTAAAGATGACAAACAAATCCTTTTCCCCTCATCGTTGGAAGAATATCAATCTTTTGTAAAAATAGAATTATAAAAAAGAGAAATAATAAAAGAGCAAGCCATCAATTCAATAGGTAGAATTGATGGCTTGCTCTTTTATACAAAAACGGAAAATCAGATTTGTGAATATTCCACAAACGATATTCCTTGCGTTAAAACACGTTTACTTTTTATAATCAGCAATCATTTTATCGAACAAAGCATCAAGTTTCGAATCAACAATACAATGTTCGGGATGAGACTGATACCATTCGATGATTTGTTTTGCACCGTCTTCAAACTTTGTTGTACAAACGAAATCAGTTACACATGCTTTAATTTTTGAGTTGTCGAAAATCATGCTATGAGTTTTGTCGCCCAAAAGACTATCGCCGATTTGTTTGTCATACAATGCAATAACATCGGATGGAATATGAACAATTTTAGGTTCTACGTGAAGAATTTTCGCAAATATTTGGGCTATTCGATCCCAAGTCAACCATTCGTCGGAAGTGATATGAAAATCCTGAGCTATAGCATTTTTATTACCCAATAAACCAACCAAACCTTTTGCAAAATCGGTATGATGGGTTAATGTCCAAACTGAAGCACCATCACCATGAATCACAATCGGTTTACCCTCAATCATTCGATGTATGACGGTATAACCACCTTCAAGTGGTATAAGGGTTTTGTCATAAGTATGTGATGGACGAACGATTGTATACGGAAATTGCTCGTCATTCCATGCTTTTTGCAATATTTGTTCACAAGCTATTTTATCTTGCGAGTATTTCCAAATAGGATTTTCGAGCGGGGTTCGTTCTGTAACCGGCAAATGCTGTGGAGGTGTTTGGTATATTGATGCAGAACTGATAAAAACGAACTGCTTGGTGCGTTTTCGAAATAATCGAATATCTTCTTCAATATGAGAAGGAACAAAAGCAATCCAATCGATAACAGCATTGAACATCATATTACCCAATACAGCATCGGCTTCTGTCTCGTTGCGAATATCTGCAATTTTATGTTTCACTCCGTCAATTGGTCGTATTGCAGTACTTTTTCCACGATTTAGATGATATAAATCGATTCCTCGCTTTACAGCCAATTCACTGCAAGCAGAACTAATAATTCCTGTTCCGCCAATAAATAATACTTTCATTCGCTTTTCTAAAAATCACATCTAGTAAAAATTGAACAGCATTTTTTTACATCACCATTTGCTCTTGATTTGTTATTTTTTCGCAATAACAACATTTCAAGGCTATATCGGTAGGATGAGTTATAACAACAAAACGAGTGACAACATCTTCTTGATTTGTAACACAATGAGGGTTACAACATTTTGCTAAACCAACAATTGTCTTTGGTAAATGCACCACCTTTTTTTCTACCACTTGATAGTTTTTTATGATGCTCAATTTAACATCGGGAGCTATTAACGCAATTTTATCAATGTCAGCATCTTCAAAAAACACATCAGAAATTTTGACAATAGCTTTACTTGATAATTTTCGACTATCGAGGTTTGAACCAAAGGTTATTGGTGTTTCAACCTTATCTAATCGTAACAGAGATATTACTTTAAACAAACAATTACTAGGAATATGATCGATAACAGTTCCGTTTTTAATTGCACTTACTTTTAATGTTTTTTCGTCTTTTAAACTCATAATATCATCTCTCTAAATTAATCCCAACACATATGAAATAATAGCCTGACGCACAAATACGCCATTTTTTGTTTGTTCAAAATAATAAGCCTTATCGCTTTTATCAACACATTTACTGATTTCGTTGACACGAGGCAGTGGATGTAATATTTTCATATTGGCTTTTGTATCGGTCAGCATCGAATGTTTTAAGATATATGCATTTTTCGTTCGTTCATATTCAATAGGATCGGAAAAACGTTCGCGTTGAACACGAGTCATATAAACAATATCTGCTTCACGAATAGCCATATTTAAATCTGATGTTTCGATATATGGAATGTTATGATTATCGAGAAATATTTTGTACTCGTTTGGCAAACGAAGTTCAACCGGCGACACAAAAAAGAATCGTGGTTTGAAATGCGACATAGCCATTAACAACGAATGCACTGTTCGCCCATATTTCATATCGCCTACAAAGACAATGGCCATATTTTCAAGCGTATTTTGTGTTTTCACGATCGAATACATATCAAGCAAAGTTTGTGATGGATGCTGATTTGATCCGTCGCCGGCATTTATTACCGGAACCGAAGCTATTTCGCTTGCATATTTTGCGGCACCTTCTATAGAATGTCGCATAATAATTAAATCACAATAATTTGAAACAGTAAGAATCGTATCGTTGAGTGTTTCGCCTTTTGTACTGCTTGAAGTACTTGAGTCTGAAAACCCAATAACGTTTCCTCCCAATCGATGCACTGCACTTTCAAAACTCAACCGAGTTCTAGTTGATGGTTCAAAAAACAATGTTGCAGCTATTTTTCCGTTTAAAATATTTTGTCCCGGATTTTGTTCAAAATCGCGTGCAAAATCAATAATTTTCAAATATTCATCTTTTGTAAAATCGGTGATTGACACCAAACTTCTTTTCTTCATACCGCAGTCTCCGTTCCCCATGCAAAAAATTATTAAAAAAAGAGCTGATTGAATTTCCAACCAGCTCTGTTATTATTTTTCTATATTTTCAAATTGAAAGTTTCCAACTTTATTCATCGATGAAACAGGAATTTCCTTCGAGCAAGCATTGATAAATTCTATTGTTTCATTCATTCCGTCAACAAATTTTTCAAAATCTTCTTTATATAAGAATATTTTGTGTTTTTCAAAAAAGAACTGACCTTCCTGATCGGTTATTTTTTTGCTTTCAGTTATTGTCAGGTAATATTCATTATTTTTTGTTGCTTTTACATCAAAAAAATATGTACGCTTACCTGCGCGTATCGATTTCGAGTAAATATCTCCCTTTTCCAAGTTTTCCATAATTTAAGTCTCCCTGTCTTTATTTTCTATAATTTTCTTCTCGATGTCAAAAGTAATAAAACATTTTAACATACAATTCTTTTTTTGCCTTTTTCATAACAAATTCTCAATAAATTGGTCATGTAGAGCCACTTTTATTTACTGACCTTGTTCTATAAAAAAGCTCTTATAACAAAAGTCAAATTTAAACATTATATAAAAAAGGAGCAAGATTTATTACGTGTTTTTTACAAACCATGTCGGTATTTACACACACTTCAACAACAAATAACAAAATGTCATCACATTCGATATAATGATATTCACATTTCTGTTTTTCATTTCGTATATTATTCGTACATTTGTAATCTGAATTTTCTAATAGAATTAACGTACGTTATTACACTAATGCTTAGTCGCAGGCTCTTTCGAATAAAAATACTTCAAATAGTATACGCTCATCATTTATCAACTGAAAAATCACTAAAAGATTCTGAAAAAGAATTGCTTTTTAGTGTCACGAAATCACACGAATTATATTTACTGCTTTTACAATTATTGGTAGATGTTGCTCATCAAGCAAACTTAAAAGCAGAATTAATCGAAAATCGGGAAGTTACCGATAAAAGTGATGCTGTTAAATTTCATAAGCTTGCTAATAACGAAGTTATCAATGCATTGTCGCATAATCGCGATTTTCAAAAAAAGATTTCGGGAACCAAGCAAAGCTGGAACGATAATATTGCACTGGTAAAAGATTTCATGAATCAAATCATCGAAAGTGATATTTATCGTGAATATCTTGAAAAAGAATCTTCGTTCAAAGCCGATAAAGCAATGGCATTGTCGATTATTTCAGATTTTTTCCCGTTAAGTGAATGGTTGTTCAGCCATATCGAAGAAAAAAGTATCTACTGGAATGATGATGTCGATTTTATCATGGAAATGGTTTACAAAACCATTAAAAATGCAGATGAAAACGATAGTTCAAAGATTGAAATCCTTGAACCATTTCAAAACGATGAGGATAGAGAATTCCTAATTACTCTTTTCAGAAAAGTAATAACCGAATTCAATACGTATACCGAAGTTATCGAAAAAAGTCTTGAAAACTGGAAATTAGACCGTGTTGCCGAACTTGATTTGTTGTTAATAAAAATGGCAGTGATTGAGGCAATAGAATGTAAAACTATTCCGTTAAAAGTAACCCTTAACGAATATATCGAAATAGCCAAATCGTATAGTACTGAGAATAGTGGTACATTTATTAATGGCATCATCGATAAACTCTTTAAGCAATTGGTTAACGATAAAATTATAGTAAAAACTGGAAGAGGTTTAATCGAATAATCACGTCGCATTATGAAAAGATTATTGTATTCATTAACAATTGGAACCCTACTATTAGGAGTTATTTCTTGTAAAAATTCAGGAAACTCAGACGGTTCTGATAAAAAAACAAAAGAACGAACAACAATTGAGTTTCCGGAAACAAATTACGACTTTGGCAACATTACTGCCGGTGAAAAAGTAACACATGTTTTTAAATTCAAAAACACAGGAGATGTTCCACTAGAAGTAACGCAAGCAATGCCAAGTTGTGGATGTACAATTCCAGAATGGACAGAAGATCCGATAGAACCGGGCGAAGAAGGCAAAATTGAAGTTATGTTCAATAGCGAAGGTCGCTCAGGCATGCAACACAAATCAATTACCGTTGTAGCCAATACGAAACCAGCCACCCATATATTAACCTTTACGGCTAATGTTCTACAACCAACAAGTAAAAAATAACCATTAATCATAATCTCTGAAACAATGAATCTATTAACAATTATTCTTGCAGCACAACCAGGTGCAAACGGACAACAAAGTATGTTAGGTACTTTCTTACCTTTAATTTTAATCATTGTGGTATTTTATTTCTTCATGATCAGACCACAAATGAAACGTCAAAAAGAAGCTAAAAAATTCCGCGAAAGCCTTCAAAAAGGAAGTCAAGTTATTACAACCGGTGGTATTTATGGCAAAATCACAGAAGTACAAGACACATATGTATTTCTTGAAATTGACAAAAATACAACTATTAAAATCGACAAAGCTGCTTTGATTAACGATCCTTCAGGAATTGTAAATCAATAGTTTTTATAATAAACTGTTTGAAAGGGCATGTGATTTCAATATCTCTGCCCTTTTTTTATATTTTCGACATTGCATTAAAATATGCTTAAAGTAGGTATAACAGGAGGTATTGGTTCGGGCAAATCAACCGTTTGCGAGTATTTTTCAATACTCGGAATTCCGATTTACAATTCCGATTTAAGAGCTAAAATACTTATGGCTACCGACAACGAAATTATTGCCGGTTTGAAAAACACTTTTGGAACCGATTGTTATTTGGCAAATAACGCAATAAATAAAGCAAAGCTATCAAAACTTGTTTTCGAGAATAAAGAAGCTCGTTCAATCATTAATTCAATTGTACATCCGGTAGTAAAACGCGATTTTCAAAACTGGTGTGCAACTCAAACACAATCGCCCTATTGCATTCAGGAATCTGCCTTATTACTCGAAACCGATTTTTGGACAATGATGGATGCAATTATTGTGGCGCACTGTTCAATTGAGGAAAGAACAATACGAATTCAAAAACGCGATGGCTGTACAAAAGCCGAAGCAATAATAAAAATAAACAGTCAAATAAGTGACGAAGAACGACTGAAAAGGAGTACTTTTGCCGTCGATACAAGCGCTCATTCATTAATGAGTGAAGAAATTATTTCTATTCACAAGCAGTTAATTCAAAAAAGCTATGAGAATAAATAAATGGTTAGGATTGGGTGCCGGATGGATTCTGGCAGGAGGACCAATTGGTGCAATAATCGGTTTTGCCGTTGGTGCATTTATTGACGGAAACATTCAACTAAAAACCAATACTAGCGGAAAAACCACCATCAATGACTTTGCAATGAGTCTTATCGTTTTGATTGCAGCAGTCATGAGAGCAGATGGTCGAATAATGAAATCGGAGCTGGATTATGTAAAAAACTTTTTATCACGCACTTTTGGTCCCGAAGCTGCATCGGAACTAACGATTCTACTTCGCGATGTACTAAACAAAGAGATCGAAATTGATGCCGTATGCGTACAGATAAAACAAAACCTTGACTATTCATCGCGACTCGAAATGATTCATTTATTATTTGGGGTATCAAAAGCCGATGGAATAATCCATTTCGAAGAAATAAGTATTATTGAACGCATTGCATCGCATTTGGGAATTACTCAACACGATTTTATTTCAATAAAAGCGATGTTTGTAGAAGAAACAGATTCAGCATACAAGCAACTCGGTATCGAAAAAACAGCAACAATCGAAGAGATAAAAAAAGCATACAAACGTTTAGCTATTGAATACCATCCCGACAAGGTAAGTTACTTGGGAGAAGAGGTACAAAATGCGGCAAAAGAGAAATTCCAAAAATTGAACGAAGCCTACGAAAAAATAAAGAAAGAACGAGGATTTGTATAACACAAGATAAAGCTAAAAATATTTTCCAATATTTTGATTTCCAATGATAAAAAACAAAATCATACAAAAACAAACTTATGTATTTTCGCGATGGAGCAGAAAATCATGGGCTTGTTTTGCTGCTATTGGAAAACAAATTAAGATTGGTGTTTTGGCTTCAACAATATGCGACAAAGCATATACAAAAACACAAATGACCGGTTCGTTTTTCATTGATTCTTTCACATATCTTTACTCTCAAAATAACGAAGATTCTGAAACAGATTCGCGGTTTGAGGAACTTTATCAACTTCAATTACAAACCATTTCAACTCAACAAAAAAAACGATATTCACCAAATAACTTATTTTAATTTCAATTATCAAAAGGTGTTGTGCGCAATTGTGTCAACACCTTTTTTATTTTTATTAAACCAATAAAACTATGACTTCACAGGAAATAATTGCCTTAAAAGACAAAATTAAATCGGGCTATGCAATAACACCAACAGAAGCTCAAGCACTCACAAATTCGAGCGAAAAAGAAACACTTTATGCTTGTGCAAATGAAATCAGAGAACATTTTTGTGGGAACAAAATAGATTTATGCTCGATAACAAATGCTAAAAGTG
>JACCEE011974645.1_pt1 | contig 12420 bp, 11 predicted proteins | sample 7449931 | NCBI WGS metagenome assembly JACCEE01 (sample SAMN15323457, study PRJNA562643) | freshwater metagenome | isolation source: river surface water | place: USA:Blue River Watershed | collected 2017-08-19 | reverse complement strand
GGCTACCGCATCCGCCGCCTGTTTGTGGGCGTGTTCGTGGTGGGCAGTGCGCTGGCGGGTTTGGGCGGCGTCATGTGGGGCCTGTACCAGCAAAACGTGGTGCCGCAAATGGGCGCGCAGGTCAATGTGCTGATCTTCATCGTCATCATCATCGGCGGGCTGGGCTCGACTGGCGGCGCACTGATCGGCGCGCTGCTCGTGGGCCTGATGGCCAACTACACCGGCTTTCTGGCACCCAAGCTGGCGCTGTTTTCCAACATCGCGCTGATGGCGGGCATTTTGCTGTGGCGTCCGCAGGGCGTGTACCCGGTGGCCAACCGCTGAGGAAAAAGACATGTTGAACCGTTTGATTTCCAATGATCAGCCACGCAGCCGCTTGCTGGCCGCTTTATTGATCCTCATTTTTCTGGGGCTGGCGTTTGCGCCATTCCTGTTCCCCGGTGTCAAGGCCTTGTCGGTCGCGGCCAAGGTGCTGATCTTTGTGGTGCTGGTGGCGGGCTTTGACCTGCTCTTGGGCTACACCGGCATCGTGAGCTTTGCTCACACGATGTTCTTTGGCATCGGTGCCTATGGCATCGCCATCTCGTCCAACACCTGGGGGCCGACATGGGGCTCGATCGGGCTGGGCTTTGCTTTGTCGCTGGTGCTCACGCTGGTGCTGTCGTTGGCCATTGGCTTGTTTTCGCTGCGGGTGCGGGCCATCTTTTTCGCCATGATCACGCTGGCTGTGGCGGCCGCCTTCCAGACCCTGGCGTCGCAGCTGTCCGACTTTACGGGCGGTGAAGACGGCCTGAGCTTCAAGTTGCCCGAGCTGCTGTTGCCGAGCACCGAGTTCAGCGAAGAGCCTTTCCTCGGTGTGTCGCTCGATGGCCGACTGCTTTGCTACTACCTGCTGTTTGTGCTGGCTGCGGCCATGCTGTTGTCACTGTTGCGCATCGTCAACTCACCTTTTGGCCGCGTTTTGCAGGCCATTCGTGAAAACGAATTTCGGGCCGAGGCCATCGGCTACCGCGTGGTGGTCTACCGCACGCTGTCGAGCGTGTTATCGGCGTTGTATGCCTGCGTGGCCGGGGCCATGCTGGCGCTTTGGCTGCGCTACAACGGACCGGATACGTCGCTGAGCTTTGAAATCATGATGGACGTGCTGCTGATCGTGGTGATCGGCGGCATGGGCACCGTTTATGGCGCGGCCATCGGTTCAGTGCTGTTTTTGCTGGCGCAAAGCTATCTGCAGGACTTGCTGCGCCTGGCCAGCGAGGCCACGGTGGCCGTGCCCTTGTTGTCGTCGCTGCTCTCGCCCGACCGCTGGTTGCTGTGGCTGGGGCTTTTGTTTGTGCTGTCGGTTTATTACTTCCCGACCGGGGTGGTGGGGCGCTTGCGAAGCCGTGCAGCATTGCGTGCCTTGACGATTCAAGGTACTTGAGGTGGCCATGATGTTCACATCCAACTACATCACTTGTGCCGGACTGGAGATCCATTACACCGATTGGGGCCAGGCTGAAAAAGGCACGGTGATCGCCTGGCACGGCTTGGCGCGCACCGGGCGTGACATGGACGAACTGGCTGCGCACATGAGCGTTCGCGGCTGGCGCGTGATTTGCCCCGACACCGTGGGGCGCGGGTTGTCGCAGTGGAGTGCCGATCCGCACAACCAGTATTGCCTGACGTTTTATGCCCGACTGGCCCGGGAACTGATGGACGGCTTGGGCCTGCGTGCCGTGCACTGGGTGGGCACTTCCATGGGGGGGGCCATTGGGACGGTGTGTGCCGCGGGGCTGGCTGAGCCCAGTTTGAAGCACCGCATCCTGAGCCTCACGCTCAATGACAATGCCCCCGAGCTGGCGCAGTCAGCCATCGACCGCATCAAGGCCTATGCGGGCACGCCCCCAGCGTTTGCGACGGTGACCGAGCTCGAAGCCTTTTTGCGCCAGGTTTACAAACCTTATGGCTGGCTCAGCGATGTGCAATGGCGGCGCATGGCCGAGACATCGACCCGCCGTTTGCCCGATGGCCGCGTCACCCCGCACTACGACCCGGCCATGGTGAGCCAGTTCACCGAACATCCCAACGACTACCTGATCTGGGACCATTACGATGCATTGCGGCTGCCTGTGTTGCTGCTCAGGGGCACGGAGTCCGATCTGGTTTTGCCCGCTGTTGCGCTTGAAATGCGCCGCCGGGGGCCGGGCTTGCATGGCCAGCTCAAGACCATTGAGGTGCCTGGTTGCGGTCATGCCCCAGCCCTCAATGTGCTGCAACAGCTGGAGTGGGTGACTGAATTCATTGAAAGAGCGTGACCGTTGTGGCATGGGTGTAATCACCCGGGTGAAAGCACGTTTTTTGCGAGCAAAATGTCAGGCATCAAGTACTGGAGCATTTCGTGAATCCTGCATTCAAGTTCATCCCCCGCGCGGTCTTTATGGCACTGCTGGCCACTGGTGCCCAAGCCCAAAACCGTGAAGTCAACATCATCTGCTCGGCCCAGGCGGCCTGGTGCAGCATGATTGCCGTCACTTTTGAAAAGAGCCAGGGCGTCAAGGTGAACATGACGGCCAAAGGCTCGGGCGAGGCCCTGGCCCAGCTGGCGGCCGAAAAAGCCAACCCCAAAACCGACATCTGGTTTGGTGGCACGGGTGACCCGCATTTGCAGGCGGCCGAGCAAAACCTGAGCCTCGAATACAAATCGCCCACCTTGCCCAAGCTGCACGACTGGGCGCAAAAACAAGCCGCCCAGTCGGGCTATAAAACCGTGGGTATTTATTCTGGCCCGTTGGGCTTTGGCTACAACACCGAACTGCTGGCCAAAAAGAAACTGCCTGTGCCCAAGACCTGGGGCGACTTGCTCAAGCCTGAATACAAAGGCGAAATCCAGTCGGCCAATCCGGCATCGAGCGGCACGGCCTACACCATGATCGCCACGCTGGTGCAGCTCATGGGCGAAGACAAGGCCTTTGAATACCTGAAAGGTCTGCACAAGAACATCGGCACCTACACCCGTTCGGGCACGGGCCCCATCAAGGCGGTGGCACGGGGCGAGACGGCCGTGTCCATCAGTTTTGTGCACGACGGCCCTGGCGAAAAGGCCCAGGGTTTTTCGCTGGAGACCATCACCCCGGCTGATGGCACTGGGGCCGAAATTGGCTCCATGTCCATTGTGCGCGGCAGCCGCAACCTGGAAGCGGCCAAGAAGTTTTACGAATGGGCCTTGACGCCTTCGGCCCAGGAGCTGGCCGCAGCCACTTTGCAGTTCCAGTTGCCATCGCACAAGGACGCCAAAGTCGACCCCCGCGTGCCCGATTTCCGCAAGATCAAAATGATCAACTACGACTACGCCAAATACGGCCAGACCGCGGAGCGTCGCCGCCTGATCCAGCGTTGGGAAAAAGAAGTCAATTCGCTGCCACGCTGACCGAAAGCCCGAGATGAATCCAGCGCTGCGTTTGCAGCGCGCCTTGCAAGGATGGGTCGTGTTCGGCCTGTTCGGCTTTGCGTTGCTGCCCTGGTACTTTCTGCAACAACTCTCCCTGCTTGAAGCCTTGCCAGGTCTCTGGTCGGGGGCAGAAACCGCCAGTGCCTGGGTACAGGCGGCCCGCCACGGCCGCCCCTGGTTGTGGATCGGTGCTGTGGGCTTGCTGTGTTGCGGACTTGCGGTCACCGTGCCCTGGCATGCCAGAGGGCAAGGGTGGGGTTTGCTGCTGGGCAGCCTGATCGGTTTGCTGGGCTTGTTGGGCAGTGGCTTTGCCATCGGCGCAACGGGTTGGTCTTTCGAATCGCTGGAGGCTTTGTGGGGGGCTTTGCCTGTGGGCCAATACGGCATGGGCTGGGGCGCTGCCGTGGTGTTGTTCAGCTTGCTGGTGTTGCTCGGGGCCGCGTTTGCGCGTCTGGGCGGATTTCGGGGCGATGTGTTTGTCGCCGCCGCTGTGGTGGTTTGCACCGCCTTGTTGGTCTTGTTTGTGGTGTATCCGGTGCTGCGCTCCATGGTCGCGGCCTGGGTGGATGACACGGGTGCCTATGCCTGGGGCCATTTGCTGCAGCGTGTGGCCACCGAACGCGTTTGGGGTTTGGGTTGCGTGCAAGGCATGGGCCGTTGTGGTGTGGCCTGGAACACCCTGTGGCTGGCTTTCATCACCGCCACGGGCACCACGGTCATGGGTACCTTGCTGGCCTTGTGGGCCGAGCGGGGAGGCGGGCGTTTGTCCCGGCCACTCAACATCCTGGCCATGTTGCCCATCATCACGCCGCCCTTTGTGGTGGGGCTGGGCTTGATTCTTTTGTTTGGTCGTGCGGGCCTGTTCAACCAGGCGCTGGAGTGGGCCTTTGGCATCGAACCCGGTCGCTGGTTTTATGGCGTGTTCGGCATCTGGCTGGCGCAGATGTTCGCCTTCACACCCATCGCCTTCATGATCATGCGCGGGGTGGTGCAGGGCGTGAGCCCCAGCATGGAAGAAGCCGCGCAAACCCTGCGTGCCAGCCGCATGCAAACCTTCCGGACGGTGACCTTGCCCCTGCTCAAGCCCGGTCTGGCCAACGCTTTCTTGGTGGGCTTCATCGAGAGCATGGCCGACTTTGGCAACCCGATCATCCTCGGCGGGCAGTACGCGGTGCTGTCCACCGAAATCTTTTTCGCCATCGTGGGCGCGGCGCTTGACCCCGGCATGGCCGCAGCGCTGGCGCTGGTGCTCACGGCGTTTGCATTGGCGGTGTTTTTTGTGCAGCGCCGTGTGCTGGCGGGCAGCAGCTTCACCACCGTCTCGGGCAAGGGCGATGCGGGCGTGGCCATGGCTTTGCCGCCTGCCGTGCTGCGCGTGTGCCGCAGTGTGGCCGGGCCTTGGTTGCTGTTCACCGTGGTGGTGTATTTGTTCGCGTTTGCGGGCGGCTTCGTGCAGACCTGGGGGCGTGACTTCACTTTCACGCTGGCGCATTTCAAAACCGCGTTCGATGTGCAACTGGGCGAGTTTGGCTGGGTGTTCGCAGGCACCGCCTGGAAGTCTCTGTTCACCACGCTCAGCCTGTCGGCCATGGCCGCGCCCATTTGTGCGGTTGTGGGTTTGCTCATGGCCTGGCTGCTGGCCCGCACCGAGTTCCGGGGCAAGGCGGCGTTCGAGTTCTCGGCCTTGTTGACCTTCGCCATTCCCGGCACGGTGCTGGGGGTGAGTTACATCCTGGCCTTCAATGTGCCGCCGGTTGAGCTGACCGGCACCGGGCTGGTGATCGTGCTGTGCTTTGTGTTCCGCAATTTGCCGGTGGGTGTGCGGGCGGGTACGGCGGCTTTCAAACAACTGGACCGCTCGCTGGACGAAGCCTCGCAAATGCTGCGCGCCAGCACGCTGACCACGCTGCGCCGTGTGGTGCTGCCCTTGCTCAAACCCGCGCTGGTGGCGGCGCTGGTCTACAGTTTTGTGCGCTCCATGACGACGGTGTCGGCGGTGATCTTTCTGGTCACGGCGCAGTACGAATTGGCCACCACCTACATCATTGGCCGCGTGGGCAATGGCGACTATGGCGTGGCGCTGGCGTATTGCACCGTGTTGATGGGGCTCATGTCAGCCATCACCTGGGGCATCCAGAAGCTGGTGGGACAGCGGCAGTTGGGGCGCAGGGCTGCCTCACCCAACGAAACAAAGGTTTGACAAGGGTTCAGAGCCATGGGCATTCAATTCAAACAAGTCACCAAGCGCTATGGCGGTGCCGCTTCGCCGCTGGTGGTGCAGGGCATCGACTTTGTGGTGCCCAAGGGCAGTCTGACCACCATCCTGGGGCCATCGGGCTGTGGCAAAACCACGACCTTGCGCATGATCGCGGGGCTGGAAGCGCCCAGCGGCGGGCAGATCCTGATCGACGGTGTGGACGTGACGCACTTGGGGCCGTCCGAGCGCAATGTGAGCATGGTGTTTCAGAGCTATGCGCTCTTTCCGCACATGAACGTGATCGGCAATGTGCGCTATGGCCTGGACGTGAGCGGCGTGAACAAGACTGAAGCGCAGGAACGCGCCCTCAAAAGTTTGGCGCTGGTGGGCCTGGCGGGTTACGAAGAGCGCCTGCCCAGCGAACTGTCGGGGGGGCAACAGCAGCGTGTGGCGCTGGCGCGCGCCCTGGTGCTGGAGCCTTCGGTTTTGCTGTTTGACGAGCCGCTGTCCAACCTGGACGCCCGGCTGCGCCGGTCCATGCGCGATGAAATCCGTCATTTGCAGCAGCGCCTGGGCTTGACGGTGGCCTATGTGACGCACGACCAGAGCGAGGCGCTGGCCGTGAGCGATCAGATCATCGTGATGGAGGCGGGCCGCATCGCGCAAGCGGGCACGCCGCAAGACCTGTATGAGCGGCCCAGCTCGGCGTTTGTGGCGGGCTTCATGGGCGAGGCTGTGCTGTTTGACGGGCAATCGCTGCCCGACGGCACAGTGCAGCTGGGGCCACTGCGTTTGTTGCCGCGCCATGCGGTCGCTGCGGGGGCGGTGCGTGCGGCGGTGCGGCCTGAGGCCTGGCTGGTCGGGCGCGAACTGCAGGGCAGCGAAACCTTGCCCGGCAGTTTGTCGGCTGAACTCAAGCAGTGGTCTTATTTGGGCAGTTTCGTCGAGCTGACCTTTGAGACCGCCTTGGGCACCGTGTTTGTGGTCTCGCCCGAGGTTGAGCGCGATTGGCGCATCGGTCAGATTTTGGCGTTGAGCTTGCCAGGTCGTGGCGTGTCGGTGGTGGCGGTTTGATCTTTTGACGAATGGTAGGTCGGTGGCTTTAGCCTCGACGCAGCGCCGCACAAACGAATGTCGCAGCTGAAGCTCCGACCTACGGACCCTTGGATGCAGCTAAAAAGGAATGGATTGGATGAGCAAAGAAGTCGTGTTTGATCTGGGTGGTGTGGTGTTTCGCTGGCAGCCCTTGGTGCTCTTGCAAGAGCTGTTTCCAAAGCAAGTGCGCAGCGAGGCGGTGGCCCGCGAATGGGCGGCGCAAATTTTCCAGACCTTTCACCCCGAGGCCGACTGGGCCTTGTTTGACCTAGGCCTGATCGAGCCCGAGCCGTTGGCCCAGCGCATCGCGGCCCGCACGGATTTGGCCGAGGCGGACTTGCTGCATCTGATGCGCAGCATCCCGCCGCATCTGCAGCCGATCCAGGGCACTGTGGACCTGATCCACGATTTGAAGGCGCAAGGCCACCGCCTGTATTTCTTGTCCAACATGCCCGCAGGCTATGCCGACCATCTGGTGCGGGTGAACCCCTTTTTCAGCCAATTTGAAGAAGGCATTTTTTCAGCGCATGTGCAGCAAATCAAACCCCTGCCCGACATTTTTGCCACCGCGCAAGCACGTTGGCCCCTGCGCGGCCAGCCGGTGTTCATTGACGATGTGCAACACAACATCGACGCCTCCGAGCAGCATGGCTGGCGGGGCATCCGGTTTGACACACCCGAGCAGGTGAGGGCGGTGCTGGTGGCGCAGGGCTATTTGGATTCGCAGGTCTACTCGTAGGTCGGAGCTTTAGCTCCGACAATCGTTGTTGAGCACAAATCTTCGTCGGAGCTGAAGCTCCGACCTACAGCGTTTCAAGTTTTTGCGCCGTGCGCCAAAGCCCGCGCCCGGCTGGCTGCCAGGGCCGCAGCATCCGGCGCTGACAAATCCCACCCTTGCATGTGCTCCAGACTGATGTCGGCCAGTGCTTCAATCCACTGCGCGTGGTTGTTCAGGCAAGGGATGTAGCTGAACTTTTCGCCGCCCGCATGCAAAAACGCTTCTTGCGCTTCTTGCTGAATCTCTTCCAGCGTTTCCAGGCAGTCGCTGGTGAAGCCGGGGCAAATCACATCGACTTTTTTCACGCCTTGCTGCGCCATGCCCACCAGCGTGGGCTCGGTGTAGGGCTCCAGCCATTTGGCTTTGCCAAAGCGTGACTGGAAAGTCAGCTTGTACTGGTCTTTGGACAGGCCCAGCGCCTCGGCCAGCAGGCGACCGGTTTTCATGCACTCGCAGTGGTAAGGGTCGCCCAGGTGCAGGGTGCGCTCGGGCACACCATGAAAGCTCATCACCAGCTGCTCGGGCTGGCCATGGGTGGCCCAGTGTTCGCGCACCGATTGCGCCAGCGCGGCGATGTAGCGCGGGTCATCGTGGTAGCGGTTGACAAAGCGCATCTCGGGGATCAGCCGGGTTTTCAGGCCCCAGCGGTAGACCGCGTCAAACACGCTGGCGGTGGTGGTGCCGCTGTACTGCGGGTAGGCGGGCACAACCAGCACGCGCTGCACGCCTTCGGCCTTGAGGGCATTGAGTTGCGCGGGGATGGACGGCTGGCCGTAACGCATGGCGTAGCGCACGGTCACGCTGTGGCCGCGCTCTTGCAAGGCGGTGCCCAGTGATTGGGCTTGTTGTTCTGTGAAGACCTTGAGCGGCGAGCCACCCTCGGTCCAGATGCTGGCGTATTTGGCGGCCGACTTCTTGGGGCGCACGCGCAAGATGATGCCGTGCAGGATCAGCCACCAGATGGGCTTGGGGATCTCGACCACGCGGCTGTCACCCAGAAATTCGGCCAGGTATTTGCGCAGGGCTGGGGCCGTGGGGGCGCTGGGCGTGCCCAGGTTGCAATACAGAATGGCCGTGCGGGCGGCCTGACCGTGCTGGAAGGAAGGTTCTTTGTGAAATGCCATGTCGGGTATTCTCCCCCACCATGCTCGACCTTTCCCGCATCCGCGCCATTACCCTTGATCTGGACGACACCTTGTGGCCCGTCTGGCCCACCATCCACCGCGCCGAACAGGTGCTGACCGACTGGCTGGCCCGGCACGCACCCGCCACGGCAGTGCTGTCCAACCAGCCCGATGTCAAAAAAGCGGTGCGTGCCGAGATCAATGCCCGCCATGCCGATCGGGCGCACGACTTGTCGTTCTTGCGGCTCGAAGCCATTCGCGCCTTGTTGCAGCAAGCCGGTGACCCGGGGCACCTGGCCGAGCCTGCCTTTGAAGTGTTTTTTGCCGAGCGCCAGCGGGTGGACTTGTTTGACGACGCCTTGCCCGCGCTGGCATTCTGGAGCCAGCGCTACCCGGTGGTGGCTCTGTCCAACGGCAACGCCGACGTGCACCGAGTGGGCATTGGCCAGCATTTTCATGCCAGCGTGAGCGCCAAATCGCTGGGCGTAGCCAAGCCCGATCTGCGTATTTTTTTGGCCGGTGCCGAGGCCGCAGGTGTGACCCCGCACGAGGTGCTGCATGTGGGCGACGACGCCCATGCCGACTGTGTGGGCGCTTTGGCCGCAGGCATGCAGGTCGCCTGGATCAACCGCGAGGGCCACGCCTGGAGCCATGGCGACACCCGCCCGCATCTGGAAGTGCGAGACTTGCACCAGCTGTGTGCCAGCTGGCCTGAATACCTGCGGTAGGTCGGCGGCTTTAGCCCCGACAGGAAATCTGTAACCATCGAATACGAGGAGACCGACATGACTTTGAAAATTTACGGCATTGGCCCATCCCGCGCTGTGCGCCCCATCTGGACAGCGCTGGAGCTGGGCGTGCCGTTTGAATTGATCTCCACGCCTTATGCCGGTGGTGCTACCCGCACGCCCGAGTTTCTGGCGATCAACCCCAATGGCCACATCCCCGCTTTGGTGGACGAGCGCCCGGAAGGTGCGGTCACCGTTTGGGAGAGCATGGCCTGCGCACTCTACATCGCCCGCGTGCACGGCCAGGCCGATGGCCAGTCCATCACGCCCGCCACGCCCCGCGAAGAAGCAGAAGCCCTGCGCTGGAGTTTTTGGACGGTGACCGAGCTGGAGGCCGACGCGCTCACCGTGCTGATGCACCGCATGGCCATGCCCGAAGACCAACGCAAGCCCGAGCTAGCCGACAAGGCCGAAAGCCGCCTGAAAGTGCCGCTGGCCGTGTTGGAGCAACACCTGCAAGCCCAACACGCCCAAGGCGAAGCCTACCTGGCCGCGAACCGCTTCACCGTGGCCGATGTGTGCGTGGCCAGCGTGGCCAGCTGGATTCGCCCAGCCGCAGCCTTGCTGGCGCAATACCCGGCGGTGGCCGCCTGGGTCAAAGCCTGTGTGGAACGGCCAGCGCAGACACAGGCGCGGGGGATGAAGTGATCCTATTCGAGAATTGAAAATCCGCGTGTCGATGGTTCGATTCCGTCCCAGGCCACCAGTTTTACACCGTCGTATTATTTTGTAGTGCGGCGGTTTTTCTTTTGCGTCAGCGTGTTTCGCACGTAAACGTCTACGCTGCTGTGACTTTGTCCTATGACGCACAGCACAGATACGGGGCAGTGACACGGGATACGAAACTTCGCGTGTCAGTCGCCAGCCTCGCCGCAGCACAACTATACAAACGGTCCGGAATTATGAATAAACGTCATTTTCTAATTAGCTCAATCGCCACATTGAGTACACCGTTGTGGGCACAGGACAAATGGGGTGAGTCAAAGGGTTTCCCCACAGGCTGGGGGCCTGCGGGTGAGCGTCAAAAGTGGGAGGGCTATACCGAATACCACGTTGGCAACTTCTCTGGCGGTATCGAGACGATGTTGGCATATCAAACGATTCGTGCCAGCTCTCAACCATACCTATTCAAAGAGGCCAAGCGCAAGGTCAAGGCCAACTTGTTGATGGATGCATCGGACTATGCAGCCAAATTTAATCGCCCCGGATTATTGATTGCTCGCCAGAATGAAATTTGGCACGAAGAGTACCGGTTCAAAAGAGCTGCAGAAATGCGATTTTTTGGATGGTCTATGACTAAAAGCATTTTGGGTATTCTGGCTGGGATTGCGTTTGACCAGAAAAAGCTAGCATCCCTTGATGACCGAATTGACAAGTACGTACCTCAATTACAAGGGCACGTTTTTGCTGACATTACGCTACGCAACTTGTTGAATATGACCAGCGGAATCAACATCTGCGAAGCATTTTGCAGTCCTGAGAATGGGTTTGAGCGATATGGATATTCGCAAATCGGATATTCGCCAAGGCGCGGACAAGACACCGATCAGATCAAGGGTGTTTTGAGCTTCAAGTGGGGCCGTAGCGAACCGCAGGGTGAGAAATTCAATTACACCGAAATCAATCCACTGCTTGTGGCTTGGGCATTGGAATCGACATACCAGATGCCGCTGCATTTGATCGCTCAAAACTATCTTTGGCATCCTATGGGGGCAGCGGTTGATGCTACTTGGCTGACTGATTCCAAAGGGTTCACGTTTAGTGGGGCAGGGGTGTCTGCAACGCTTCAGGATTGGGCTCGATTTGGGATGATGGTAGCCAATGAGGGCAACTTCAATGGCACACAAATAGTGTCTAAAAACTGGATTGAGGAAACCTCACGGCACGGGCCTCAGGATCAGGCAGCTAGATTTAATGCAGCACGCCCTGGGCGCGGGTATAGAAATTTCTTCTGGCACCACAGCGCGGATGGGCGAGTATTGCGAATGGCCGGAGCACAGTCACAGAATGTGCTTATAGACAAGCGGTCCAAGACTGTTTTAGTTCAAGCAGGCATAGGGCCAGAGAACGGTGCTGATGAATTAATGTCAGCGCTTTTTGCTTCGGCCTGTACAGTTTGATATTGAATCGCCCCGGGGCGATTCATTTCAATTCTCTATACAGAACCCCTGGCCGAAGCAGGTATAGAGCCCTCGGTGTGCAGCCGTGGCGACAGCTACGACAACGCCCGGGCCCTTGATCGGCAACCACGATGCCCATGCCAAAAGTTTCTCTCTGCTTTACGCAAGCCAAACGCCAGTCCTGGCACCGTTTTATGACTTGCGCACGACGTCGATTTATCCGACGTTGACGCCCAAGATGGCCATGACGATCGACTGCAAATACAAGTTCAGCGAAGTTCAGGCGAGGCATTGGGAGCAGTTTGGGCAAAGCGCAGGGCTGGGCAAGGCATCCGCCAGAAAGCGCATTTTGGAATTGGCCAAGGCACTGCCTCTTGCGGCCTGCTCACTTCAACAAGCCGGTGGCAGCCCTTATCAGGGGAATGCCGTGGTGGAGCGTATTGTGGTGTTGATCGAGCAGCGCTGCGATTTGACGGTTCAGCGGCTCAGTGCCTTAGCCGCTGACCAGGATGTCGCAACAGATTGATGCGATGGATGCACTGCGGCTCAAAACCGCCCCAGCGCCTGCATCTTCCAAGCCAGCCACAGCTTGCGCAGCGGCGTCAGCGCGATGCGCTGGTGCAGCACCTGAAAGCCTGAGGCTTCGATTTCGTGCAGCAGGGTGCGGTAGATGCTGGCCATCATGAGGCCGGGTTTTTGGGCGCGGCGGTCGGCGGCGGGCAGCAGGGCCAGGGCTTCGTCGTACAGGGCGTGGGCGCGTTCGGTCTGGAACTTCATCAGCGCGGTGAAGTTGTCTGAATAGCTGCGCTGGATCAGGTCTTGCGCTTTGACGCCAAAGCGTTGCTGCTCGTCCAGCGGCAGGTAGATGCGCCCGCGCAGGGCGTCTTC
>JACCEE011922399.1_pt1 | contig 12420 bp, 8 predicted proteins | sample 7449931 | NCBI WGS metagenome assembly JACCEE01 (sample SAMN15323457, study PRJNA562643) | freshwater metagenome | isolation source: river surface water | place: USA:Blue River Watershed | collected 2017-08-19 | reverse complement strand
TTAAGAATACAAAGAATTAAGCGTCATGCACAGTGAACTTAAAACACGGAAACACGCTTTTGATTATTCCTTTTCTTCCTCCACAACATCAGTACCTTCTGGCGGCGTGAAGGTGAATAATTTCGCATCTAAGGGTTTATTGGTGGTAATTGGTTTGAACTGAATACGGGTCATTTGCCCCAAGTTATCCACCAACTCCATAGCGTTCAAATTCTGTTGTTGCAGCGTAATGCGGATGCTGTCAAATTGAACTTGTTTGCCTTTGGGTTTGAGCATAAATACAGTGGAATTAGCATCTTGTTGGGGGAGATTGCTCACTGCAAAATCATTTTCGATTTTATTACTGTTCTTGGTGAGCAATAAAGCTGGCGTTTTGCCCAGTGCTTCATCCAAAGGCTTAATCGTGACTTGTTCTAAATCATCATCATAGACCCAAACTTGCTTACCATCTGCAACAATCAATTGTTGATATGGTTTTTGATAATCCCAACGAAATTTCCCCGGACGCTGTAAATACACCTCGCCTTGCGAGCTTTCGAGTAATTTACCCTTGTCATTAAATTGCTTTTGCTCAAAGCTGGCATGTAAGGTTTGTAATTCATGGAGAAATTTATTTAAAACTTCGTCCGCCACACTCACACTGGGCAAGGCTGCGAGCAGCACGGCAAAAATAGAACAACGCATAATTTAACCTTATTTTGAGATAGAAAATTGAAATGACTACGCCGCTGTATTCTAAGAAGGGCAGTGCCAAATAGATTAAATAGATAATAATATTTAGCTTTTCACCTCCTTTGAAAAAGGGGGCAGCTAAGTCTGTATTCAACCTTACTTGTTTAGCATTACCCTAAAAAGATTTTTTAGAGGCGCAGTTAAGCTTTAAGTCCCCAAGTATGCCGCGATGTTGCATATAAACGGCTCTTTCAACTTGGGGACTTGTCTATGAAACCTTATGCTTTTTTAAGCAATAATTCGGCAGGAATGCGGAACGTGGTGGTTTCAGCCTGTCCGTCCATCGTTTGCACCTTGTGAACCCCTAAACTTTTTAGACGTTCTAACACTTGTTGCACCAACACTTCTGGGGCAGATGCACCAGCAGTCATGCCGATGCGCATTTCTGGGGTAAACCAATCATCATGAATTGCCGCAGCATCTTCAATCAAATATGCAGTAATACCTGTGTTTTCACCGACTTCACGTAAGCGATTAGAATTTGAACTGTTTGCAGAACCCACAACTAATAGCACATCGATTTGCTTCACCAATTCTCGCACAGCATTTTGACGATTTTGGGTGGCGTAACAAATATCATTAAGTTGTGGCCCTTGAATCTTGGGGAAACGCGCTAATAAGGCGGCAATCACGTCGCGGGTGTCGTCAATACTGAGCGTGGTCTGAGTCACATACGCCAGCTTTTCGGGATTGGTAACATGCAAAGCAGCGACTTCATCCAAGGTTGATAAAATATGCACCGTACCTTCAACACTGCCCCGTGTGCCTTCGACTTCGGGATGTCCACGATGTCCAATAATAATTAATTCATAACCTTGGCTTGCATAACGTTGTGCTTGTAAATGGACTTTTGTCACCAAAGGACAAGTCGCATCAACCACTTTCAAGAGACGTTGTTGTGCGGTGTTGACGACGGCGGTGGCAACTCCGTGGGCACTGAAAATACAAACTGCGCCTTCAGGGACTTCTTCCAAGGTTTCTACAAACACCGCGCCGCGCGTCTTCAAATCGTCTACCACGTAGCGATTGTGCACGATTTCATGTAACACATAGACAGGATGAGGATAAATCTCTAGGGCGCGTTCCACAATTTCAATGGCTCGCACCACACCCGCACAAAAGCCGCGCGGCTGAGCTAAGATGACTTCCATATAGATTCCACAGGTTTATTTTAAAGTGGGGAGAATTTAGCGGGATTTGAATTTTACAAAGATGGGCATAGTTTAACATGACTATCAAAGTGTTGCATTAAGGGGATGGCTTCGCTATCACCGTGCTTTATTGTGAAAGGGTGAATACGAAGGGCGGACAAGCAAAACGATTAAGTATTAAAAAGGGTGTAGGAGTTACACAGTTGAATTTACAAACAGTTCGTAGGGTGTATAGAACCGATTTGAACTCGTTCCTATTCTGAAGTTAAGCTTCAAATTGAATCGTTGTCAAAAGAGTTAGTTGTAGGTGCGCATTTATTCGCATGCGTTTTTAATTCGAGAGCGTTGTGCGAATAAATTCGCACCTACACTCAGCTCAATAATGTAAGATTCCAAATAAGCTTTATAGGGCGTAGCCGCCATACATCCTACGCCTGCATTTAGGGATTGTGCTTTCAGCTTCGTAACTCCTACTGGGGTGGAATACGGCTTGCGCCTATTCCACCCTACTACAAAACTTTCTTGTTTCAACTGCGTAATTCCTTAACTGAATGGCAGTGACGCTTCAGCGTGGAAACGAGAAAAATATTGAGATGTTTATGTACAGAACTGATGCGGCGTAGGTGCGAATTTATTCGCACCTACGCTTTAAAGCTTATCGGTTCTATAGCGGGCGTGATAACCCTGAGGTATTTACCCCCTAAATATCTCAGAACTACATCCGCTCCAAGCCCGCAAGCCCCGCAATCAGCCAGCGTTTGCCTTCACGGAACAGCACATGCACCCGCATATAATCGCCTTGCCCTTCATATTCCAACACCACGCCTTGCCCAAAGACCTGATGTTTCACTTCGTCGCCAACGTTGTACACTGTACAAGCAGGCATCGTGCCGCTTCCAAAGGCATTGTTATAACTACTGCGCAGGCGAATTTCTTCCAATAATTCCGCAGGAATTTCCTGAATAAAGCGCGACATATTGCTGAAATCGCGTTGCCCATAACGATAGCGGCTTTCACTGTGACATAAATATAAAGATTGCCGCGCCCGCGTGATGCCGACATAACACAGCCGCCGTTCTTCTTCCAAACTGCCTTCTTTCAAACTGTTTTCATGCGGGAATAAACCTTCTTCCAAACCGCATAAAAACACCTGATTGAATTCCAAACCCTTGGCTAAATGCAGCGTCATCAATTGCACGCAATTATTCACACTTTTACTTTGCCCCTCGCCTGCTTCCAAAGCCGCATGGGCGAGAAAAGTCGTCGCAGGGTCATTGCCATCTTTTGATGTAGTTTCAAATTCTTGTGCGGCAATGCTTAATTCATCCAAGTTTTCAAAACGTCGCTGTGCTTCTTCTTTCCCTTCTTTCAAATAGACTTCACGCAAACCACTGTTTTTAATAATCGTGTCAATTTGCGCCTGCAATGTTAAATTTTGAAACTGCTCGGCAAATTCTAAAATTAACTCTTGGAACGCAAAAACTGTCGTGCCACTGCGTTTGGTAAACCCTTGAGAATTTAATAAATACTCGCTCGCCTGCCACAAAGAAAAACCCTTGGCGCGGGCGGCGGCACGAATACTTTCCACGGTTTTTTCACCAATCCCCCGTGCGGGCGTATTAATAATGCGTTCAAACGCGCTGTCGTCGTGGTGATGAATAATCAAGCGCAGATAGGCGAGCACATCTTTCACTTCGGCGCGTTCATAAAAACGTAACCCGCCGTAAATTCGATAAGGAATTTGTCGCGTCATCAAGGCTTCTTCAAACACCCGCGATTGCGCTGAAGTGCGGTATAAAATCGCCACTTCTTGCAAATTACCATCCCAACCCTGAATTTTTTCCGCGACAAACCGCGCCTCATTATTCTCGTCATAGGCTTTGTAAACGAACACAGGTTCACCATCCGCCCCTTCCGTCCACAACTCTTTGCCCAAACGGGTTTTATTATGCGCAATTAAGGCATTTGCCACCGCCAAAATATTGCCTGTGGAGCGATAATTTTGTTCAAGTTTCACGACTTGATTGTCGGGAAAATCACGCGGGAAATTTTGTAAATTTTCAATTTGTGCGCCGCGCCAGCTATAAATCGACTGGTCATCATCGCCCACCACAAATAAACGTCCGTGCTTTCCCGCTAACAAACATAACCATTGATATTGAATACTATTGGTGTCTTGAAACTCATCGACCAAAATATCAGTAAAACGTTGTTGATAATGCGTCCGTAATTCCTGATTATCGCGTATTAATTCATAAGTTTTTAGTAAAATTTCTGCAAAATCAATCACGCCCGTGCGTTGGCAATATTCTTCATAAGCATGATAAATGCTTTGCATTTGTCGAAGCCATGTATCTCGCACATCAGGCTGTAAATCTGTGGCACGAGAACCTTTATCTTTACATTTATTCACAAAACTTTGAACTTGTTTAGGAGTCCATTTCTTTTCATCGAGTTGTAAACTTTGAATCACCCGTTTCAGGGCGCGTAATTGGTCATCATTGTCTAAAATTTGGAAATTTTGCGGTAAATTTGTTTCACGCCAATGAATTCGCAATAAACGGTGTGCGATGCCGTGAAATGTTCCCACCCATAAACCCTGCGTCGGTTGCGCCAGCAAAGTGACCAGCCGTGCCTGCATTTCTTTGGCGGCTTTATTGGTGAAGGTGACCGCTAAAATTTGATGTGAATGGCTTTGTGCGGTGAGTAATAACCAAGCAATACGGTGCACTAAAACGCGTGTCTTGCCGCTGCCTGCGCCTGCCAGCACGAGGGTATGCGGTTTGTCGGCGGTGACGGCGGCGCGTTGTGCGGGATTTAAAGCATTAATTAAATGAGAAACGTCCATGCGGCGGGATTCAGACCAAAAAGGAATAATTGTTTATTTTAACAGATGTTTAGACATCTGCCAGCCAGCTTGGTCTTTTCCATAAAAATCAGCCAAGTATTCGGTGTAAATATAATCGGCTTTTTCATATAAATGTCGTGCGGCAAAATTGTCAGCACGGACTTCTAAACGTAATAACGGACAGTGATTTTCTAGGGCTAGGCGTTCTGCGGTATTCAATAAAGCCCGTGCAATGCCGCATCGCCGCTGCGTGGGTTCGACGACCAAAGAATAAATACGGGTGATTTGCTTGCTCGGAAAAAATAATAAAACGATGTCGCCGCAAATGCGGTGTGCTTGGGCTGCCACCCACACGCAGGGTTTATTTCGCTGAATTAAATAATGAAAAGCTTGGGCTGACAACGCATATTCAGTAAAAACTTGTTCTAATCGCACTAAATCGGGAATTTCTGAAAAACTTGCAGGATAAGTCTGGATTTTGCTGGGGGACATGGTGTTTTAAAATAGGCTATGGGGTGCTTATTTTAATGAATTTGCGATGCAGAGAGAGCAAGGCGGTAGTGCTAAATAGCCAATGATTTAGCCTTATTTGTTTGGCACTACTAACAAGGATAATGATAATATAATTCCAGTATAAATTAAAAACTCAGCTATCATTTTGATTTATAATTTAAATTATTGGATATTTGATTTAGATAGAGAGTATTACAAATGAAGACGTACAGTTACAATCTTGGCTTTATTAAGGATGAAGAGATTTTTGAGCATGTTAGAGCGACAGTATTGAAATATCGCTTTAATATTGATTTAGCTGATTTTAATCATAATTTGATTGATCCGATCAAGCTAACATTTGATTTTAAAGTTTACGGACAAAGCATTGAAGAAGTTCTTGAGCGTGAAATCTTACGACAACTTGATAAAAGTAACACCAATCATATTGGGTATTTTCACCAAAACATTTTTAAACATTTTGGTAATGGTTGGCATGTTCCGAAGGAAGGCTATGATGTAGTTAATGAAGCACGCCAAATTTATGTTGAACTCAAAAATAAGCACAACACGATGAACTCCTCTTCTGCTGCGAGTACCTACATAAAAATGCAGAATACGCTTCTGCAACAACCGACAGCACTGTGTCTTTTGGTGGAGGTTATTGCCTCACAAAGCCAGAATATCCCTTGGAGTATCAGTATTGAAAAGAAAAAATATAGCCATGAAAATATTCGTAGAGTATCCATTGATAAATTTTATGAACTGGTGACAGGCGATAAGTTGGCATTCAAAAAGCTATGTGCTGCACTACCGAGTATTCTTGACGATGTTGTTGCCAGTATTAAAATTGCAACACACTCAAATACTGTAGTGGCTGAATTAACCGCCATTGACTCTAATCTTCTCAAAAGCATTTATCTACTCTCATTTCAAAAATACGAAGGTTTCGATGAATTCCACTTCTGAAAATCTCATTGATGCCGACTTATTGGCAGATATTCTATCCGTTTCTAAAACTACCGTCAGCAGTTGGGAAAAATCTGGAAAAATCAAACCCTTGCTAGATGCGCAGGGCAATAAAAAATATGCTTTTTTTGAATTAAAAACTTTTGAAATTATACGGCAAATGCTGGAGTCCAAATGGAATGAAGAACTGCAAATCAAGCCATTGCGTCCTTATCGTTCCATTGAATTATTTGCAGGCGCGGGTGGTTTGGCAATCGGTTTGGAAAAGGCAGGGTTTGAAGCCGTGGCTTTGAACGAATGGGATAAACATGCCTGCAATACCTTGCGCAACAATCGCCCACAATGGAATGTATTAGAAGGCGATATTCAACAAATTGATTTTACTGCTTTTAAAAACATAGACTTTATTTCAGGTGGCTTTCCTTGCCAGGCTTTTTCCTATGCAGGGAAACAGTTGGGATTTGAAGACACGCGCGGCACATTATTTTTTGAATTCGCCCGCGCTATCAAAGAAACGCAACCTCAAGTTTTCCTAGGGGAAAATGTACGTGGTTTATTAGAACACGACCAAGGCAACACCTTGGCAACGATTAAATCGGTGATTGCAGATTTAGGTTACACCCTCATCGAACCCAAAGTTTTAAAAGCAATTTTTTATCAAGTGCCCCAAAAGCGGGAACGTTTAATGTTGGTGGGCATTCGCAATGATTTAGTAAAATACGCCCATTTTGCATGGCCCGCGCCCTGTAAACGGGTATTTGTGTTGCAAGACGCGCTCAAAGCGGGAGAATTGTATCCCATTGATGTGCCTGAATCTGTTGGACAAAAATATCCCCAACGCAAAGCAGAAATTTTTCAACATGTCCCACAGGGTGGCTATTGGCGCGATTTACCCGACGCATTGCAACGTGAATATATGCAAGCCAGTTATTTTCTGGGCGGTGGAAAAACAGGCATGGCGCGGCGTTTAGCATGGAATGCGCCCAGTTTAACCCTGACCTGCTCGCCTGCCCAAAAGCAGACTGAACGTTGTCACCCTGAAGAAAACAGACCGCTCACGGTGCGTGAATATGCACGCATTCAAACTTTTCCTGATGATTGGAAATTTTCTGGCCCTGTGACCAGCCAATATAAACAGATTGGGAATGCCGTTCCTGTCAATCTGGGTTTTGCCGTGGGGAGAAGTTTAGTGGCTTTATTGAACGGTATCGCGTCCAAAACCGAGCAGTTTGAAATCCCAAAACTGACAGACTTGCCGCTACAAATGGGGCTGTTCAATACGCCGTCATTGAGCTAGGTGAAATTCAACCTCAGTTTGGGAACAGCTTTTCCCTTTCCAAAGTCGATGAAAAACGCATAGTATATTAAGAATAGCATTACATCTTATAAGCCCGTAAATTACAATAGCGGATTTCACCAAGGAGACGACTTAACATGCAAGATTTCATCGTATTAGACACGGAAGGAACTGAACTTTTACGCGAACTTGCCGTTTTAGACCGTCATGGTAACGAACTTTACAATGTGTTTGTGCAGGAAGCGGTAAATAAAACAGACACTTGGCGGGCAAAACCTTTACTTGCGGTTTTAAAAGACTTTTTCGCTTTGGCGCAGGGTAAACAAGTGGTTTGCCATTATGCAGACCATGATCGAAACGTCTTGCAACAAGCCTGCGAGCAAGCGGGTATGTTATGGGAACACGTTGATTTCGTTTGTACTTATGATTTAGCCAAGCAAGAACACAGCAGTTTAAATGGTCACAGTTTAGAATTTCTCTGTAAATACTTCGACTTGCATTGGGAAAAACGCGCTTATAACCGCGATGAAGCCCATACCGCTCGCTATGATACTCAATTCACTTATTTGCTATATCGCAAACTCAAATCTGAGCAATTAAAACGGCAACTGCACGGCAAACCCAATCCTTTTGGTGACAGTCGTGTCGATAATCCCTTTGAAAATCATGTTGATATGCCTAAAGTTTATGAACATGAGTTTTCACGATTTACCACCATTCTCGAAGAAATCAAACGCGATCCCAATCATCAAAGCAAAGGCGCGTTGGTGATTGGTGAAGCAGGCAATGGCAAAACTCACCTGATTATGCGGCTTGCACACGAAGTTTTGAAAAATAATCGGCTGTTATTTATTCGACAGCCCAACCATCCTGAAACCGTGGTTCATCATATTTATTGCCGTATTTTAGAATCTTTTATGGAAACCGTGCCAAACAGCGAATATTCACAACTTGAGTTTTTATTAGCCCACAGTTTTTCACGGATTGTGCTGGAGCATTTTGCAAAAGGAAATACGAATGCCAGCAGTAAACATGAATTGCTGCTGAAACGGATTGAACAAGATCATCTCAGTATTTACAAAGTATTAGGTAGAGAAGGCTCGGATCAATATCGCAATAATTGGAAATTTATCGAAAAGCATACTACGGAATGGTGGACAAATCAGTATGGATTTAGCAATTACGGCTGTGATGTGATAAAAGGCTTAATTAAGTTTTGCAGTTATACCGAGGCGAGCAAACGCGATTTAGTGCGTAAATGGTTGGCAGGTCAAGAAGTTGACGCAGATGAATTAAAAGAAGTGGGCTTGAGTAATTGGCAAGAAAGCATGGATCGTGAAGAATTCGCGCTGCAAGCGATTCGCGTATTTAGCAAGCTGTCGATTGAAGATCAGCCTTTAATTATCGTGTTCGACCAGCTTGAAAGTTTACGCGATCATGAAAACTTATTACGTAGTTTTGGCGCGGCATTGAAACAATTATTTACTGAAATTTCAAATAGTTTGATTATTGTCACCCTGTTTCCTGATCGATGGACGCATTTTCAGTATTTTTTCGACGGTTCTGTCACCGACCGCATTGCACAAAATCAGATTTATTTAAATCTGCCCAATGCGAGTGAATTAAGTGGAATTCTTGCCGCCAAAGCTGCACCTTATCAGATTGATATTGAAGAATTATTCATGCCTGAAGAGCTTGAAAATATCGTCAAACAAAATTCGATTCGTGCCGTGCTTAATGTTGCCGCAGATTATTATCGTCTGAAAGCCGACGGCGTGCCCTTGCCTGTGCATGCAAGAACTTTTGAAGAACGGGTATTTAGTGAACTGCAAAAACTGCGCGATGAAATTAATAAATTGAAGCGTGTCCAAAAAATTGTGGAAGAGCCGAATCATGACACAGCAAATCATGCGGATGCGCAAATTTTGAATTATTTAGCGCAGCAAAAAACTTTATTAGCCGCCCGTTACACTCACAGCATTCTTTCGGACAGCGATGATTTGGGCAAATTACTGCTTTTGGTAAAAGCGTGGAATCAATTTAAACCCTTTAAAATTGATTACTTACATCTCAGCAAGCGTGCCTTGCCTGAACATTTGATGCTGGTTTTCCCCAAGCAAGAAAACAGCCCAGAATTAAAACGTGTTGTTGGTTTTTTACATGCGGAAGGTTCAAGTTTCACCTCGCGCCTGAAAAATCTGAATGAGTTGGTAGTTTCTCATTCCTATATTCTGTTTGCTTTGTTTCGCGATGCTCGCCAGCCTGAAATTATGGGGAAAGTTGGCACACAAGAAATTGAACGCTTTAAAAATTATGAAAATAATAGGTTTATTATCCTCAAACAAGACCCGCGCTTGTTGTTTGAAGCCTTACACAAAACCGTCGTTGACATTCAAAATCACGATTACAATGCGGATTTACAAAGCGTTTTTATAAGTTTCTTCGCAGCAAATCCAGAACATTGGTTTTCCAAGTTTGTGGGTTAAAAAACTGTCAGAATCGGGATTTTCAGGATTACCCGAATTTTCAGAATGAGGCGTTTTATCTCGTTCCAACGTCCCAGCGGCGAGGATTTTACAGGCTTCTGCCCTATAATGAGGGTCTTATCGATTCAACTGCGTCATACCTAGCGTTATCAGCTTGCAAGGTGGAATACGCTACGCTATTCCACCCTACTACGACTAATTTTTCTATCCCGAACTCAGGTTAACCAAACTTATTCATCATAAAAATAAAAAAAGCCCTGATTCGTTAAATCAGTCAACAATGCCACAAATTCCGCATTTTCCGAAAGTGGCTTTTTCAAATCTTCAAACGGAAAATCGCGTTGTTGCGACAACAAGGGTGCGGCAAACGCCAAAGAAGGCGACAAAGGAATTGCTTGCCCTTCCGCAAACAGCGTGACATTTTCCCCATCACGCAGAAACATCATACGCGCCGCACGCCGCATAAAACCTGCGCCCTTGTATTCTTCCAACCATTCAACACTGTCAAATTCAGGCTCAGGACATTCATAATCATTGCCGCCACGACTTTGGCTGATAAACTGCCCAAACCATTGGTTAATACTATGATTATCCAAGGATAAACCGCGAATAATTTGCTGAATTTTTTCCAAAGCTTGCGGCGTGATTTCGCCATTATCCTTGGGCAAACTCAGCTCAGGGTCGGTGTAACGCAAATCTTTGTCCATTTGCGCCGTCACATTTTGCACATAATCATTCAACATTTCGGTATGCGTGGGCGCGAGAAACCCAATCGAAAAGGTCATACATTCTTCTAACGCCACGCCGTGATGCGCCACATTCGGGGGCAAATACAACATGTCGCCGGGAGCTAAAATCCAAGTTTCTTCGGCTTGGAATTTTTTCAGAATTTTCAAATCCAAATCGGGCAAAAACTCACCGACTTCGCGACTAATTTGCCAACGCCGCAAGCCTTTTGCCTGCAATAAAAACACATCGTAACTGTCAATATGCGGTCCGACTGAACCGTGTTGCGGCGCGTAACTGATCATCAAATCGTCAACCCGCCAACTGGGCACGAAATTAAACAGGTCTAAAATATCCGCAATTTCAGGGACATGCCGATTCATTTCTTGAACTAATAAAGTCCAATGGGTTGGTGGCAGACGGCTAAAATCTTTTTCCGTGAACGCGCCATTGCGCAATTGCCACGGGGTTTTACCGCCCTTTTCCATGATAATCCGCGATTCAACGTGATCTTCACAGGCAAGCCCCGCCAATTCATCGGGGCTAATTGGGCTTTCAAAATTGGGAATTGCTTGGCGAATTAACAGCGGACGTTTTTGCCAATAATCACGCAAAAATTCCTCTACAGACATTCCAAGGGAGATTTTCATAAAATACCCCGCAAACGTTTCGCTAAATCATGGGTTTGCTGTGCGGCATTGCCAATATAAGTGGCAGGACTTAAGGCCAACAAGCGCGTTTTTTCAGCTTCAGGAATCGGCAAGGTTTGAATAAAGGCTTGTAAACGCGGTTGGTCAATGCCTTGTCCCCGCGTTAATTCTTTCAATTTTTCATAGGCTTCGGGCACGCCATAACGCCGCATCACGGTTTGAATCGGTTCTGCCAACACTTCCCAAGTATTATTCAAATCATCGGCAACGCGATCTGCATTGACCGCCAATTTACTCATGCCTTTTAAGCAGGATTCGTAAGCAATCACGCTGTATGCCGCGCCCACGCCCACATTGCGCAACACCGTGGAGTCGGTTAAATCGCGTTGCCAGCGTGACACGGGTAATTTATTGGCGAGATGGTGTAACACCGCGTTGGCAATGCCTAAATTGCCCTCAGCATTTTCAAAATCGATGGGGTTGACTTTGTGCGGCATGGTGGAAGAACCGATTTCGCCCGCGATGGCTTTTTGCTTAAAATAGCCGATAGAAATATAAGACCACACGTCACGGCAGAAATCTAATAAAATTGTGTTAAATCTTGCCTGTGCGTCGAAAAACTCTGCAATATAATCATGGGGTTCAATCTGCGTGGTGTAAGGATTGAAACTTAAACCTAAGACATTTTCCACAAAGTTCTGGGCGACATTTTCCCAGTTGATTTCAGGATAGGCAGACAGATGGGCGTTGTAATTGCCGACTGCGCCATTCATTTTCCCCAATAATTTTACACTGGCGACTTGTTGGCGTTGACGCTGTAAACGGTAAGCGACATTGGCGAGTTCTTTGCCCAAAGTGGTGGGCGAGGCGGGCTGTCCGTGGGTGCGCGATAACATCGGCATTTCGGCATAAGCGGCGGCGAGTTTGCTGATGACAGTGATCAGCGCGTCCATTTGTGGCAATAAGACTTCATTGCGCACGTCGCGTAACATCAAGGCGTAGGATAAATTATTGATGTCTTCCGAAGTGCAGGCAAAGTGGATGAATTCACTCAAGTTTGCCAATTCGG
>JACCEE012798711.1_pt1 | contig 12422 bp, 6 predicted proteins | sample 7449931 | NCBI WGS metagenome assembly JACCEE01 (sample SAMN15323457, study PRJNA562643) | freshwater metagenome | isolation source: river surface water | place: USA:Blue River Watershed | collected 2017-08-19 | reverse complement strand
ATACCATAAACTGCGACTCTATTTTGGATAAAATATCTTCCGCAACGACACGCGCTTCATAGAGATTTTTGTCGGAGCCTTCAGGTTTCTGGTATTGGTAAATCTCAAGGTGGTGATTGTCATCATTTGTCCCAAAAATATCAAACTCTTTATTTCCGGGTAAAATGGTGTGGCTCTCGGTATAAGAAGCACCGCCATAATTAAGAGTCATCAGTTTGGAAAAAATACGATTGATATCTGTGATAATCTCTTTCCTGCTGCGGAAGTTTTCATTGAGGTCGATTGCTTTTCCTTGAACATTTTTTTTGTAGAGCAAATACTTTTGCGCAAAAATGTCACTGTTTGCGTTTCTGAAACGATAAATGGATTGTTTTACATCCCCTACCATGTAGACATTTTGATTGGCAATGACCGTTACGAATTCTTCCTGGAGATCATTCGTGTCTTGGTATTCGTCAATCATGATAAATTTAAGCTTTTCTTTGATTTCGTTTCCAATGTTGGTCTTTTTAACTAAGTCCAGAGCCATAGTGGCAATATCCGCGAAATTGAAAACCTCATAACTCTTTTTGAAAGAATCCAACCTTTGATTCATTTTTCTAATTATATCTAGCAAAACCGCCACATTTTCCTTTGTGGACATGTATCTTGAAAGGATTTCTTCCCTTTTTCCAAGGGCAGAATAATTCTTGAATTTTTCACACGACTTTTTCAGCGATTTGTGAAGTAAAGAGTCCGCTTCAGATAATCCGGAAGCCCTTGGGAATTTGAAATTTGCAAGAACTTCTTGGAAAGCGTTATATTCGTCTAACGATACAAGATCATTTAAGGAGCGGAAGACTTTTTCACCCATGGCAGGATTTTCGTAGAGCGTTGATCCTTTTTGAACACTCCTGGCTATCTCTTGAATGAAAGCCTGAAATTCATCGATGTTTCGATTAATTTTTTCTTGGTTAAAATAAGTACCTAAATAGCTTTCTAGATATTTTTGTTTATCAATTTGCAGGGTTACCATCGCATCAATTCTAAGGACAAATTCCTTTAGGGGTTCATCCTCACGGAGGGCGTACATTCCAATAAACTGCATGAAAGCCGGATCTTCCCTTTCATACAAATCATTAAAAATCTCATCGATGATTTTTCGTTTTTTGATTTGGATGACCTTTTCATCAATGATACTGACCCGGTCTCCTAGGCCAAGGAGGTAATGGTATTTTTTTACTAAGGATAAGGCATAAGCGTCAAAAGTACAGATATCGCTCGCATCGATTCTTGAGGCCAGTTCTTTTGTTTGGGGGTTATCAAACAGTTTTTTGCGGATTCGTTCACGCATTTCGGCGGCAGCGGCGTTCGTAAACGTCAAAACCAAAATTTCATCAAGCGAGGTTCCTTCTTTAAGCAACTCAAAAACACGTTCTGTGAGCACCGCTGTTTTTCCGCTTCCGGCACCGGCACTGACAATCACGTTGTGGCCACGAACTTGAATGGCTTTTTGTTGGCTACTCGTCCATGTCGGCATCTTCGTTCTCCTCAGTGTGAATGTTCACAATGTCTTTTTCATCACGGAAACAAACATCTCGATACGAGCAATAACGGCACGGAAGTTCTTTGTTATTAATGGATTTGGGGTTAATCCGGAAATCGTTTGCCCGCTCGGCTTCCGAAGCGAATTTAATCTTTTGGATGGTGGTTTCAAGATAACTTTTCAAAACATCCTCGGAGATCGCCTTTTTAAGTGCATTGGCATAAAGGCTAGCCTGAGAAGTCACTTTTAAACTTTTAATGTATTTGGAATCACGATACGTTTGATCGAACGTGCTCAGTTTTTCCCAATCATCCGAAAACACACCATTCAGGCGGAATTGGTCAAAATAAAATTTCTGGGCGTTTTTCCCGGAAGGGCGGACTAACTTTTTCGAGATGATGGTTTGTATATAAAGACCAATGATTTCTTTGGAGGACAAGTCGGGATCACGGGAAGCCAAGAGAGCGTAAATGGGCAGTTGGAGCGATTGACCGTATTCGATTAATTCCGGGTTAAAATCAACGCTCCCGGTTTTGTAATCGATCAAGCTTAGGTATTCGAGATTTGGCCCGGTCAAGACTATTTTATCGATAATGCCTTTGACTTTTATCCCATTTTCAAGAGTAAAACCAAGTTTGGTTTCGGTCAGTATTTTTTTAGTTTCCAACAAGGCTTCCTGCTCATCATTAAACGCAATGACGTTGGCAATTTCTGTTTTGAGCCGTTGTAACAAAATGCGTTCCTTCTTAGAAAAATCACGTTTCCGAGCTTCCTTTTCAAAGACTGTCTCAAAATCAAAATCGGAGGAATATCTAGCTTCAAGAAGGGCATGCGCCAACTGTCCGAAACGCGTGTAGAAATTTTCGGTGAAGGGATCCAAACCTAAGACCCGGTCTAAGTAATATTTGAATTGACACTCATAAAATTCATTGAGGCTGGTGTAGGAGAATTCAATCGGGTCTTCGGGACGAATCGCGTCAACGCCCGAAAAACGATGGTCATATTGACGGTAAGGAATCGTCAATTGGTTTTGCAGGGATGTTAAATGAGGGTGCCGGATATGATATTTATCTTCTCGGTCTAGGTGCTCTCCCAAACGTATTTTGGTCCATGTTTGACCGTAATCGACCTCAGAAACGGGATTTGAGATAATTCTGATGTTCAATTTTTCGATTAACGGGGACTTCATAAAACTGTCAGTCATGGACTGTTTTTTAAACGAAATCGAGATTTGGCAAGGCGATTGGATTAAATCGATTATGTCTTTTTCTTCTTTGAAATTGACGTAGGTGGAATCATTCCGATGAATGTCCCGTTTGATCGAATCATCAAGATAATCGACGTTTTTCTGGATACTGGGATAATTTCCTTCATTGAAGCCGAGAATGAACACATACCCTGAAGCAGGAATGAAGTTTCCCTGAATGATCGTCACGGCGTGGTCGAAAGAACTGTTTTTCAAGGGTGTCTCTCTAAAACAAGACAAAAAGAATGCATGCCATTGATGGGATTCCAAGGGTAAAGGCCAACGTTTTTGCACCGTGTCGAATAAAAGACTTTCGATCGGATCGGGGTTCTCCGGGACGTTTTTTCGTAGGGCTTCGTCGGGGCTCATTCCTTGTTGCACATCGGAAAGAAAGGCAATCCCTGGTTGGCTTGAGGCGAGGTTTGAACGGGAAGGAAAGTTGAACGGGATTCCATAATATGCGCTCATCTTTTCTAAAAGAAACACGTACTCATCGGGAGGATTTTTAAGGTAGATGTCTTCCAACGAAACCCCTTTTGAAAGGAGAATCGATAGTTGATTTAGGACCCATTGGAGTTCATCTTCAACCGTTTCAAACTGATAGGCACTTAATCCTTTTTGAGTGATTTCCTCATAGGGCTTGGCAAAGACATAGGGGGCATGAAGTTTGTCCAAAAGGTATGTAAGTTCGCTATCTTTTTCGTCATATCCGACAACGGTCCATTTTTTGTTTTTGGCGAAATGGATGAAAAGGTCATCGAACTTAAGTAGACCGGCTTGGTTAAGCTCGTTTTTGATGAGTTGAAGTTCACGGAGTTGTGGGTTGCTTGACGGCGAATCGGGTAGGAAATAAAGATTTTCGAGGTAGATCTTGGCCATATCATAAGCCACGTTTTTTTGTTTCATAAGGTAGACAAGGGCATCTTCTGAAATTCCGAAAAAGGCATGCTCCAAAAGGTCTTCCTTGGTCATGAGCTTAAAATGACTCAACGGTTTTTTTGTTCTTTCCAATAGAAAAAAATCATGCCAGCAACGCGGGGCAAGAAGAATATCCGTTTGGAATAAAAGGTCTAAATCCATGAGCAAAACCTCATGCCTTTATTTTAGGTCAAAACCATTAAAATAAAAAGATGGTTACTAACCATCTTTGTTTTTCTTAACGGAAGGTTCGGGTTGAGGCAACGGCCTTTTTCCAGCCCTTATACCGTCGGTTGATTTCAAGCGGATCCATCTTCGGTTCATAAACGGCCTGGTAGGAATGAATCTTTTTGATTTGTTCGCAATTGGCCCAGAAGCCACTGGCGAGCCCGGCTAAATAGGCGGCTCCTAACGCCGTGGTTTCCAGACAACACGGAAGTTTGAGGGTGCATTTGAGGATATCCGACTGGAATTGCATCAGGTAACCGTTTTGGGTGGCCCCTCCATCGACTTTCAGGGAAATGAGATCCGTTTGGGCTTCTTTTTTCATGACTTCGATGACATCTTTGCTTTGATACGCGATGGCTTCAAGCGTGGCACGAACCAAATGATATTTGGTGGTCCCGCGGGTCAAACCGAAAATGGCGCCGCGCGCATCGCTATCCCAATAGGGTGTTCCGAGTCCGACAAACGCCGGGACGAAGTAAACACCTTCGCTGTCTTTGATTTCATTGGCGCTCCGCTCGCTGTCGGGAGCATCTTTAATCAGTTTCATTTGGTCCCTAAGCCATTGGACCGCGGCCCCGCCCACGAACACGGAACCTTCCAAGGCATAAGTCACCTTGCCATCGATTTCCCAAGCGACTGTGGTTAAGAGGCCTTTCTTGGACAGAATGGCTTTGGAACCAGTATTCATCAACATAAAGCACCCCGTCCCATAGGTGTTTTTGGACTCGCCGGGATGGAAACAGGCTTGGCCGAATAAAGCGGCTTGTTGGTCACCCGCGACACCACAAATCGGGACTGCCGGTTTGAAAAACTTCGCTTCCCCAAATTTATGGGAAGACGGTTTGACTGCGGGAAGCATACTTTTCGGAATGCCGAATAAACGTAGTAATTCGTCATCCCATTTCATGTCAAAGATGTTATAAAGCATCGTCCGCGAAGCGTTCGTGACATCGGTGGCATGGACTTCCCCTTTTGTGAGTTTAAAAAGGATCCACGTATCGATGGTCCCGAATAAGAGTTCCCCCGCTTCGGCACGTTTTTGACTCTTGGTGGCGTCAAGGATAAAACGGATTTTAGAGGCCGAGAAATACGGATTCAGCAACAATCCGGTTTTCTGGTGAATGAGTGTTTTTTGGCGTTCGAATTTATCGCAGATGGATAAAGATTGACGGCTTTGCCAGACCACCGCGTTATAAATGGGCAGTCCGCTTTCTTTATCCCAAACAACAGTCGTTTCGCGTTGGTTGGTAATACCGATCGAATCGATGTTTTTCATGCTGAGATTAGCTTTAATCAATACTTCGTTGATGACGTTGATGACGCTGACCCAAATCTCCAAAGGATCTTGTTCAACCCATCCCGGATGGGGGTAGAGGCATTTGATTTCATTGACGGCTTGAAACCGGTTGACGCCCTTTTGGTCAAACAAAATGGCCCGGGTGGATGTGGTACCTTGGTCAATCGAAAGAATGAATTTTTCCATGATAAGAAGCTCCTTGAAAACAATATAGTTTTATTATACTACCGGGTTTTCCGAACCCGTCGATATTTTTTAAGTTTTTCCTTGACCTCGTCCGTCACCCGAAAAGAATCGCTGATTTTGGAAATGGCTTTATTGATCGTCCAGTCGTCCAAAGTGCTTTCGGATAAATACTTTTCTGTGAGTGCGGGGTCTTTCAGAAAGCATTCGCAAAGTAACCAAGCCTCTGCCATGCGCACATAGTAGTGTTCATCTTTAGCCATTAGGCTCAGGATTGTTGGGACGTACTCCGGGCAGACAAAGTTATTGAGCGCGTGCACATAGCCAAAACGTCTTACGAATGGATAGGGGGATTGGATGAATCGTTTGATCCATTTCTGAGCAAGGATAAAATCCGTGCTTTGGAACGCCCCGCTGGCCGAATCGACGATGGCCCAGTTATCGGCCCCTTTCATGAAATCTTCAATAAAACGGTATTTGTCCACAAGCGGGATATCTTTGGACAACGTGATATTCGCAACAATAAAATCCACTTCCAAATAGTCATGCCAAAGCGCACCCTCAAGATTGCCGCCTTCTTTTTTGAGTTGCTTGAGGATTTTTCCCATTTGCGGCGAACGGACACCGATGACTTTAAGACTCGTGGGGACGATTTTCAAATTAAAAAGCCGGTACGCTTCATCTTGTTGGGCAAAAAGGAGTGTCAAGAGTTGCTGATAGGTCATGGTTTCACCTCTTCTTTCATAGTAAAACTTCGGGCGTGGATGCGCCAGCCATAAAAAGACCCTTAAACCACGTTTTTACGCACCAAAGGTCCTTTGGCATGAAAAGATTCGTCGGCCAGTCAAAAACGTCTCAAATCAAGCCTTTGGGTTCATTTCCGTGGCATGGTGGTTTCGTTTTAAGTTTAAAAAGAGGAATTGGGGATTTATAAGAAAAAGGCCCCGATTGAAAGGGCCTTTATTTAACGCTTGATCGCTTTTTCGATATCTTCGACTTCTTTGATGATATCTTTGCTCAAGCAATCGCTTCCGGTCGGAGTGACCAAGACATCGTCTTCAATCCGAACGCCGATCCCGAATTCTTTGAAGTAAAGACCCGGTTCGACGGTAATGACCATCCCCGGCATCAGAGGGACTTCGCGGTCGCAGACGTCATGGGTGTTTAAACCGAGATGGTGCGACACGTTGTGGTAATAGTGTTTGGCGATTTCGTCCGCGGTTTTAATCAGGTTGTGATCGAGGCATTCGCGGGTCAATAGATCGACCGTCCGTTTTTGAAGGTCCAAGAGGGTCAAGCCCGGTCGGATGTAGGCAATGATATCCTTGTTGCATTTGAGCACGATTTCATAAATCGCTTTTTGGAGCGGATTAAAGGTGCCCGAAGCCGGATAGGTACGCGTAATATCGGAAGAGTATTGACCATTGCGGGCGCCTAAATCACAAAGGACCAAAGCCCCATCGGCGATTTTTTCATTGGGAGTCGGATAGTGAAGGATGGTCGCGTTTTTGCCTGCGGCGATGATGGTGTCGAAAGCCAAGGGAGCATTGGCGACATCCCGGATCGTATAACGGAACAAGGCTTCGAGTTGGTATTCATACATACCGACGCGGATATTCTTTAAAATGGCTTTTAAACCGAGGGTGGTCGTGGCGACTGCCGCTTTCATGGTATTGACTTCAGCGGCGGACTTAACCATCCGTTGACGCATGATGAAATCAAAAACATCCAAAATTTCGATGGTCGGATAACGGGCGCCTAATTGGTTGGAAAGGTCTTTGGTGGTAAAGCCCATCGAGATTTTCAATTCTTTTTCAAGGTCAAGGTAGAGCGTTTTGACCGGACCATAAAGACCGCTTTCACGAAGTGTTTCGTCAATTTTGGTGCCAAGGTTTTTGGTTAAGAGGATATCTTGGACTCCCGAAATCAAACGGGCTTCGTCCAAGGTCAGGCGTTTGCCGGTCCATTTTTCTTTCAGTTCATCGAATTCATCGACGAACAAAAAGGTTTTGGGACCTTCGGAGCCTTTGACGATAAAAAGCACGCTGTTGGCTTGGGTAATCCCGGTGAGATAGTAAAAGTTCCGATTGACGACGAAGGGGTATTCTTCATCGGCGGTCGCAATCTTGGGGACGCCAGCATAAATGAGCGTCAGGCTTTGATTTTTGAGTTTGCGGATCAGCGTTTCACGGCGTTCAAAGTATTCGGTAATGACTTCCATGGGTTTTCTCCTATAAAGATTTTATCATTTTTACGGCGTCATCGAGATAATTAACCGGCAAGCTTTCGATGATGCCTTCGTCGATGGCTCTGGAAAGATCTTCGCGAAGCGGGATTTTGGCTAACACCGGTAAGTGGTAGGTTTTGTCCATCTCGTCGGTTTTTCCTTTGCCATAGAGGGGAATCTTTTCATCACAGTGCGGGCAGGATACATAGGACATATTTTCGACGATGCCGAGAATTTTGATATTCATCATCTCGGCCATGCGGATGGCTTTTTTGACGATCGAGCCGACTAAATCTTGTGGGGTGGTCACGATGATGATGCCATCCACAGGAAGCGATTGGAAAGTGGTCAAGGCCACATCTCCGGTTCCAGGCGGCATATCCACCACCATAAAATCCACACGATCCCAGAGGACATCGGTAAAAAATTGCTTGACGAGATTGCCGATCAACGGGCCTCGCCACACGATTGGGTCATCATCATTTTCAAGGAGCATAGCCGCAGACATAATATCGATTCCATGAGAACTTTTGATGGGAAGGATCAGTTGTCCGTCGCTTTCGGCTTTTTCGGTAATGCCAAAACTTTTGGGAATGGAAGGACCGGTCACGTCGGCATCGAGCAAAGCGACGTGCGAACCGTCGCGGTTTAAACCGATGGCCAAAAGGGAACTGACGAGGCTTTTACCAACCCCGCCTTTTCCGGAAATGACACCGATGACTTTTTTGACGGAACTTTTCGGGTTGAGCTTGGCTTTTTCAATGCGTTCGCTGCAGTTTTCACCGCAGGATGAGCAATCATGACTGCACGATGTTTCGGGGCACATTTATAAATCCTCCGTAAAGATGAGTGTTTCGATGGGATGCTTTTCCGATGTGATTTCCACGGAAGGAAAGCGTCTGGAAAGGGCATTCCATGCGTCGAGGCTACCCAAGAAGGTGGCTTCAACTTTTTCATTATAGACGAAATCCGTCAGACTGGCGTGGAATTCGATAAGCGCATATTTGATTTCATCAAGGTGGGTGTAAGGAAATGTGATGGTCCCTGTCCAAGAAGGTTGAAAAGTGCCGATGCGACATGTTTCCAATACGTTATTTCCGGCTTCGACATACGTCCTAAGCAAACGACCCGCCCCAAGTTTGTGCCCGCCGAAATAACGGACCACGGCAATCAGGGTTCGGTCCAGACCTTTCTTGTTGAGTAATTCAAGGAGGGGTCTCCCTGCGGTTCCCGAAGGTTCGCCGTCATCGCTGGATCGACTGGTGTTCCCAAAGCGATAGGCATAACACACATGCGTGGCATCGGAATGCCGTTTGCGAAGTTGGGCGATATGGTCTTGAGCTTGTTCAAGCGACACCAAAGGAAAAGCATAGCCGATAAATTGGGATTTTTCGACCACCAAAGTCGCTTGTTTTGCTTTTTCGATGCCGTAAGTCATAGCGCTTTATATTGTATCACACCGTAAAGAAAAATCCCCCGGTTTCCCGAGGGATTGAGACGTCATCAAATCCAGGTTTCGTAGTAGTCGCAAATCTTGTCGCCTTCGGTTTCAAAGACGAATCCTGAAACGTAAGGATCATCTCCGATAGTATCGGGGAAGTTGGCAAAGTCATAAGCGGCTTTGGCGGCAATGAAGTTGGCGTTGTTGACAATGCGTGCGGCATAGAGCAATTTGGCGATGTCGGAGTTGCCGTCATTCCATCCCGGTCCGGGGTTGTGGCAAAGGGCATAACTACCCATATCGACGAAGCTGGCGCGGAGGGCGTCGACTTCGGGTTGGGTGGTCGGGGCGGTGACGATCGCGGTGATTTGCGGCACCACTTCGAGGACAGCGCCGACGCCACGGGCTTCGGTCGGGTTCAGTTTGGCAAAGTCGGAGGCGTAGAAGTCAATTTCGAATCCGGTTCTTCCGGCCAGGGCGTATTCGCCCGCGAGGATGTCGGTGTAGAAGCCGGCGACCAATTCGCTGGAGAGATAAGCGCGGTCAAGGATCGTTTCGGAAAGATCGGCATCATAGGTGGCACTGATCATCCCAGAGGCTTCCGGCCCGAATCCTTCAAGCGAAGAAGCGTTGAGGGCACCGGTGAATCCATTCAGGGTGACAACGAGACTGTCGAGGCTTGCGCTTTCGAACGTATGGTCGAAGTCGCCAGCGAAGACGTTTTCGAGTTTGGTGCAGCGTTCATCCAGCGTTAGTGACGGGTTGGCCAAGGTACGAATGTATTTTTCCATTTCGATTTGGTCGAGCCAGTTGTAGAACACGAGCGACCGGGTCTTGTAGGTCTTGGTCGGAACGGTCGGATCCATGATTTGGGAACCTTCGAGGAATTGCAGGATATTGTCGGTGGAGTGTCCTCCGGTAACATAACTGGCTAAGCTGAAGGCACCACCCATATCGATGTAGGCATCGGGATCCAACGTTTCATCCCAGAAGGCGTTTAAGAGAACATGGAAGAGTCCTTCTGAAACGGTCGTCGGGATGGCGGGCGTATAGTCTTTGTCATCAAGTTCGGTATCGGCATATTCCATCGGGGTCAAATAATATTCTTCGTTGCCACCGGTGTAATTGGTAATGCTGATGGTGGTAAAGGAATCTTTAATCATCTTAGGCACAGCATCCGAACCGAGGTTGGAGTAATTGAGGACGGATAACAGATCGCTGATGGTGGTCGGTGCGATGGCTGAAGGGTCAATCGTGGCGTTGGTCATGCTGGGCATCACGCGTTTGATTTCGCGGAAGATGCGGATGAACGCTTCGATTTCGCCACCGTCTCCGGCCCATTGGGTCGTGAACAGGTCACCCGAGTCGTTGATCGTGTCGAAATTGACGACAAGGTACATGGCTTTTTCATGAGCGGTCGCGAATTTGTAGGTGACGCCGTCGTAATACAGCGGATTGGGGTTGGATAAATCGTTGATTTGTCCGGAAAGTCCGGCATCGTCCATGATTTTGACGATGAGTTGCTCGAACACGGTCGGATCGCTGTTGAGTCCGCTGGCAGCGCCTTGGAGATGGAAAATTTCACTTTCGGCAAGGTCGTTCAGCAAGGATTCAACGTTATCAAGCGTCGTCGTGGTCAAGGCGGAGAGGTCATTATAGGAGGTAGCGGCCAAATCCTTCATTTGCGAGAAGAGGTCGATGATCGAGGTAATTTCGCTGTCGGGGTAAGCCCCTTCGCCACGATCGCCCACATAGTGGGTGTTGGCGGCAGAAAGCGTCACGCCGGTAATCCCGACATCGGCCGCGGTTAACATGGTGTCAAATAAGTTCGGGATGGCGGGGTACATCAGTTCGGAATGGTTGACGGAAAGGAGTAAGTTCTCGACTTTCACGACGCCTTCGGGGGTATCCATTAAGGTGGAGACCGCGTTGGCACCGTCGCCGCCGAAACTGGTGAATGAAAGGGCGGTGTCCTTGAAGGCTTGCATCAAATCGCCTAAGGCAGCGATTTCACCGGTGGGCCCGATCCATCCGTCGGCATCGAGGGTCGTTCCGGCTAGGTTGTTGCCGATGAGTAAAATATCGTCTTCCAATAAACCATCGCGCAGGATTTCCGCGGATTGCTGATAGACATAGTCGTCGAGCGTCGCGGTCTGTTCGATCATTTTGATCGTTTGTTCGAACACCGTGAGGTCGCCGGCAAGCCGGGAATTGTCTTCGTTGATGGTATTGAAAAGTTTGGAATTGTGCAGGTTGGTCAGCATCGACTCAATGATCGTGGCATCCAGGTTGGTTTCCGAGAATCCGGTGTCGAGGGCAAGCCCTTGGACAGCGTCATAGATGTCGAGCGTATAACCGATTTCGGTCGCCCGTTCGGCTTTGGTCGCGTCAATCAGGATGGCAGTGTTGGCGTCGCTGGGGTTGAGGCTTCCCATATTGAGGGAACCACCACTGAGCATTTGGTCAAACACGTTATAAATGGCCATGCGAAGCACCGAGCAATCGTTGACCGCCAGGACGACGGTTTCGATTTGGGCGGCACTGGCACTGCCGTTGGTTAACGCACCCAGACCATCGGTTGATCCGAGAGCGGTTTCGAGGTCGTTGATGGCGCCGATGACATTGGCGATCGAGCTGATTTCGCTTTGCCAAGCTAATTTATCGGCGGCACTGGTGGTTGGGCCAATCGCCAAGAAGTCGCTATGGACTTCATCGTAGGGGGACGGGTCGGTGTTGATTTCATCCTTATCTAAGAGGAAATCGCCCATGCCCGCTTGAATGAATTTTTGATAGAGGAATTCGCCTAAGAGGTAGTCGCCATCGGGATCATCGAAAATACCGCTGTCGGCCAACGAGGTCAACAAGGTTTCAACCGATTCGGCGGCGAAGTCCATGAAGTCAATGTTAGACAAGTCATTGCCGAAATCGGCGATCGTCTCGAGCATTTGTTCGAGGTTTTCGCCTTCAGCGGTCCAGTCGGTGACGTTCCGGAAACTGGTTCCGAGGCCGGTCGGGTCGACGATGGTCGTATCCCCACTGAAGAGGTTATCGAGCAATCCGCCGGAACATCCCGACATAACGATCGAATCATCGATGGAAGCGAACACTGCGCTGATGGCGCCATCGTATTCCGGGGAGTTGAGCGAAGCTAGGACGTCGGTTTCACGCATGAGCCCGAATAAGCCTTCGTCAAACACCGTGGAAATGGTGTTGATCATGTGATAGTTTTCGCCATATTCGACGACGTTGCCGAGCGAGTCATAGGTGGTCGCCCAGCCGTTTTCGTCAACGCTGCGGATGGCATCGGCCACTTCGTCGGCATCAAAGCCGAAGTCGCCACCGGCGGTAAAGATGGTT
>JACCEE010815996.1_pt1 | contig 12430 bp, 9 predicted proteins | sample 7449931 | NCBI WGS metagenome assembly JACCEE01 (sample SAMN15323457, study PRJNA562643) | freshwater metagenome | isolation source: river surface water | place: USA:Blue River Watershed | collected 2017-08-19 | reverse complement strand
GTGACGAGAGCTTCGGCGGCTACCGGCGTTATCGCACCCACCTGATGGACGAGAAGATGCGCGGCGCGCTGCCCGCGGGGGTGCGCCGGCCGCTGTTCGGCATGCTCGGCCGGGTGTACCCCAAGGCCGACTGGGCGCCGCGCGTGTTTCGCGCCAAGAGCACCTTCCAGGCGATGGCGCGCAACTCGGTCGAGGCCTACTTCCATTCGGTGTCCATCCTGCGCGACGACATGCGCCGCAGCCTCTTCTCGGCCAGCTTCCGGCGCGAGCTGGCGGGCTACAACGCGGTCGAGGTGTTCCGCCGCCACGGCGAGGCCGCCCAGACCGACGACCCGCTGGCCCTCATCCAGTACCTCGACATCAAGACCTATCTGGTGGGCGACATCAACACCAAGGTCGACCGGGCCGCGATGGCCCATTCCCTCGAAGTGCGCGAACCGCTGATGGACCATGAGCTCGTCGAGTGGCTCGCCACGCTGCCCTCCAGCCTCAAGGTGAAGGGCCAGGAGGGCAAGTTCCTGTTCAAGAAGGCCCTCGAGCCCTTGCTCCCCGACGACGTGCTGTACCGCCCCAAGATGGGCTTTGCCGTGCCGCTGGCGCGCTGGTTCCGTGGGCCGCTGAAGCAGCGCGTGCGCGAGGTCATGCTCGGCGAGACGCTGGCCCAGACCGGGATCTTCAACCGCGATTACCTCGAACATCTGGTGGACGCCCACCAGTCCGGCGCGAAGGACTACAGCGCGTCCCTCTGGACGGTGATGATGTTCGAAGCCTTCCTGCGCCACAACGGCGCCTCAGTGCCGGCGTCCCCGGCTGCAGCCGAATTGATCACGTAAATGCGCATCCTTCATATCCTCGACCACTCGATCCCCCTTCACAGCGGCTACACCTTCCGTACCGCGGCGATCCTGCGCGAGCAGCGCGCACGGGGCTGGGAAACCTTCCACCTGACCTCGCCCAAGCAGGGCGCGACCGCCGCCGAGGTGGAGGAGGTGGACGGCCTGCGCTTCTACCGCACGCCGGTGCCGCCCGCAGGGCCGGCGGGCGTCAACGAGTACCGCCTGATCCGCGCCACCGAGGCGCGCCTGGAAGCCCTGGCCCGGGAGCTGCGCCCCGACGTGCTGCACGCCCATTCGCCGGTGCTCAACGCGATCCCGGCGATCCGGGTCGGCCGCCGGCTGGGCATCCCCGTCGTGTATGAGATCCGCGCCTTCTGGGAAGACGCCGCCGTCGACCACGGGACGACCGCCGAGGGCAGCCTGCGCTACCGCGCCACCCGGGCCCTCGAGACCTGGGCGATCAAGCGGGTGGATCATGTGTTCACGATCTGCGAAGGCCTGCGCCGCGACATCGTGGCCCGGGGCATCCCCGACGCCCGGGTGACCGTCATCCCCAACGCCGTCGACGTCGAGAACTTCCAGGTCTCCGGCTCGAAGGACGCCGCGCTGCCGCTCCGCCAGGAGCTCGGGCTAGAGGGCAAGACGGTGCTCGGTTTCGTCGGCTCGTTCTACGCCTACGAGGGCCTGGACCTGCTGCTCGACGCCTTCCCCGGGCTGCTGGCGAGCCGACCCGAGCTGCGGGTGCTGCTCGTCGGCGGTGGCCCCCAGGATGCCAACCTCAAGGCCCAGGCGGAGCGCCTCGGGGTGGCCGACAAGGTGATCTTCACGGGCCGCGTGCCCCACGCCAGCGTGAGCCTCTACTACGACCTGATCGACCTCCTGATCTATCCGCGCCATTCGATGCGCCTCACCGAGCTCGTCACCCCGCTCAAGCCCCTCGAGGCGATGGCCCAGGGCCATCTCTTCGTGGCATCGGATGTCGGTGGCCACCAGGAGCTGATCCGCGACGGCGAGACGGGCCGGCTCTTCGCCGCCGGCAATCCGGGCGCCCTGGTGGCGGCGGTGAACGACATGCTCGACCACCGCGAAAAGTGGCCCGCGATGCGCGCGGCTGGCCGGCGTTTCGTCGAGGACGTGCGCAACTGGAAGAACAGTGTGGCCAACTACCGCAAGGTGTACGACCAGCTGCTCGGGAGCCGTCCGGCATGAGCTTTTCCGGCCTGCGCGTCGCCCTCGTCGGGCCGCTTCCTCCGCCCGCCGGCGGCATGGCGAACCAGACCCGGCAGCTGGCCGAGCTGCTGCGCCAGGAGGGTGCGAGCGTCGAGCTGGTGCAGGTGAATGCGCCCTATCGTCCGGCCTGGATCGGCCGGGTGCAGGGCCTGCGGGCCGTGGCGCGCCTGCTGCCCTACGGTTTCGGCCTGTGGAGCGCGGCGGGGCGGGCCGACATCGTGCACGTAATGGCCAACTCTGGCTGGTCGTGGCACCTCTTCGCGGCGCCGGCGGTCTGGATCGGCAGCCTGCGCCGGCGGCCGGTGGTTGTGAACTACCACGGGGGCGAGGCCGAGGCCTTCCTCAACCGGTCGGCGCCGCGGGTTCGCTCGACCCTGGCTCGGGCCTCCCAGCTGCTGTTTCCATCAGGTTTTTTGAAAGAGGTCTTCGGGCGTTTCGGAATCGAAGGCCGGATCGTCCCGAACGTGGTCGACCTGGCCCGCTTTGCCCCTGCCGAGAACCGGAAGCGGGGCGCCCATCTGGTGCTTGCCCGCAATCTCGAGCCCATCTACGGGATCGATACCGCGCTGCGTGCCTTTGCCCTGGTCGCCGCGGTGCGCCCGGAGGCACGCCTCTCGGTGGCCGGCAGCGGGCCGCAGCTCGCCGAGCTCCAGGCCCTCGCCGACGCGCTGGGGGTGGCGGAGCGGGTCCGTTTCACGGGCCGTCTCGACCGCGACCAGATGGCCGCCCTCTACCGGGACGCCGACCTCACGCTCAATCCGAGCCGGGTCGACAACATGCCGGTGTCGGTGCTCGAGGCCATGGCCTGCGGGGTGCCCGTCGTGACGACCGACGTGGGGGGAATCCCCTTCCTGGTCAGCCACGAACGCACCGCCTTGCTGGTGCCTGCCGATGCGTCCCAGGCGATGGCCGACGCTGCGCTGCGCGTGCTGGACGACGCGCCCCTCGCGGCGGTGCTGCGTCAGGCGGGGCTGGAAGAGGTGCGCCGCTACGCCTGGTCTGCCGTCAGGAACGAGCTGCTGGCGGCCTATGAGGATGCCCTGCGTGGGCACTTACCGTCCGGCGCCGCCCGGATCCAGGAATCGAACGATCATGTCTGACATCTATACCCGCCTCGTGGCGAACGCGCTGTTCCCGCTCCAGGAACGCCTCAAGAAGCACGACACCGTGAAGGTGCGGCAGGCCATGGAAGAGTCCCAGTGGTGGCCGCAGCAGCGCATCCTCGAGCAGCAGGCGGCGCGCCTGCGTGATTTCCTTGCCGACATCGGCAGCCACGTTCCCTTTTACCGCGACCTGTTCGCCCGGGAGGGCTTCGACCCGCAGAAGGTGACCGGGCCGGCCGACTTGCAGGCGCTGCCCTTCCTCACCAAGTCGGTGATCCGCGAGAACAAGGACACGCTGCGCGCCGACGACGCCCAGGGGCTGGCGCGCTTCAACACCGGCGGCTCCAGCGGCGAACCGTTGATCTTCTTCATCGGCACCGAGCGCGTGACCCATGACGTGGCCGCCAAGTGGCGCGCCACCCGCTGGTGGGACGTGGATATCGGCGACCCGGAGATCGTCGTGTGGGGTTCGCCGATCGAGCTCGGCTCCCAGGACAAGGTCCGCCTGATCCGCGACCGGCTGATGCGCACCGAGCTGCTGCCGGCCTTCGAGATGTCCGACGCGAAGGTCGAGGGCTTCATCGCGCGCATCCGCGAGGTGCGCCCGCGCATGGTGTTCGGCTACCCCTCGGCGATCAGCCACATCGCGGGCTACGCCGAGAAAAAAGGCATCCGCCTCGACGACCTGGGCGTGAAGGTCGTCTTCGTGACCTCCGAGCGCCTCTACGACCACCAGCGCGAGATCATCAGCCGGCTCTTCGCCTGCCCGGTGGCCAACGGCTACGGCGGGCGCGATGCGGGTTTCATCGCCCATGCCTGCCCGTCGGGCTCGATGCACATCACCGCCGAGGACATCATCGTCGAGATCATCGACGGGGAAGGGCGGGTCCAGCCGCCGGGGGTGTCGGGCGAGATCGTCGTGACCCACCTCGCCACGCGTGATTACCCGTTCGTGCGTTATCGCACGGGCGATGTCGGTGTCCTGAGCGAAGATCGCTGCCCCTGCGGCCGCGGGCTGCCGATTCTCCGCGAGATCCAGGGTCGCAGCACCGATTTCGTCATCTCCGCAGATGGCACCGTGATGCATGGCCTTGCGCTGATTTATGTTCTTCGGGATATTCCGGGGGTGGCGTCCTTCAAGATCGTCCAGGAGACGACCGCCCTCACCACGGTGTTCGTGGTGCCGGGGCCGCTCTTCGAGGCCGGTGATGTCGGGCGCATCCAGGAGGGCCTCAAGCGCAGGCTGGGGGCGTCCGTGACGATCGACGTGAAGCTCGTCGACGTGGTGCCGGCCGAGGCGTCCGGCAAGTTCAGGTACGTGGTCAGTCGCGTCGCAGCCTGATTTTTGTGGCCCATTGGTTGGTGGACCTGATGAATGTATGGAGCGATGTGAGTGCGTGATCTACTGATAACGCTCATTTTTGTATACGGTGCGATCAGGGCCCTCAAGTATCCCTATATCGCAGCCTTGCTGTGGGCGTGGATCGGCCTGATGAACCCCCACCGGCTGGGCTGGGGTTTCGCCTACAGCCTGCCTTTCGCGATGATCGCCGTGGCGCTGCTCGTCGTCGGCATGATGACGCATCCCAAGCAGGTGCGCTGGCCCTCGAGTGGGCCGGTGACGGTGCTGGCGCTGTTCGTCGTCTGGATGGGGCTCACCACGGTGGCGGCCATCCACTTCGACGAAAGCAGCGCGATCTACGTGAACGTTTCCAAGGTGTTGGGCGTGGCGCTCCTCATCGGCTGCGTGGTCCGGACCCGCGAAGAGATCCTCGGCTTCATCGTCGTCACCGCCTTGTCGGTGGCGTTCTTCGGCATCAAGGGGGGATTCTTCACCCTCGTCACCGGCGGTGCCTTTCGGGTGTGGGGCCCGCCGGGTAGCGCGATCGCCGACAATAACGAGCTGGCGGTCGCGCTGATCGTCTCGATCCCGTTGCTGTACTACCTGTACATGCGGGCGGAAGACCTCGTGAAACTGCCGACGCTCACCCGTCTGAGCCCGAAATGGATCAGGCGGGGCTTGCTGCTCAGCATCGGGCTGTGCGCCGTTTCAGTCCTCGGCAGCCATTCCCGTGGCGCGCTGCTGGCAATGTCGTCGATGGCCATCGTGCTGTGGTGGCGCAGCAAGTCGAAGCTCACGATCGGCATCGTGCTGCTGATCCTGGCGCCGGCGCTGGTGATGTTCATGCCCGACGAGTGGGGCGAGCGGATGGGCACGATCAAGACCTATGAGTCCGACGCCTCGGCGATGGGGCGGATCAACGCCTGGACGATGGCGATCAACATCGCCAACAGCCGCATCCTGGGGGCGGGTTTCGCCACCGACAGCGCGCTCGTGTATCGGATGTATGCACCCAACCCGAACGAGGTGCTGGTCGCACACAGTATTTACTTCCAGGTTCTGGGCCAGCATGGCTACATCGGGCTTGCCTTGTTCCTGACCTTCTGGATTCTGACCTATCGCACGGCCGGGCGCCTGATGAAGTTGGGGCGCGGGCACCCCGAGCTCGCCTGGGCCGCCGACCTGGGGTCGATGATGAAAGTCAGTCTGGTGGGGTTCGCGGTGGGCGGTGCCTTCCTCAACCTGGCTTTCTGGGACATGCCCTATTACCTCATGCTGATCGCGGTCGTGACTGAAAAATGGGTCAAGGCCACCCTGGGTGAGCAATCGGCCGCAGCTTCGGCAGAGGCCATGAGCCTGAAGGCTTCGGGCCGGCTGAAAGCCTCACCGTAATGGAAACGGAACTGATGACATCTCTGGATCGCCAATCGAAATCTGTGATGCCCGGCATGGAAGATCATGCGGCAGGGGGCCGCCGTGGAGTGAGCCGAGGGCTCGCCTGGGGCCTGATCCTCGTGGTGTGGACCCTGCTCCTGCTGGTCTTCCGCCCTTACGTCGAGATGGTCCTGGTGGCCTGGGAGACCCTGCCGAGCCACGCCCACGGTTACATCGTGCTGGCGGTCGTCGCCTACCTCTTCTGGACCAAGTGGCCGCATCTTGCGGCGATCGCCTACCGGCCGTCCGCCAGGGGCTTTGCCGCGCTCGTGCTGGGCTCGCTGGTGGCGATGGTCGGTGAGCTGACCTCCGTTGCGGCGGTGGTGCAGTTTTCCGTGGTCTTCCTGATCTTCTGCACGGTCTGGGCGGTTGGTGGCGACAGGGCGGCCCGGGTTTCGGCAGGCCCCATCAGCTTCCTGGTGTTTGCGGTGCCGTTCGGGCAGGAGGCGCTGCCGGTCCTGATGAACTGGACGGCCGATGCCACGGTGGTCGCCTTGCGCCACTCGGGGGTGCCGGTATTCCAGGAGGGGCGAAACTTCGTGATCCCGAGCGGGCGCTGGTCGGTGGTCGAGGCCTGTGGCGGCATCCGTTATCTTCTCAGCTCGATCTTCATTGGTGCAGTGTTCGCTTACCTCACCTTCACGCAGACCCACAAGCGGGTGCTGTTCATGGTCTGGTCGGTGGTCATGCCACTGCTGGCCAACTGGCTGCGCGCCTACGTGATCGTGATGGTGGCTCACCACTCCAACAACGAGTGGGGCATGGGTGTCAGCCACCTGGCCCTTGGCTGGATCATCTTCGGGATCGCGGTCTTCGTCGGCTTCGCGGTAGGTGCCCGCTGGCGTGATCCCCAGCCGGAGGTGCCCCGCGGTGGCCCGGCGATGGCGGGGAGTTCGCTCGCCGTGATGCTTGCGGCGAGTGTGCTCGCGGCTGCGATTCCACCGGGCATCGCGCGTTCGGCAGAGGCCCTCACGGCCAGGACGAGCAGTACCGAGACGCCCCAGCTGCGTTTCGACTCCCTCTCCGATCTGGAGCGGGACAGCTCGGACGCCGACGGCATTCGCCCCAGCTTCCCCGGCGCGCGGGCCGTCCATCAGGCGCGTTACAAGACCCGTAACGGCGAGACGGTCGATGTCTTCATCGCCTACTTCCGCCAGCAGGAGCAGGGCGCCGAGCTGATCAACGTGAGCAACATGGTGGAGCCCAGCCACGACTGGAGCTGGTCCACCTCCAGCACGGTCCGGCGCGACAGCGCCACCGTGCCGCAGGTGCGCCTCGAGGGCTATGTCAAGGGCGGGCGCCACGCGGCTGTTTATCAGGTCTACTGGGTCAATGGCACCACGACACCCAGCGATGCGGTCGCCAAGCTGAACGAGGCGCTGTCTCGCCTGCGGGGTCGTGGTGACGATTCGGCCGCGATCATCCTGACCATGTACAGCCAGGACAATCTCGAGGCGGCGCGTCTGAAGACTGAAGCCTTCGCCGCCGAACGCCTTGACGGCGTGCTGGCGGATCTCCAGCGCACGGCGGAGGGCGGCAAGTGAGCGCAGCCACGACCACCGATACCGCGGGTGACAAGGGATGCCTGATGGTGGCGAGCATCTTCACCCCCATCCAGGGCGGTTCCGCCACCGTTTACGCCAACCTCTGCCGCTTCGCGCCGCCCGGCAAGATGGTCGCGCTGGCGACCCGGCGCCACTACCAGGACGGCATTGAGATCCCCGGCTGGAAGGAGCACGACGCGCGCTGCGGCTTTCCGATCCACCGGCTTGACCTGCTGCGCCCCGAGATGGCGCCGCCGCCGGCGAACAAGCTGGTCTCGGCCTGGCGCTACCTGACGATCGATATTCCGCTCCGCCTGAAGATCGTCGCCACGGTACGTCGGCTCATCCGCGAGCACGGGATCGGCGTGATCTGCATCGGCGAGCTGGTCTCGACCGCCTGGCTGGGTGAGTTCTGCCGGCGCTTCTTCGGCGTGCGGATGGTGCTCTACGTGCACGGTGAAGAGATCACCCAGCGCCTGGGCGCAGGCTCCTTCGGGCGCCGCCGCGGCGAGCACCTGCGGGGAGCCGACGCCGTGGTCGCGGTCAGCCGCTTCACCCGGCAGGCGCTCATCGAGCAGATGGGGGTGCGTCCCGAGCGGATCTGCCTCATCGAGAACGGCGTCGATACCTGGCGCTTCTCGCCGGGCCCCGACGACGGGGCGCTGCGGGCGCGTCTGCGCCTGGTCGGCAAGCGGCTGGTGGTCGCCGTCGGCCGGCTGGTGCCCCGCAAGGGCTTCGACAAAACCATCGCCGGCTGGGCGCAGGTGCATCAAGCCCACCCCGACGCGCACCTGCTGATCATCGGTGACGGTCCGCAGCGGGCGGAGTTGCAGGCGATGGCAGATGCCTCGCCCGCCGCCGCTTCGATCACCCTCGCGGGGGCGCTCGACGATGCCGAGCTCCTCGCGGCCTACCGCAGCGCCAGCCTGTTCGTGATGCCCAACCGGACCATGCCCGATGGGGATACCGAAGGTTTCGGGCTGGTCTTCCTCGAAGCCAACGCCTGCGGTCGGGCGGTCATCGGTGGGCGGGCAGGCGGCGCCGTCGAGGCGGTGCGTGATGGTGAGAGCGGCCTGCTGGTGAATGGCGAAAATGTTGCTGAGATCGCCGAGGCGATCAAGCGCGTGCTCGGCGACGATGCCTTGCGCGGCCGGCTCGAAGCCGGCGCCCTCCGGCACGCCCAGGCCAACAGCTGGGAAAACCGGGTCCGGTTGTTCCAGGACCTTTGCCGGAAGTTGCAGCAAACGGGAGAAAAAAATGTCTGAACCGCGCACCCTGCTGGTGATCGCGGGCGAGTTTCCGCCGCTCAAGACGATTGGGCGCATCCGCACCGTAAAGTTTGTCGATCAGCTCCGCCAGCATGGCTGGCGCTCGATCGTCATTACCCTCAAGCCCTCCGGCACCGAGCCCAACTACGATCCGTCCCTGATGGCCGAGATCGTCGACGGCGTCGAAGTCGTCCGGGTGCCCATCCGCAACCGCGAGGACGAGATCGCCAACGCGGTCAAGCGCCTGCTCGGGCGCAAGCCGGCAGCGCCGTCAGTCAGCGCTGCCACCGCGTCCGGCGCTGCGGTGGCGGTGGCGGCTCCGGTGGCCACGGCGCCCTCCGGCGGGCTCATGGACCACGCCCACGCGATGACGCGCTGGGTGCTGCGCAGCTTCGTGGATGTGCCCGACGACTTCCGTCTGTGGGCCGACGAAGCCCTCAAGGTGGCCCGCAAGCTGTGCGCCGAGCGGCGCATCGACGCGGTCTACACGACCCTCCCGCCCTTCTCGAGCATGTTCGTCGGCCACGCGCTGCGCCGCGAGACCGGCCTGCCGTGGATCGCCGACTACCGCGACCTGTGGTATGGCGATGTGCTGCGCGAGTGGGTGCCCGAGTGGCGCAAGAAGATCGAGCTGCGCATGGAGCGCCGCCTGCTGCGGGAGGCCGACGTGATCGTCACCGTCTCCGAGCCCAAGACCGCCTACATGCAGCGCCTGCACCCCCAGCTCAAGGCCCGCTGGGAGACCCTCACCAACGGCTACGACACCGAACTCTACGGTGAGCGCCAGCGCACCCGCCCGTTCACCGGCGAGACCGTCGAGTTCGTGTACACCGGCCGGCTCTTCAAGAACCGCCGTGGCTACGCCTTTGCCGAGGCCCTCGGGCGCATCCACCGCAGTGACCCGGCGCTGGCCGCCCGGGCGCGGGTGCGCATCTTCGGTGGTGTCGAGCCGGCGATCCGCAAGCGTTACGACCAGATCATCGCCGAGTACGGCATCGCCCACCTCTACGATTTCGCCGGTGAGGTGTCCTACGCCGAAGCGATGGACGCCCAGGTCAATTGCGACTACCTGCTGCTCATCGTCGACACCGGCGAGACCTCCGACGGCGTGATCCCCGGCAAGCTCTTCGAATATGTCTCGGTGCGGCGCCCGATCTTCGCCCTGTGCGACCCGGGTGCCACCCAGCAGATCATCGAGCGGGCGCGCCTCGGCCGCGCGGTGCCGGCCGAATCGGCCGAGGCCTGCGAGGCGATGCTCCGCGAGTGGCTGGTCAGGCCGGTGCCCGAGAAGGTCGATTCCGACGACGCCTACCTCGCCCAGTTCGACCGCAAGGCGATCACCGCGCGGCTCGCCAAGCTGCTCGATGAGGTCGTCGGCGGCCGTAACGGAGCGCCCGTGCGATGAAACTCTCGACCCTCAAGGACTGGGCCAAGGCCCAGGCGGCGCGCACCATCTGGGCCTACGGGCCCGACGAACTGGTCACCCGCCTGCGCAAGATCGGCGTCACACCCGGCTCGACGCTGATGTTTCATTCGTCCTGGCGGCCGCATAACGGTTTTCAGGGCAAGCCCGCCGATGTGGTGCGCGCCCTCAAGGCCGCGGTGGGGGAGGGCGGCCTGCTGGTGATGCCCTCCATGCCTTATCACAACATGAGTTCGGCCCAGTGGCTCGCCAAGGGCAAGCCGATGAACGTGCTGCGCAGCCCGTCGATGATGGGGCTGGTGTCCGAGGTCTTCCGGCGCAGCGAGGGCGTCCAGCGCAGCCTCAGCCTCAGCCACCCGCTGCTGGCCTGGGGGCGTGATGCGGCGGCCTTCGTCGAGGGCCACGAGCGCGCGGAGCGCTCCTTCGGTGATGCCTCGCCGTTTGCCCGCCTGCTGGCCCGGGACGCGCTGATCCTCGGCTTCGATGCGCCGTTCGCCACCTTCACCTACACCCATTTCGTCGAGGATCAGCTGGCGGACACCTTGCCCTTCCCCCTCTACGAGCCGCAGCCGGTGGCTGGTGTGGTGATCGATCGCAACGGGCAGCCCTTCGACTGCGCCGTCCGCGTGCTGGCCGCCGAGGCCAACCGCCTGCGCCGTGAGGCCCGGCTCGTCGAGCACCTGGAGAAGCGCGGCGTGCTGCACGCCGAGCGCATCGGCCGTACCGTCCTCACCTGGATCCGCGCAGCCGACCACAGCAGCGAGTCGGCCCGCTTCGTGGCCAGCGGCAAGCATTTCTTCGACACCCCGCAGGCAGCCGTCGCCTGAAGATCAAGAACACCCTGAATCAATCCTGGAAATCATCATGAGCATCAGTGAAACCCTTCGCCAGAAGCGTCTCATCCTTAAGGACACCCTCGGGCTCGGCCTGACCGCCCCGGCCGACAACCGCATTCACCTGGACGCAGCCATCGCCTGGCTCAAGCGTGCCCAGGACGTTACCGGCAACGGCGGCGTGGCCCAGACCTGGCTGGTGCGTTCCCGCCGCTGGGCGCCCTCCTACCCGGAGACCACCGGCTACATCATCCCGACCCTCTACCGCTATGCGGCCATCACCGGTGACCAGGACTGCCGCGCCCGCGCCCGTCGCATGGCCGACTGGGAGATCGACATCCAGCTGCCCGGCGGTGGCGTGCTGGCCGGTGCCCTCGGCGACTCCGACAAGCCGACGGTGTTCAACACCGGGCAGGTGATCTTCGGCTGGGTCCGCGCCTTCGAGGAAGAGCAGGACGAGCGCTACCGCGACGCCGCCGTGCGTTCCTCGACCTGGCTGTGCGACATCATGGACGACGACGGCTGCTCGCGTAAGTTCGGCTCGCCGATGACCGGCAAGGTTGTCAACACCTACAACACCCGCTCGGCCTGGAGCCTGGCCCGCACCCACCAGATCACCGGCGACAAGCGCTTCCTCGATGCCGCCGTGCGCAACTGCGAATGGGCACTCACCCAGGCGCGCGCCAACGGCTGGCTCGACACCAACTGCCTCCAGGACAGCACCCAGCCCTTCACCCACACCATCGCCTACGCGATGCGTGGCCTGCTCGAGATCGGCGACTACGCCGGCCGGGAAGACTTCGTGCTGGCTGCCCGCAAGATCGGCGATGCCATGCTGGCGGCCCTGCCGGCCGATGGCCGTCTGCCGGGGCGCTTCGACGCCGACTGGAAGTCCACCGTCAAGTGGTCCTGCCTCACCGGCGATTGCCAGCTCGGCATCAACTGGGGCCGACTCTTCCAGATCACCGGCGAAGCGCGCTATCGCGACGCCACGACGCGTATCCTCGGTTTCGTCAAGAAGACCCAGCTGCTCGCGGCCAAGGAGGAGGCGGTGATCGGCGGGATCAAGGGTTCCCACCCGATCAATGGCGGCTACCATCCGTGGCAGTACCCCAACTGGGCGACCAAGTTCTACGCGGATGCGCTGATGATGGACAGTGCCAACCGCAACGGCACCCGCTACGGCCTGACCGGCGACGCGAGCGCGTCATGACAGACAAGGTCGCGGAGTCGGTGAAGGGCCGCATGCTGTTCTTCCTGCCCTGGGAGTTCGACATGATCGGCGGCGTCGACGTGGTCGTCGATCGCCTGTGGCGGGAGGTCGAGCGCACGATGCCCGGCCGCTCCCTGATCGGGATCCAGGACTGGAGCTTCGAGGGCGAGAAGGTCGATGCGGGCGGGCGCAAGTTCCTGCACG
>JACCEE010676192.1_pt1 | contig 12433 bp, 13 predicted proteins | sample 7449931 | NCBI WGS metagenome assembly JACCEE01 (sample SAMN15323457, study PRJNA562643) | freshwater metagenome | isolation source: river surface water | place: USA:Blue River Watershed | collected 2017-08-19 | reverse complement strand
GCCATCAGTTTCAGGGTTCCGACCGGAGAGTTCATTTGCATCAAGGCCAATCGCATTTATTTCTCCTAAATCCCTAAGTAGAAGACAATTTCATCAGTACCAAACCGGAAATAATCAGGACGGCGGCCAGCATACGCATCGCACTGGCGGGTTCCCCTAAAATAAAAATCCCGACCAGAAAAGAACCGACCGCACCTATTCCGGTCCAAATGGTATATGCCGTGCCAAGCGGCAAGGTCCGCATGGCATAGGCCAATAACACCACACTGAGCAGCATAAAAATGACAGTGATGACACTCGGAGTGAGTCGGGTGAAACCCTGGGAAAGTTTCATCGAATATGCCCAAACCACTTCAAAAATACCGGCAAAAATCAAGATGAGCCAAGCCATCACACCCTCCTCATTCAGTTTGAGTCAGGTCGTCCTGACGAATTGTCTTGATGTCACAAACATTGCCTGACATCAAGGGAGGTCGTTCCTCCACTATATTTTGTCCGATAAAAATCGCAGCCAAAGCAATACTCGGTTGCCTTGATTTAAAGATTATCCTAGCACAACAGAAAAGCGATTCATTGTTACGAATCGCTTTTCTGTAGACAAGGAAAGTGTTTACTGCCTCTTAAAACTTAAAGCGCAGACCTGCACCATAAAACCAGCTTTTTTCAGCATCGGTGGCTTGTTGCCATGGTGTGAACTGCTGCCCTTTGCTGTAGGCATAACCGACATCCACAAAGGGCATCAACTGTTTATTAATTTCATAGCGTGTTTCAAGGCCAACTTGTACGGAATTGAATCCGTTTTTTTGCGCATAGTTAGAATCATCACTCAACACAACATTCAGATCCAGATAAGGTTTTAAAATCAGCTTTTGCGTCAATAGCAAATCTCGTTCGGTTTCTAAACTCAATGCAATCTGCTGATCTTTACCCACCGTGAAATAGGCATCAGTTTCAAAAAAATAAGGGGCCAAACCATGAATACCGAACACGGCCTCATATTGATCTTGATCCGTATGATGCTGTGGCTGATGCTGATAACGCACACCGGCTTGAGCATCCCAGAAGGTAGAAATCATCCGGCTATACATGAGCTTGGCATCATATTCTGATTGTTCGGATTCAGCTTTGTCTTGATGAATTTTAACCACCAACTTGTTTTCATCCGTCCCGATCCGGGTGTCGAGTTCTGATGTTAACTGCCCATGTCCATCTTCATTGCGCAGCCAGCGGCTTTCCACAATCGTCCGTTGATAAATTTGCCCGCCATGCTGTTGTTGATGATCTTCATGTTCAGTCACATACGGCATACTGACAGGCATGGCCAGTGGCTGGGTTGGCATCGCGGTTGTCTCACGAGCATGATCTTGTTGCTCATGTTGATGCTCCATCTGTTGCTGTTCTTCAACCGGATCCGTCATATTCATTCCGGTCGCTACAGTCATTTCAGTCCCATGATGTGCCGTATGAGCGATGGTTTGTGCCAAAGTAGGTCCAGTGATCAGCAGCATTGAAGCCGTCAAGGTACAGCTAGATGCTAAATTAATGATGTGCATGTTGGTCTCCTTGTACGGCTGGCGCTGGAGCAATAGGATTTGCGTTCATCTGGCGTTCATCAACCTTGGCCACGATTAGCTTGTTCATCATCCCGGCAGACATGTGATACAACAGATGACAGTGAATTGCCCATTCACCCAGCTCATCTGCTGTCAATAAAGCACTGACCGTTTGGCCTGGTGGAACCACGATCGTATGTTTGTTTGGCAGGTCTTGCAGCGGTTGACCATTTTCCAGTTGCATAAACATGCCATGTAAATGCATCGGATGCGCCATCATGCTGTCATTAATAAATTTCAAACGGATGCGTTCCCCATATGCCACTCGTAAGGGTTCGGCTTCATTGAATTTCTTGCCATTGATGGTCCAAATATAACGTTCCATATTGCCGCCCAAACGGATTTCCAATTCACGTTCTGCCGGACGTGTATCAGTTTGTGGATGCAAGGCTTTTAGATCCTGATATTGCAAAGCCTTATGTCCGGCTGGTGTTGAGGCATTGGCCCAGCCTTCCACATTGGGTTGCGACGCTGTTAAGGTTTCTGCTGCAGAATGTTGAGCATGCTCAGAATGCTTTATCATCTCATGATGTTGCATCTGCTGCACCGGCATGTCATGGGGCATCGAATGCTGCATGGCGCCCATCGGTTGCATCGCCGATGATGCATCAGGATGATGCTGTTGGTGCATGTTCATGTGAGCAGTATCCGACATCCCCGCATCCGCAGGAGGTGTCTCATGTGCAGCCTCTGACCGGGCTGCATGTTGTTGAGCATCCGTTGTAGCAGCGGCAGCTTTGGGCTGTGAAGGTGAGGCATGCTCATCATGATTAGCATGACCTTCATGTGCCATGCCCATATCCTGCAGGGTCAACAAGGCTCGCGGACGCGGTTGGGGTGGATGAATCCCATTGGCTAATGGAAGATTCTCATTATGCAAAGTCCCTACTGCAAAACCAGAACGATCAATCGATTCTGCTTCAATCTGATAATGTCCGTCTTGCGGCTCGACAATCACGTCATAGGTTTCAGCTGTGCCTATACGAAACTCATCCACTGATACCGGTTTAACCTGCTGTCCATCGGCACTGACCACGGTCATTTTCAGATTTGGAATCCGGACATCGAAAAACGACATCGCCGAGGCATTAATGAAACGCAAACGCAGTTTTTCATTTGGTTTAAACAGCCCCGTCCAGTTTTGCTCAGGCGTTTTGCCATTGATCAGGAAGGTATAGCCACTCACATCCGACAGGTCCGTGCGCAACATGCGCATCTGGTTCCACATTGAACGCTGCTGCCAGGTTGCCTTCAAGCCTTCAGTCTTGACCTGACGCCAGACATCCGACAGGGTTTCACGACGATTTTGATAATGTTCCGGGTCTTTTTTCAGTTGCCGCATGATCTGATCACCACTGGAATGATGATCATCCGACAGCATTACCACATAATCGCGCTGAGTGGTTTCATGGGCTGCGAGAGGCTGATGGCCACGTGGATAGATCACCAGTGGACCATATAAACCATCCTGTTCCTGTCCTTTGCTATGCGCATGATACCAGTAGGTGCCTTGCTGACGAACTTTGAAGCGATACTCAAAATGTCCTTGTGGAGCAATCCCTTTAAACTGGTTAAATCCGGGTACACCATCCATAAGACCGGGCAGCAAGATCCCATGCCAATGCACCGAGGAATCTTGCTGCTTCAGACGGTTTTCGACATGAATAACTGCTTCATCCCCTTCCTCAAACTCTAATAGAGGGGCCGGAAACTGGCCATTAACGGTGATTTTTTTCAGTGATTTTCCACCGACATTAACCTGCTGCTGGTCAATCACCAGATGATATTCTTTCACCGCGGCCATGACTTCAGGCGACAGGCAAAGTGAAACTCCCACAATCAAGGGGGCATAAATAAATTTGGACATGGCTTCAACTCTATTTTGAAAAAGATAAGGTTTTACAAAACAGGTTAAGCACGCGGGGGACGGAGAATTTCCTGCCAATAACCCGTCAAGTGCTGGGCTGGATCCTGCCTATAAGTACGACTTTCCTGAGGAGCATCCAAAAATGGACCACTCATAGGCAGATAATGCGGCAAACTGGAATTGAGGTTTTGACAGTGTGAGGATGAACAATCAGCACAAGGTATATGGCCAGACTGCTGGGTTGCCTGCTGCTGATGACAGTCGACTGATTTTACAGATGCAGCAGGCTCAGCATGAGTCATTGCCTGATGACACTTCATGTGACTGTGCGAATCTGTCACTGTTTTTTGTTCTGTACTGATATGAAACTTCTGGGTATCCATCGGCATCTCAACAGACGCTGCAAACACGCGACTCCACCCAATGAAAAAAATCATCAGGTACAGTAACCAGCGTGGTCGAACTGTGATAGATGGCACGGGCAATTCCTAGTGATCAGAACTACAGAAAGAAATAGGAGTTATTGCCTGCAAGGATAAACAACTTTTGAATTATCCACAATTTCTATCCATGATCCCGCTACAAAAATTAAACCGACTGGCCGACTTGGTATTAAGCTTTTAACTATTTTTTAAACAAAACTCTTCCAGACAAAAACAAATAAAATATTTTTATTTTTTAAGGATAAGAGATAAACAAAAAGGATGCGGTTTGCATCCTTTTTATACATTTTGCGTCTATATAATAAACAATTGATATCTGATTGATTATTTTAACATCAGCTTATCCATAGCGTTATCAACACAGTTATCCATACGGTTATCTACAGACTTATCCACAATTTATACCCATCTATAGGGATAAACTGCTAAACCGAAACACTGCCCACTTTAGCCAGTTCAGCACGCATCTCATCAATTACGGCTTTATAGTCCGGTTTACCAAAGATTGCTGAACCTGCAACAAACATATCGGCTCCCGCTTCAGCAATTGCACGGATATTCGCTGGTCCAACTCCGCCATCCACTTCCAGACGGATATCACGACCCGATGCATCAATGATCTGGCGTGCCTGACGTAGTTTTTGCAATGTTGTTGGAATAAAACTTTGGCCCCCAAAACCCGGGTTGACGCTCATTAATAGCACTTGATCGACTTTGTCCAGGACATAGTCCAGATAATGCAATGGAGTCGCTGGATTGAACACTAGGCCCGCCTTTGCACCACCTGATTTGATCAGCTGTAAAGAACGGTCGATATGATCTGAAGCTTCCGGATGGAAGGTAATAATATCGGCACCCGCTTCCAGAAAATCACCAATCATGCGATCAACAGGAGACACCATCAAATGCACATCAATCGGTGCCTTGATGCCATATTTTTTCAGTGCCTTACACACACCCGCACCAAAAGTCAGGTTCGGTACGTAATGGTTATCCATCACATCAAAGTGCACGACATCCGCACCTGCGGCCAGAACTCGCTCAACATCTTCACCTAAACGGGCAAAATCGGCAGACAGAATCGACGGGGCGATCAAATAAGGCTGGGTCATAACATTTACCTGGCGAAATTCTCAAATTGGCCTGCAGTATAACAAACTCAAGCGACTCGCAGGAAATACGCGGACAATACGGCAGCAATCCTCTTCTGAAACTCATCAAAATCGGGAATGGCTCTCATAGGCAGCCTAGGATATGAGCTATAGACTAGCTAAATTAAAATGAATGCAGCAGGTATGAGCAAACTGAGTAAATTACGAGAAATATAAATTTTCAGTAAAAAATACGCTAAAGGCTCGGCTTAAAGGTTTGAAGCGATAGCTGATTAGCAACTACAGAATGAATATTAAAAATCGGCATCAACAGATCACGAGATACGGATGGGATAACTGCCTGAAAATAGCGTGATTGAGGATGTTGGTGGGTATCGCGGGTCACCCGGTACAATATAAACACATAAAAAAGGGATCTTTCGATCCCTTTTTCAGTTATGGCATCAGCTGCGCAGCGTGAAACTGCAGGTGATCATCAATAAAACTTTGAATAAAGTAATAACCATGATCATAACCCGCGTGTTGGCGTAGTATCAGCTTTTGTCCCACCTGATGGCAGGCTTGTTGTAATGCTTCAGGCTGTAACTGGTGATAAAACTGATCATCTAGCCCCTGGTCCACCAGAATTTCCTCAAACAGTGCTCCTTTGTCCAACACCAACTGTACAGCATCATGTTGGTACCAACATTTACGGTCTTCGCCTAAATAATGGCTGAAAGCTTTATCGCCCCATGCACAGGCACTAGCTGCACAGATCGGTGCAAATGCAGAAACTGACTTAAACTTTTCTGGGTATTTAAAAGCTAGAGTCAATGCGCCGTGCCCGCCCATGGAGTGACCAAAAATCCCGATTCGCTGTGGCTGTACCGGGAAATATTGTAAAATGCTCGCATACAGTTCTTCAGCAATAAAACTTTCCATCTGATAATGCTCAGCCCAAGGCTGTTGGGTCGCATTGATGTAAAATCCTGCACCCTGCCCTAAATCCCAGTGATCCCCCTGAGCAACCTGGTCTCCTCGCGGAGAGGTATCTGGAGTGATCAGAATCAGGCCAAGCTGCGCTGCGAGGCGTTGGGCATGTGCTTTGATGGCAAAAGTTTCTTCGGTACAGGTCAGACCCGCCAGATAAAACAGAGCCGCACAATGTTTACCTGCTAAAGCTTGGGGTGGCAAATAGATCCCCACACGGGTTAAACCCTGCAAGGATTTGGATGCGAACTGATAAATCCGTTGCTCACCCTCAAAACAGCAATTTTTTTGTAGAAGTTCCATGTGCTGACCCTCAATGGTTATTATGGTGCCGATTTTAGTTCGTCTGCTGTGCCTTGTGCTAAATGGCTTGGTGGAAATAGGGCTTGTTCAAATTGTGGCAACATTAATTCCATGTTTTTACCCATCACCCATTGCGGCTGGGATGCATCAAAACCTTGGGCTTTTTCCCACTGCTGCACTGTCGCTTTGGCCTGCTGAAAAGTCTCCTGCATACTGTTCTGTTCACGCATGGCCTGATCAAAGAAAGCACGACCGAAATAAGTATAGTCAGCTTCATTATTACAGCCAAAAGACTGCCTGTCGGCAGCAGAGGCCGTAATCACCAAGGTATTGTCTGACTGCAGTGCCGGGATAAAACTGCCGGAAAAACAAGAAGAAATCACAATGACACGCCAACGAATCCCGGCACGGTCCAAGGCTTCACGCAACCATTTCGGATCGATCTGTTTTAAGTCGAGCGGTGCATTTTCAATTTCGAATTGATTCTTCAAACCATGTGAGGTCATATACAGAAACAAAATGTCACTTTCTCGATTCATCTGCTGGCCAATGCGCTGCAATGCCAGTTCCAGACTCGTACGCGAAGCAATCGGCAATTCAGTTTCTGTTGCTGGATTGTTCACCAACGCAATTGAACGTCCCAAAGTGCCAAATCGGGTATCAAACTGTTCTTTAATCCGCAGCACTTCCGACTTGAAAACATCCTGATAACTCGCACCAGCCACGCCCACAAAATACCAGTGGGTTTTGGCAAATTCACCCAATTGAATTTGTTCCAAGGCTTTATTTAACAATTGTGGCTGGGCATACAAGGCCGCTTCAGTAAAGCTAGGCGGTATTTCTTCTACTTTCCAGATCGGTTGACTGGTGACTGACATCTGCCAGACCACCAAAGTAAACCAGGTCGCCCCAATAATCAGCGCTCGCTCCCACCAAGGCCAGTGCAGTTCACGCGCGAACACCCAAACCACGGCTAGACTTTGCCAGACAAACAGCACCATAAACAGCGTTGGCATGAAGTCATACAGGACATACGGTAAATAGTCCAGATTACCCAGATACTGGATCAGACTTTGCAGCAAGGCAATATGGGTATCCAAGACCAGCCAAAGCAAGGCTGGAACCAGCATTAAACGTGGATTATTAGTTCGTTGTGACAGGAAAATTCCGACAATCAAGGCCAGAAAAGGCCATAGCGCATAACTGACCAAGCCTTGCGAGTTAAAAATCCCCCCTTCACCGGCAATCAGCCAACTGAAGAGTGAGTTGGCCAGTCCACCCAAAATTCCCCAGAAAATCAGCTGGAGAATCGAAGGTCGAACAATCTGCAAGGAACGCCTCGACCCGAGAAATAACCACATCCCGGCAGTCTGGTTACTTTTAAAATCATGCCAAAAATTAATGGAGGGTTTCAGGTCGATCATAGAATCTTCGAATGTAGTGTGTCTGAATCAACAACACACTAAGTTTATGCTTGCGTGCGCATTTAGCAATGCCGGTTTTTAACTATATAACAAATCTTTGCCCAATAATGAAGCAGTTATCAGATCAAGGTCTAACTTCATTCTGGAAATAGGCATCAAAGCGGCAAGCATCGCCTTGCCATTGATGATCAGGCGGCGTATCCGCCAGAAAAACGGCCAACCGTGGACGCTTGACCACGACACGTTTCGCAACCTGACGCGCCAGATCAAGCAGATGATCGCCCAGATCCATTTCACCCTCTTCAGGCAACAATAAATGTAGCAACTGCATCTGTTTTTTGACTTGGGCCTGTTTTTTAGCTGCTTTCTGGTTTTGGTCACGCTGTGGAAACATCGGATCCAGATACACAACATCAACGTAATGCTGTTGTACCGCTTGCTCAACTAAATAGCCAGCAGAATCGGCAAAGACCAGCTCAATGCGTTCAACAATAGGTTGTAAAAAGGCATCTACTGCAGCTTGGCGTTTTGCCTCTTGCAACAACACAAATAAGATCGGATGACGTTCAACCAGCGTAACTTGTGCACCCAAGCGAGCCATCAGCAGACTGTCATGTCCCAAACCCGCCGTGGCATCAATCAGACTGGGCTGTTCACTTAACTGGCAAGCCCGGGCAATCATTTCCGATTTAATACTGGCACGCTTTAGGCGAGGAATCTCGGCACACCAGTCAGGCTGCATTTTCATGCCCTGTGCCGTCAGGCTTAAGCCATCCTGATCCAACACCAGTGCCAGCTCTGGATGCTGACGTAAGAACCGTGCATTGATCGTCTCAACTGGCTGGCTACTCAGTTCAACACCCAAGGCTGCCAGACGTGCTTGTAAGGCCTGACACTCCGCTTGATATTCCGGACTAAACCAACAGTGAAAGTGTGTTACCAATGCACCCAACCTGTGCCCCACGTAATCAAGATAAACAAACCAAAAACAATACGATAGTAAGCAAATGCCGTAAAATCATGCTTGGAAACATAACGAATCAACGCACGGATCACCAGTAAAGCCGAGATAAAGGCCACTACAATACCCACCGCTAACACGGCCATATCATTGCTGTGCAGGTCATCACGCATCTTGTACATGTCCAGCAGGCCTGCACCCATCAACACCGGAATACCGAGGAAGAAAGAAAACTCCGCAGCGGCTTTACGTGACACGCCCAAAAATAATGAACCAATGATGGTCGAGCCCGAACGTGATGTTCCCGGAATCAGCGCCAAACACTGAATCAAGCCGATAAGGGTCGCCTGTTTAAAGGTTAAATCATCCACTTCCAGACAGGTGGTACGGTGTGCACGGCGCTCTGCCCACAAAATAATAAAACCACCGACGATTAAGGCAATCGCAACCGTCACGGCATTAAACAAATAGGCCTTGATGGTATCACCGACGGTGAGACCCAACACCACAATTGGAATACTGGCAATAATCAAGTTGATACTTAAACGACGGCCTTGTTCCTGGCCTGTAAATGCACCAATCAATGCCCCCCATAACTTGCCCCAATATTCATAAATTACTGCAGCGATCGCACCAATCTGTACAGCCACAGCAAACATATCGCGCTTTTCTGGTGTCCAGAAGTCGAGGAGCTGACCTGCGAGGATCAAGTGACCGGTACTAGAAATAGGCAGGAACTCTGTAATCCCCTCGACCAATCCCATAATGGCTGCCTTGAGCAGCAGTAAAATATCCATTGTAAAGTCCTAGTTATGATTTGCCTTGTTCTGGAATTTTTTTCCAAGCATTGTCACGCAAATACACCGGCAATGCCTGCTCTGCACCGACCCAGTCTGCTTGCAGAGCCCGCTGATGGGCAATGCTTGCAATATCTTGGGCGCTGGCAGCGAGAGTCTGATATGTAGTTGCTTGCGCTTGAACCAGTGCCGCACCTGAGCCTACCAGAGTAAAGTGAGCGTTGTGTTGTGCTTGTGCGTAATCCAGTAATTGTTCTTGATCAACTGGTTGCATAATGTGCTGCGCATCCAGACGGAAGCTGGCCATATAAACTTCCTGCATACGCGCATCAAGTACAGCGGTGACTTCGGTCAACTGATGCTGACGATAAGCGGCCTGGGCCAAAGCCTGTAAAGTCGAGACCGGGATTACCGGCAGATCATGCGCCCAAGCCAGCGCCTGTGTCACTGCAGCATTGATCCGCACACCACTAAAGGAACCAGGCCCGCGGCTAAAGGCGATTGCCGTCAAATCTGCAGCAGCAAGATTCGCTTGCTGCAAGCCCTGTTCAATCATGGGCAAAATGGTTTGGGTTTGTGCTTTCGCGCGCTCATCCAACTGAAAAAAGAGCGTTTGCGTGTCATCTACAATAGAAACGGAACACTGCTCATTCGCAGTTTCCAACGCCAGCAATTTCATGCACAACCTTGACTAAAAAGTGAATTAAAAACGCGAGATATCATACTCTACTCATGCCGACTGCGCGAGATTTTCCGGCACAAGATACAAAAATGCCAAGTAAAACAACTTGGCATTTTTAATGAAGAGATCAAAGAAATTACTCAAGCTGGCAGGCTTCGAGCTGCTTAAATTTTTCAAAATGACTGGCATAATGCAATGCACTAGCGGTCAGATTAGCTACCCCCTGCTCATCTAAGGTTTTGACAATTTTACCCGGTGATCCCATCACAACAGAATTATCCGGAATGACTTTGCCTTCCGGAATCAGGGCATTGGCGCCAATAATGCAATTTTTACCAATCACTGCATGGTTCAACACCACAGCATTAATTCCGATCAGCGAATTATCTCCGATGGTACAGCCATGCAGCATGGCTTGATGTCCAATCGTGACATAATTGCCAATCTGCATTTCAATGCCCGCATCGGTATGCAGCACGGCGTTTTCCTGCACATTGGTATAGTCACCCAAACGGATACGGCAATTATCCCCACGAATCACGGCACCAAACCAGACACTAACCTTTCGCCCCAGCTCCACCTGACCAATCACGGTGGCATTATCGGCAATCCAACCATCAAAAGGTGGACACAAGGCTTTCGGTGCATGTCCCTGAAATTTATACATCATGTGGTGATCCTGTTAACTTGCCTCGATATTGGTGGAATTCAATAAAAATGGCCATTCTTTCTGATAGTCCAGTCCATACTTGAACAAGCTCATCAGCATCCTAGCAGTCAATCCCCAGACAATCTCATTTTCCACTCTAAGACTCGGAAAATAAAGTAATTGTTCAGCATACTGCACAGCATGAGGAATGGTGGGTGCCTGCATCAGATGTTGCAGCGAGGCAAAAAAGATCCGGTCAATTTCACTTGGTTGTGGCACTAACTCCACTTCGGGTGGAATCAATCCAACTACCGGTTTCACCAGCATGCCATTGCGTGCACGCTGCATCGGCAGATCACCAATCAGCTGTACATCAAAAGGATTCAGTGCGATTTCTTCATGCGCTTCACGCAGTGCCACAGCGGCATTGCTGGTATCCTCAGGATCACGCTTGCCTCCTGGAAAGGAAACCTCACCCGGATGGTTTTTCAGATAGGCAGAACGGCGGGTCAACACAACACGAGGATCAGCTTCGTCAGTAATCGCGATCAGAACGGCCGCCTGTGCTTCCTGCACACGCTGGGAGAAACGTAAACGCTGCTGCAAACGCTGGGTTAAAGGCTGATCCTGCATATCTTCCTCAGGGCGAAACTGCTGTGTTTTTCATCATATCCGAAATTTTCATACAACGTACACAAATGATGTCAAAGTCCAAATTTTCAGTTATGCTGAGGCATCTTCCGGATTGATGATGAATATGAACTTTTGCGTAATTTGTGGACATCAAACAACAGAACAGATTCCGTTAGGTGACCATCAGGTGCGCCGTGTTTGTACACAATGTGGGCATATTCATTACGAAAATCCGAAAGTCATCTGTGGTGCACTCGCAGTCTGGGAAAACAAAGTGTTACTCTGCCGTCGCGCCATTGAACCGCGTTATGGCCTATGGACCTTACCCGCAGGCTACATGGAACTGTTTGAAACCATGGAGCAAGGCGCTGCCCGGGAAACCCGTGAAGAAGCCGAAGCCGAGATTGATATCGAACAATTGTACTGTATGTACAATATCCCCCGTATCGGGCAAATTTATGTGCTGTTCAAGGCACAATTGGAAGATGGTAGCTTTGGGGCCGGTGAGGAAACCATCGAGAGCCGTCTATTCAGCGAAGAAGAAATTCCATGGGCTGATCTGGCTTTCCCGAGTGTAGAGCAGACCCTGCGCCATTATTTTGCTGACCGTCAGCAGCAGCATTTCCCGGTACATCTGGAAACTCTGGGTTCGCGTTTAGATCATACGGGTTAGTTAAATAGACTGATCCCCAAAGCCACTCCTCGAAGTGGCTTTTTTGTGTGTTTTTGAGTGTGTAAATTGAGTTAGCCATTGATTATGCAAACCGCTGAGATTCGCCTCATTTGGCAGAGTATAGTAAACTGCCTTTCCACTTCTGATATGTTCGTGTTATGCCTGATCTGACCGTGATAAAAAGACCACTGCATTTGCAACAGACTGAAATCGCATCACTTTTGTTGCACCTGAACTCCCTGACCGGACTGGTATTTTTACAAGATCAGCAACATCCTGTGATTGGTTTCTTGCCTCAGGCTTATCT
>JACCEE011159019.1_pt1 | contig 12434 bp, 29 predicted proteins | sample 7449931 | NCBI WGS metagenome assembly JACCEE01 (sample SAMN15323457, study PRJNA562643) | freshwater metagenome | isolation source: river surface water | place: USA:Blue River Watershed | collected 2017-08-19 | reverse complement strand
CGTGTTTTTGCATTGATGGAGCGCAAAAGTTCGCCATCGTTGTCGGAGTATGCAAGTAGCCAAAAACTTTCCCGTATGTGATCTGCACCCAAGTCTTTCGCACTAAGGGAAAGTGCTTTGGTTTTGTAACCCATCGATTCGCAGTCGTTTGCTGCTTGGTCAATTGCAATTCTGCTGACGTTTTCGGCAAAGACGTACCGGGGAGCGACATCTGCCACGATTCTCCGCATCTCAGGCCATAAGTCGTCTGCTGTATTGCGTCCAGCCGCTGCTGTGGAATAGGCTTGGCATGGAAACCCGCCAGATACAACATCAACAATTCCTCGCCACGGCTTTCCGTCAAAGGTTTGAACGTCATCCCAAATCGGGAAAGGCGGGAGAAGTCCGTCATTTTGTCTTGCGACAAGTACGCTAGCTGGATATGGCTCCCACTCAACGGCACAGACGGTTCTCCATCCGAGCAGTTTCCCGCCAAGTATTCCTCCACCAGCACCCGCGAAAAGAGCCAACTCATTCACGCTACCCCCGTAAAAGTTCCGTTATTGTCAAAGTCCATCGGGACACTACCAATAGACTCTAGGAACTGCTGACTAGCTCCGTGATACCACAAGCCATACCACTCCTGCGCCTCTCCGTTACGCTGCTTCTCGCACATGAGGAAAGCATCAGGGATGGAATCATCTACCTGTTCACCACGGTTCTTCATGTTTTCTTTTTTCTTGTTTCGCCACATCAGAAACACGTTATCTACCTGATCGCTGATAGATCCAGAGCCTTTAAGATCGTGCTTGTTGGGTTGCTGTTCTTCGTTGACCAGCTTTCGGATATGGTGAATAAGATGAATATGCACAGAATGATCTCTGGCCAGTGCAGTAAGCTCATCAACAAAGTTCTTTTGCCCATTGAAGTCATCCTCCCCTTTTACGCACTTCATCAAGCTATCGATAACGATATGCTTAACACCTAGCTCCATAGCGCAATACCTAGCCATTGCAATTACTTTTTCAGGCGATGTAGACCCCTGCTGATCGTACAGGTACATATTGTCAGACAAAAACTTATCTAGACGAGTAACCAAGTTGGTTATATACGCCTCACGGTTATGCGTCAGCGGTTCGTCAACGTACTCGCCAGCAAACTGGCGCAGCATTCGCTCTAGCGTTTTCTCCGGCTTCATCTCAAAAGACGCTATGCAGACCTTCTGACCTTGCTTCACTAGGTGCAATGCAATCTGGCCTGTGATGAGAGATTTACCACCGCCGTTACCACCAGCGTAAACAGTAACCTCGCCATCACGAAAAGCAAAAGAACTGTGCGTACTAGGCCACGGCATAACGACAGGCTTGGGCTTGTCAGTCGCTAGGTAATTGTCCTTGATGGACTCCAGCCATGACGTAGCAGGCTTTACCTGTAGCGTTACGTCATTAGCGTGTAGATACTTCTCTACGTCAATGACCTGTGACTTTAGGATACGAGCCTTACGGGCTTCGTCTAGCTCTATAGCGCGGGATTCAAGAGTCATTTTTCACCTCTTGCGCGGATTTTGGCGGCGCATACACCCACAACAGGTTGCCAATCATCTTTCCAAATCCTGTCACACACCTTCGCGCATTCCTCGCGCTCAACTATCGCAGCGGCTTTTCTAGCTACCTCCAAAGCCTTCAGGTGGTCATCCACAAGAACCCACAGCCGGTTTTCATGCCGGATTGTTTTCATGCCTGCCCCCTTGCGCGGATAGCGGTGGCAATCCTCGCGGCTTCATCCCATTCAGCCACCATGCGAGCGTCAGTAGCGTTCCCGCATTCGCACCGTTCACAATCGCAGGGACGTGATGTTTTTGGCTCACATACCTTCGCGCATTCCTCGCGCTCTACCTTTGCACCGGCAGCAAACGCAAGGCTGAACAGCATGAAAACTTCTTCGCTGCAAGCGGATCTACCAACATAAAACGCTGTGCCCTTTTCGCGGCGGCGAGACAAGGTGCTGATAAACGGCTCGTCGAAGCCCTCTTCACGCGCCATACGGATAATGTCGTCTCTGTTCATGCGTCACCTCTTGCACGAATCAAATCAGCGCAGTTAGCAGCAGCTACGCCCATAGCAGTATTGATTTCTCTGATATCTGAGTACTGATCGCAAATGTCAGCACAAGCTTCGCGCTCTGCTTCTGCGACTAAGGCGGCAAAACGTTCAAGTGCCCGCAAATCGGCCTGCAAGATTGCTGTGTTCTGCCATCCGGCTTCTTTCGCCATGCGGATAATTTCATTTCTGTTCATAGTTTTCTCCTAGTTATTGAATGTAGCTAACTGCTTCGTTGATTCTTGATACGGCCGCTTTAAGGCGTTTTCTATCGTCTGTTGATATCTGCCTACCCTCAGACAAATCAAACGCAGCCACGGACGTTAAAACCGCCTCAAATTGGATTATTTTCAACAGGTCTGCCGCGTAAAACGGTCTGCGCTCAGATTTCTGTGATTGTGTTTCGCCAGTGTAACCTAGTTTTGTTTCGCTTGGGAACAAGTCCTGCATATCCATGCCGACAGCAGAAACAACCTCGTAAGCGGAACAGCCAGCAAAGCACTTGAGCAGGATGCGACCATCGTCCAGCTGGCGTATCGCTAGGCTAGGGCTTTTGTCGCCATGAGCAGGACAGCAAGCAGTCCAGCGTCCTTTGGTTCCTTTGACCTTCTCTAGGCGGTTAAGGAGGTTTCCGATCATACTTTTAGCCTCCCAATTGCCCAGTCTGGAATTGCGCTTGATGTTGCTGGCTTGATTTCGTTAGGCTTAATCCATGAAGATTCAAAACCAACCCAATTCCTTTCCATCATCTTTTCCATCACTTGAGAAAGCGTTAGGCCGGCCTTGCCACCCTCTGATCGCAATGACTTCAAAACTCTTTCCGTTATGGGAGCCTTCTTAGCTTTTCGATGTTGCTTAAATTCAATCCAAAGTTCCTCAGAAACATCATCAGGACGCGTTAGCGTCATAGTCTTTATTTCTTTTTTATTGGTTATTGGTTTATGGTTATTGGTTAGGATCTGATCCGCATCTGATTTCAGAACCTTTTCAGACTCCCATCTGATCTGATTCGCTTTGCGTGCGCTATCCGCTTTGCTGTGATACTTCTGTATCTCAGAATCGCATCTGCTGTGAACCCATCCATCATCAGATAGCGTAAACATATCTTTCAGAACATTTTGGATTACGTCTTCAGACAACCTAACCCTACGAGAAACCCAATTTACATCAAGCGGTATGGGAGTTTCTGTATCGTAATACATATCTAGCAATCTTCGGTATGCAAGATCCTCGTCATTTGTAAGATGTGATGTTGCAGCCCTGTAATCACCAATGTGAAATTGATAGTAGTGCATAGCTTTTTCCAATAAAAAAAGCCCTAGGAGAGACTCTCACCGTAACGGTGTTGGCGGACTGGTGGGTACCAGCAGAGTCCCTTCTAGGGCTTACCCAATCACGCCGCCAAGCGTGTGTTAATTATGCCGTCTTTTCTCTCAACTGGCAAACCTTACAAACATTGCTGTTTTGAAACTGTATCTTTGACCTTTGTCGCTTACAGCCTTTACAATAAATAGTTCCGTAAGTGCCAACTTTATTCAATGTTTCGCCAGTTTGGTTCAAGGTCACTTGTGCAAGTTTTAAAGCTGCGTCTTTCAATCTCTTGTCCTCTCGGTGAAACGGTTGGATAGGGGTTCTTTAGTGGCCTGAACTCTCTAGGTTCACGGCTAGGAACAATGTTGAGTTCCTTTTTCTTCTGCTCTGCAACCGTAGTAGGGAAGTACACATTCCCGATCAGCTTTAGGCAGCGATAGTTTATTAAGGTTTGAAGCTCAGACCGTAGCTCATGAAGCTTCTTGAAATTGAACATTCCATGTTGAGCCATAAGCGTATCTAGCGTCATCCCGCCATTTTGCACAAATGCTTGCCAGAGCAAGTATCTGCGGCTACCAGTTTTAGGTTCTAGCATCCCGTCCTCGACGACTCGTCCAATACTCATAGTCCGGCAAAGGTAAACAATAAATTTATTTCGGTCAATTAGATATTTCTATAGACTATCGTTTTGCAATAGAAATATATTTGATGCGTCATTGTTTTGCTGTGCTAATATTCTTCCATCGCACAACGCGATACATCACTAGGAGAAAAAAATGAAAAACGCATACGTGGCAACCTTCAAAGATGGCACAACAGCAGAAATAAAGACTGCCCGCAAATGCAATTTTGCTTACAAAATTACAAAGCACGACGGGAGCATCGTTACCGGATTTAGTATTAATGAAAAAGCAGCAATGCAGCAAATCAATCAATGCTACCCGTCGGTGCCAAAGCATGACCACAGCAAAGCCGCAGAAGAATTTCGCAAAGAAATTAACCAAAAACTAGCTAATTGCACGATTGAAATCGTATCTATTTAATTTGCAAGCCCGGGGAAACCCGGGCGTTACTAGGAGATAAATATGAACGCAACAGAAAAAACCCTGTACGAAGAACTGGCTAACGGTAACGTGCTTGATGTTCTGTGCCACATCCCAGCTCGTTACTACGAAGAAGAACTGGCAGAAGTCATGTTTTTCTGGTCACAGCATCGCAATGACCCAGTTACTTTGGTTAGCAAGCTGAACAATCACTTTGCAAAGATGATCTGCGAAGCTGCAAACAATATCGAAGAAAACGACATTGAGCAGCGTGAGCGTGACTGCACCCGTGACGTTGACGATTACTGGCAAGAAGTTCTGCGTGACCGTAAAGCAGAAGAGGGTTTCTAATGACTCCGCGTAAAGAAGATATGGATAACTGGCAGGTTGCGGAGATTGTGTATGTTCTGCGCCTGCTGACCGATAGGCTTGAGCGCCGTGATTGTTCTGACGAAGATATGAACGTTATTCGCATGGCATACCAGTCGCTTAATAACGTACCTTGGGACATTCACCGCATTGCTGACAAGATCGAAACAGCCTTTGAGGAGCGCGAGTAATGTTCAACACTAACGATAAGCTGTCGCAATTCATTGCTAAGCATCAGGGCATTTCTTGGTTAATCTTGCTGGCCATCATCATTCTAGGAAGCTATGAGTAAATCAATCCTTGACCCGGAATTTAAATATGTCCCATCTTCCAAGACAAATATCAAAGCTACTTTTGATCGTATCAAGCGTGAGCAAAAGAAAGCTGCAACGCTACCGACTGTTCAGGAAGTTCGGGAACTCAATATTGTGCAGTATCAAAAACGCCATAAAGGGTAAATAATGTCTGAATATAAAGTTTACGCAAAGCTGCAACAAGCTAGGATTCAACTACAAGCAGCTCCGCTTAAGAAGTCTGGCCATAACAAATTTGCTGGATACCAGTACTTTGAACTAGGCGACTTCATTCCTACTATCAATCAGATTTTTGCAGATCTGAAACTATGCTCAGTTGTTAGCTTTGACCATCAGCTAGCAACGCTAACGATCGTTGACACCGAATCCGGCGGGAAGATTGTATTTACTAGCCCAATGGCTGAAGCTAACCTGAAGGGCACGCATCCGATCCAGAACCTTGGCGCTGTAGAGACATATAGCCGTCGATACCTATACGTCACAGCCCTTGAGATCGTTGAGCATGACGCCCTAGACGCTACTACAGGCGCAGCAGAGCCTAAGTCTGCAAAACCTATCGCCAAGTCTGTTTTTGATGGCATGGACGAGACGGATCAGGAAGAAATTCGTAGCTATGCAGCGGATGTGATTATGATGCTGCATAAAGACGATGTAGCAGGAGCCGTTGAATACATCAATGCTCTTGATTTAGATGCTGATTGGAAAACTGCACTATGGAGCCAGCTAGACAGTAAGCATCGCAGCGCAATTAAGAAGTTCACTAACCAATAAGGAAATCATGGAATACGATAATACTAATCGCGGTATCTTGGGCAAGAACCACAATAAGACCGCAGACAATCACCCGGATTACTCTGGCTCTATCAATATCGATGGCACTGATTACTGGCTGTCAGGTTGGCTTAAAGAGGCAAGAAAAGACGGTAGTAAGTTCTTTAGTCTGTCGGTGAAGCCAAAAGACTCTAAGCCGTCAAAGAAGCAGCAAAACAAAGTGGAAGAAAAAGACTTCGACCAAGACATTCCTTTCTAACAATAAGTTATGAGGGAAAGCGAACCGAATTTATCAACAGCTTGCTTGTCTGTGGAATCGGTATTGCAAGTACCTCACCAATCAGCCAAGCCGGTAGTGGCGTAAAACACCGGCAGCAGGGGCTAGGACTCCTTCACGTAAGTCCCCATCCTAGTGACCCTGCAACTTACATAGGAGATTACATTGAAACTGCTTGACCATATTAAAGCAACCTACGGCGTTAAAAATGATCGTCAATTTGCTAATGCTATTGATATTTCTACGCCAGTCATTAGCCGTATCCGCAACGGTAAATCAGGCGTATCGGCTGAAATCATGATTAAGATCCATGAAATCTACGGCATGCCAATCGCTGATATTAAGAAACTATGCGCCGAAACTACATCAGAGCAGGCATAAAAGGAATATTTTATGTAATTGCTGGTTTTGCGTTTTACTGGCTTATGGCCGATGCGATAACAACAAGAATTAACTATGCGTATGACCGTGGTTATCGTGAAGGCCTGGCAGCGCAAGACATAAAAGTACGTGACCAGCAGTGCATACAATGGATGTTCAATACAAATATTAAAGAAGCTAAGAAAAGGATCTGCGGAAAATGACTTGGAACATGGTTGAAATGGATGTAATTCGCTGGTCAGAGAAGCGCGGCATTATTCAAAACTCTGACAGCAAAACCCAACTGCTTAAAGCTTTTTCTGAGATGGGAGAACTTGCAGATGCTATCAATAAAAGAGATCATTCCGGCATTGTTGATGGTCTTGGTGACGTTCTTGTGTGTCTTATCAATGTCGCTGCTATCGAGGATCTTGATTTGACCAAATGCCTAGAGGCTGCGTATGCAGAAATCAAGGATCGCAAGGGCTATCTAAATAAGGAAGGCGTGTTTGTCAAAGACGAATAAAATGGCATTCCGTATGCCAGCAGCTGTTGCTAAGATCAATAAGATTCTTTCCCTATTGTCAGAAAAAGCCATGAACTTGCAGCAGCTTTGCGATGAAGTTCATACGGTTAATAGGACAATGCGGATGTATCTAAACTATCTGCATGACAATAAGCAAATCTATTACAGCACTTACAAATATGAAAAAGTAGGCAACAGGGTAATGCCGAACAGGTACTATAAAGCGGGCATGCATAAAGACGCAAAGAAGCCGCCGCCATTGCCTACTAAAAAGCGTAGCCAACTCGCCAGAGACAGGATGAACCAAGACGAAGAAAAGAAAGAATTCTTCCTAGCCAAGCGTAGGGCTAGGCGTTGGGCAAAGAAGTTTGAGTCAGTTGGGCATCCAGATAGCCAATGGTTGAAGAAAGGCGCAGACAATGACGGACAAATTTTCGGAGTGGGCTGATACATTTATGCCTGATGCAGGCTTTGACCATTACAAAGCTTGGCAAGCTGGATATAAGCAAGGCAAACAAGAGGCTGAACAACTAAGAGCAGAAATCATTCGTCTGCATGAAATCATATCTGAACGAAATCACAATATGGGGCTAGGATGACTGACCGCGAACTGATGCAGCAGGCGCTAAAAGCACTGGCGAACGAAGCTGCTGGATGGGAACTACCGCCGCAAGAAACACGGCAAGCAATCGTAGCCCTCCGCGCCCGACTTGAGCAGCCTGAGCCGGAGCCGGTGGCGTGGCTTATAACAGACGAGATGATTAACTCGCTTCAGATCGACTCCATTCAACGGTTAATTGACCGCGCACGGCGCGCGCATATGACTGACATCAAACTGCGGATCAACGGCCAAGACGAATGGTATGAAGCTGACTGGCTAAAGCATTTAAAACGAGCCGCCCCACCACAGCGCAACTGGCAGTCGCTGACGGATGAGGAAATATCAGAGTTAATTCGGAATACTCACAACACCGGCAGCTTTGTACGCTTTATTGAAACCAAGCTAAAGGAAAAGAATTTTGGCTAGACCGCGTAAGAATCCAGATGATCCGAAATGGCTGCATCCATCTGAACCTAAGTGGCCTCTTCAGGACTCATGCAAACGGTGCGGCAAAGAATCGCCAGCAGATGTTCACACCTGCACACCACATGAACCATGGCAAATGTACTTTGCTGCCGCACTAACAGGGCTTATTGCTAGGGGCGGTCTATCACCTGAGCAGATGATAAAGACCGCTATGCAATACGCTGATGAAGCTCAAACTTTAATAACTTCGCCTCTGAAATAAACTAGCCCATCATCTTCGCTTACAACCTCGCAAAGTTCAGGCGGCATCAGCTTGCCGTTATAGAAGGTCAACACGGCAAAGCCTGAACGCCAGTTCTTGGGGTTGTCTTCAGCGTATTCAAATTGCTGGCCATCTATCGTTGCGAGTGTGCCAGTGTCTACACCGTATCGAGTACCGTTATAGTCAGTCCAAGGCGTAACTTTAAGGCTATGCAAGTGTCCTGTGACAATGCTAGTACCAGCCTTTAAAGTATTATTGTAGACTGCATGGATACCATTATGATATCTATGCTTTATCATTGTCGATTCGTTAATCATCAAGCTCATGCTGAACTTCCAGCGCCTGAAATGGTCGGTCAGGTTCATTCCCTCAATGCCACGCCAAGTATCACCGACCTGAGACGCTAAACGGGCGTTAAAGCGCAGATCGTGGTTCCCCCAGTTCCAATGTAGGGTTGCACCTTTTGCGGCCTTCTCAACCTCTCCTAAACGATCCTGACACGCTTCTAGCTCTTGTTTTACGCTAGGCATGGATGACCAGTTACTTTGTGGATGCCGAGAAATACTAGCCCCGTCGAAAGCATCGCCATTGATAACGACCATCTTAGGCTTAAGCCGCTTGATGATGTTTACCAATGCGCGATGACCAGTTGTTACATAATCAGGCCAGTAATGGCAGTCAGATGCAACAATAACAACGCCGTCTGATAGTTCTGCTTTTGTTCTTACGTTGTTATCTGGATAAGTTACTTTGAAGTCAGGCGAATAAGGACTTGTGCCAGCAAGAATAATCCCGTACTTGTTTTCTAGCTTTCTTCGTCGGTCATTAACGTTGCGAACACTGATTCCTGTTGCTTTTGACACCTGACTTGCGCTGCCTAATTTATTCCAAACTGCTATAAATTCTTGGTCTGTGCATTTCATTTTAGTTAGTCACTCGCTGGAATTCGCCGCACCACTGATTTTCCTCAGTTATGGCAAAAGAAAAGCCGATGCCATCATCTTCAGGGAAGGTTGTCGGGGGATATCTCCGGCACTCTCCAAAAGACTCTTTAGCATCGGCTAAAAAAAATACGCACGAAGCGCATTTAGGCATCCAATCTTCGTCTTGCGTTTTCTTAGGCTTCATAGGCATTTTGTCTGAGAAATGTAATCAAGCTTTTTCTGCAACTCTTGAATCTTCATATTTGAATAGTATATCTGCTCGTTCATTTGATTAAACATTGCAGATGTTCTAGCCACTTCATCAGGCGTTAGAACTAGATTACCGTCAGAATCTTGACTTGCAGCGTAGATTAAACCACTACCGAATGACAATGCAACTACGATAATCCATTTCATGTCTAACTCCTAAAAAGTGCCACCTCATCATTTCGCCTATTGACCAAACCCCTAAGAACCTTGCCGCCAGCTTTAGTAAATTTCATAAATTCATCGGCAGCACCATCAATATCGCCACGGTTAAACTTCTGCCGCAACGTACTACGCTGTAACGTACCCAATCCTACGTTAAAACTAAAACTGACCAAAGCATCGATCCAGCCTTGACGAGAGCCAGCAGCAGGGCAATATCGAAGTACACCACGCTCAAATCTCTCAAGGTCTTTTGCAAGGATGGAGTCAACTTCATCTTGTGTAAATTGGCGGTTATCCTCGGGGCGCAATTCAAAAGACATACGGTCTTCAAACTTCATTTTGCCATGCTCTGGATACATCACATGACCTACGCCAATAGTCCAAAGACGGGCAGGACACCGATAAGGGCGAAGCTTTACGCCCTCATGGTGTTTAATCATTTGCAATGCTTTTTTACTAATCATTTGCCAAATGCCCGGCCGCCGAAATGAAACGCTATGATTGAAGCAAACAAGGCTTGGGTCTCACTATCCCAAAGCATTTCTGCAAGCTCTTTAAAGTCAGTGCCACGATACCAACCATAGGAGAACAGGCCAACATCAACAAATACCAGCAGGAAAAAGAAACCGAAAGTAATGATAGGACGCACGCCAGCACGGAGGTTCTTCATCCATTGGCTAGTGCCTTCATTCAGGCTCATGTCATGGGCATACAAGGCTTGCATTTCGGCTTGTTGCGCTTGGATCAGGGCTTGACGATCAGTAGATGCAGTTTCTGTTTTAATCTCGTCTAGGCGTATTTCTTCAATACGCTGCTGTGCCACATAGCCAGCCTCCAGCATCTTCATTTCTCGCTCGGTTTGCATCGCTGCCAACTTAAGCTCATGAGATTTGTCAGACTTGTCTTGAAAGAAATCTAGGATTTTGGGTAAGCCACCCATGAGGAAACTAATAAGCGTAGAAAGCAGCGTCAGCATGATTATTCCTTAGTACGTTCAATAAGAATTTGTAAGCGCAGTTCTTTCATTTTTCTTACTTCTTGAACTGCTGCATTAGTAGCGTTATGCATATCAACATACATAAAACCAAGCACAGGCATAACAATAAAAAACGTCAGAAGTACCGCTAAGACAGTAATCAATAAAGACCAAGGTATAGACTCGCGCTCCGTTTCGCCAGAGCCATTAGCCCCACTGCCCACGCCACCACGAGTATTACTGCTCCAGCCCATAGTGCTTGCGCCTTTCGAGTTTCCCGAAGTCTTTTTTGTCGCCATTGTTCAGCCTGCACTCTTCGGTATTCTTCTACTTGGGCAACCCCTTGCTCTGCAACAATCTGCTGCCACATCGTTTCGAATTTACCCCACAACGCGCCTAACTCTGGTGGAGCCTGATAAACCATTGTTTCGCGTATCTCAGCCAGCATTGCATCCAGTCTAGCCCTAATCAATACGCGCTTTAATGCTCTACGACCTATTGATTCTTCGCCCTTATAAACAGTCTTGGCTTCTGCTTCTTCCTTGATGAATAACTTACCGATAGCATCGTAAGAATCCATCAAAATACCAAGCTGATTGCCAATCTCTGTAAATGTGTCGTTCGGATCGGCTTTGGCTATCTCTTGCACGCGCTGAACTTCAGCATTGAATTTCAGCTTCTGTTCATTACTAGGGCTGGCAATCTTGTTAAATTGCTCTTTTAGGTCTTTGATTACATCATTTACATCGCCAGCAGCGTTTTTAATATCTTTGTATAGCTGGCATCCCTTCTTAACTGCCGCAACAGCAGCATTAGCAGCAGCTAGAAGGGTTAGCGGATCAATTTTTACACCTTCGGCAGATGGCCGTTACCAGCAAGCCAAAACAGCAAAGCAAGCGAACCTGCACCTACAATCCAGAAGATTTTCTTAACAACAGACCGGCCTACTTCTTCATAAATCTTCTTAAAAGCTACTTCAGCAGCGCGTTCTGCAATAGCTTCAATCTGGTCATCAGAGAGTGGCATATTGTTCATTATTCAACCTCTGGCCATACAAGCTGATAAGCAGCCAATTCATCAACAGAAGCACAAGCATTAATAGCAGCTTCATTAAAATTAGAATCAGCGCGAACAGCTGCGCGATACGACAACGTAGCTTGATCGACTGGAGTACCAATCTCAGCCTGACGGACTACTTTCCAATCAGTAGGCGCGAGCAAAGATGCAGCAGTAGCTTTGACTTGAGCAATCATCTGCGACTTCAAGCCTTTGCTAACAACTTGAACATCAGTATCAATCATGCTTTTCGTTTCAGCATCGTAACGCTGAACCATTAGCGGCGATCCATCTTCTTTAAATGCAAACTCATCGTTAAGTTGTTTAGGTACTCCAACAGCCCAATAAAAACGGTCATCATAAGTTTGAGTATCTGCTACTTCTGTAATACCGATAGCTGCTTTTTCTTCAGCCGATGCTAGGCGAAGCCAGTTAGCCGGATATTGTGTTCCGTCTGCGGTCGTAAACGGGGTATCGATTACCAGCGGTTTTTCGTTCAGTAGAAACATTAGTTACCTCGCGAGGGAATACTTGAAGGGGTTTTCGGCAAAGGCTGCGTAGATGTAGGTGCCGCCGCTGGCGTTGTATGACACGTTGGAATCCCGGCATTTGAAGCCGTTGGCAGTCACATCAATAAAGTTCGGGATGCCTTGGTCTTCAGCGTCAGACAGGTTAGCGAATAGTCGCCTGTTCATGACGTTGGCTGTAT
>JACCEE010089058.1_pt1 | contig 12440 bp, 13 predicted proteins | sample 7449931 | NCBI WGS metagenome assembly JACCEE01 (sample SAMN15323457, study PRJNA562643) | freshwater metagenome | isolation source: river surface water | place: USA:Blue River Watershed | collected 2017-08-19 | reverse complement strand
CCTTAAGCCCACGATGATGAATCTCGGTCATCTCGTATGAGCGCATTCCTTGATCGCGCATCCATTCGAGAGTCTTGTTATCTGGCCAATAGCCACGAAGCCCAAGCTGTAAGAAGCGATCTCCGCGCACATAACCTTCATCAATTAAACGACGCATCGGAGTTCCGTGGCCAACAAGTGCGCCCCACTGATCTTCACCTGTATCGGCATGTGCATCGAAGTGAATCATCGAAACTTTTCCGTGGCCCATATGGTTTGCAATACCTGCAACATCGGCAGAAGCAATCGAATGATCGCCACCCAGAACAACTGCAATTGCACCGGCGCGTGAAATCTTCTCTGTCGCTTCGCGCAACACAGCAAGGGATGCAACCAAATCTCCACCAGGCATCAAAAGGTCACCAGCATCGAAAACCTTCAGATCTTTCAAACCATCTGTGCGAAGTGCGAGATGTGGACGCTCTCCATCATGAGGCAGATAGTCACCTCCACGAATTGCCTGTGGACCAAACTTTGCACCCGAACGATGTGATGTGCCGCTATCGATAGGAGCTCCAACGATGATGACATCTGCACCCTTATATGTTGATGGGTCATCGAGATCGCACGCGGGGATGCCCAGGAAGGTAAATGCAGGACCATACATATTGCCGTGGTTAGCCATGGCGTAAGGATATAACTGAAAATCCCTTAACAGGCAGCTCTCAGAAATGAGGCGTACTATGAATATGAGTCAAAGGGGTTTAGAGATGCAGATTAATATCGATAAGAAGACCGCTGTAATGCTGGCAGTTATTGTCCTTCTAGCGACAGCGCTAATTGGTCAAGTGGTGCGCGATGACTCAGACTCGATGCGCTCTATGGATAAAGGATCTTCCCATTCAATGGGTCACTCGAGCACTTCGAAAAATTCTGCTTACACAGGTGCCGACGTAATGTTTCTTCAGATGATGATTCCGCATCACCAGCAAGCTATTGATATCTCAAATCTCGCAATGAAGAGTTCTACCAATAAAGAACTTCTAGCACTTGCAGAAATTATTGCTCGCGATCAGGCAGCTGAGATTATTCAGATGAAGGCCTGGCTCAAAGATGCAGGAGCAACTGAAGATATGGGCCACTCCATGGATGGTATGGGCGGAATGCTGACAGACGATGAGCTCGCCGCCCTGACTGCCGCGAAAGGTTCAACATTCGACAGATTGTGGCTCGAAGGTATGACCGACCATCACGATGGCGCTATCCATATGGTGCAAATGATTGAAGATGCCAGCAATATGGAAATCAAAGCATTTGGAGCAAAGGTGATTACTGATCAATCCGCACAAATTGCGCAGATGAAGAAGATGCTTTCGTCCCTATAACCTCAAAGTGATGTGGGAGAATTAAGGTATGGCTACAGCAAAGAAGACGACGGTAAAGAAAGTCGCTCCTAAGAAGGCGGCACCAGTCGAAGTTCATACAGGAATTGATTGGCGCTCGCTCTATCTCTATGCGGTCTGCCTTGTAACACTTCTCGTGGTTCTCTTCTCAACTGTGTCACTGGTCAATGCCTTTGTTAACTTTGCATTCCCAGACCCTGCCTATGTAGACCCATATGCAACGAAAGCGAATATGCCTGACCCAGCTTTATTGCAGCAGCAGGAAGATAACTCTCAGCGCCAGGCGCTAAAGAATGTGGTCACAACCTTCACAACTATCGCGATTGCAACACCTGTCTATCTCTACCACTGGCGCCAAGCCCGCAAGACATCTCGCTAGCAAAAAACTATTGAGCTTGCCTGAGATACCAGGTAATAATTGACCATGAATCAGCTTCCTGTAATCCCGGCGAGTGAATTCCAGCTTCGCAAAGGAAATATCCAAAAGTTGATGCAGGCACACTCCATCGATCTTCTCTTCTTTTATGGGGATGATCGAGCAGTTTTTGGTGCTAATCACACAAGGTGGCTCACTAACTATGCAGCACATTTTGAACCGATTCTCACAGTAGTTCCACGTACTGGAGATATCCATTCTGCCACTGGTGCAGAAAGTGAAACCTTCTACGAGAACACAGCAAAGATTGGCTCGATTCATGTGGTCAATGAATTCAATATGCCTGAAGAAGAGTACCCATATACAAAACCGATTAGCTTTAAATCTTTTCTCGACATACTTCTTCAAGAAGCTGGGGCTTCTAAGGCACGTATTGGTTTTGTCGGGGAAAGTTCATTTCCGCACTGGCTAGTTGAACTAGTAAAAACCTTCTCCTTTACTGAAGTTCCAATGAGTGCCTTTGAAATTGATTATCGCTACTTACGTGCATCAAAGAGCGAAGCAGAGATTGCAGTACTGCGATATGGATTTGAAATTGCTGAAGCAGGGCTGAATTCAGGAGTTAAGGCACTTGAGATTGGAGTCTCTGAGCGAGAAGTTGCAGCTGAAATCGAATACACAATGCGCAAGATGGGATCAGAAGGAAGTGGAATCGACACAATTGTTGGTTTCGGAAAGAAAAATACATATCCAATACTTACGCGAACAACGATGAATACTCTCAAGGGTGGAGATCTCGCACTTTTGACTGTTGCGCCTCGTTACGAGGGTTACCACGGAGTTATCGCCCGACCTGTTTCTATGGGTCCTGCGCCAAAAGAGATTAGATTTGCAATTGATACTGCAATTGAGGCATCCAACGCATCTGAGGCACAGTTAAAGGTTGGAGCGGTGGGCGCAGATATATCCGGCGCTGGCCTAGATGTCTTGCGCAAAGCCGGTCTGATTGATCTCTGTGTTTACTCTGGAATTCATAGCATCGGTACATCAGAGTTCGAACCACCGATTCTTACTTCAGTCTCCGACTTTGTCGTTCCGAACAATTCATTCCTCTCCATCGATGTTCCTCTGTTTATGGCAGAGTGGGGTGGCTTTAGAGTTGAGACAGGTTTTCAGGTCAGCGAGAGCGGCGTAACTCGTTTCTCAAAGACACCACCTGCATATATCGAAAAGTAGTACTACTTAATCTTCTCTAAGTGGCCTTCATCTACGACCCATTCGAGTCGGTTTGCAAGCAGAGTTGAATATCGAGGATTTCCTGCTTCATCCCAGCCCATCATTGCGTAGTAGGTCTGAATCATCTCTTGGAATTTAGATTTATCAATGAAGTAGTTACTCCATCTGCCCACCGTGATTGGATCGGTAAAGAATCTTTCGGGCAAGGTATCTTGATCTGGAGTTAAACCTTCTCGAATGTTGTAAATCTTTGTTAGGTTAATTCGTCGCTGACCATAAGCCATCACTTCATAACTTGAAGATTCCCATCCGGTAATTGCACCAAGAAGCGATCCCATCTCCTCTAGCGTCATTGAACGTGTTGGGGGAGCGGCAAAGATGCAGACACATAAAGCATCTGTCGCTGACCAGATATCAGAGAGTGCTTTGAAATTTCTTACCTTCTTAGGTCCTAGGTAATCCATTGGAATACGTTCCAGAATTACCAAAGTATTTGAGCCCTGCATTGTGTGGGGCCAACCTAGTTCGGTGTCGTAATCCCAGTCATGTTCGCAGATATTAAAGCGCGGACCGATTGGAGCCGTTGCATATCCCAGCGCCAAATTGGTTTGAGTGCGAGGCTCAGCAACACACATCTCAAGTCCTTTAATATGCATTGCGTAGTGTGAACTCTTCGGTCCTAACTTTTCACTACTTCGTTTAACTCCCTCTGCAAGGAGATCGCCAGCACCGGATCTAGCTGCAATATCGAGAATGAGTTGGCGAATTCCTGCAGTATCTCCCCAAGTGAGCGAAGGATTTAAAGATTGAATCTCAATCCCATTCTCTAGGCATTCAATCGCCATAGAGATGACATATCCGAGAGATGTTGGATCTAAGCCAAGGGTGTTACATAAAATATTGGATTCAAAGAGAAAATCTAAATCTGCATTTCCAATGTTGGCACCCATCGACGCCGTGATCTCTTGATGCATTGCACTTGCCTTGCTCAAGCCCGGATTGCTCGAGAGCGAATCGGGTGTAAACAATTTGAAGCAATCATTTGGACAGCCAGGGCACGATGCATTTCCCTTAAACCTTGACATAAATTCTTCAGGCGTGAAGTTCTCAACACCTGGGAACGCACTCTCTCTGAAGTTCTTTGTGCAGAGCGCAGCATCAAGACCATGTGTATGAACCCATGCAGCAAAACCTGGTGGCTGGAATTGCCAATCCGAAAGTGGATTACTTGGGATACGAGATGTGTACAAATCGGTGAGCTCTTGCGCTTTCTTAGGATCGGCAACAGCGGGACGCTTACCTGGTGCAATGACGAGGGCTTTCAGATTCTTTGAACCCATAACTGCGCCCATTCCCATGCGAGACGCCTGGAAGGAGCGATTGGTGACAATTGATGCAAATCTAACGAGATTCTCTCCGGCGCTGCCAATAACTGCTGTGGAGATTCCTGCGCCATAGCTCTTCTCTAGGGCATCGACTGTGACATCAACGTTCTTTCCCCAGTGCTCAGTTGCATCAACAAATGAGACTTCGCCATCCTTAATTGAGATGAGCGTGGGGTTAACCGCACGTCCCTTGATGACAATGACATCAAATCCGGATTCCTTAAAGGATGCACTAAAGGGTCCTTCGACATGTGTCTCGCCCATTCCATTTGTCAGCGGGCTCTTTGCACAGACTGCCAGGGATGCAAGTCCCACATAAGGCTGCCCCGCCATTACAGAGGTTGCAAAGATCAGCGCATTCTCCGGACCAAGTGGATCTGCGCCAGCGGGAGTTTCGCGCAGTAATCTCTCTGCTGCCAATAAACCGCCACCACCAAATGTGCGCCAGTAGTGTTCGTGTGGCTCGGTAACTTCAAAGCCGAGTTTTGATAAATCGACTGTCAAGATTTTCCCGTTATACCCGCTTTTAACTTTGGAGTAAGCATTTCGAACTGAGATCTGGCTGTCGCTCATAGTGTGACCGTAACTAAGGGCCCCTGCGTGGTCAATGGTTTTTTCTGGGAAAAACCTGTTTCTTGCGTTGCAGGTCACATCCCTAGGGGCGCTTTCAAGTAGAAGGCATTTAGCGCTCGCAATATTCTTAGGGCTAATTCGCACCTCGAGATGGAGCAAGAATGAAGCGCACTGTAATCCGTTGGATCCCAGCGGTTTTGGCACCGGTCCTAGTAGCTGCAACTGCAATTGGTCTTTCGGGATCTGCAACTGCATCAGTTGATCTGCCAGATAAGTCAGCGTCGCAAATTCTTCAATTCATCAACACAAATCCTGATATCGCATTCTCTGGCAAGGTTGTAAAGGTTGCAGACCTCGGTCTTCCACCAATGAACATCATTCCTGACATTTCTCAGTCGATGGTTGATCAGATGGCGAAGAACGCTCCAAAGGAGATGAAAGATTTTCTTCCGCAGGCAAGTGCACAGGGTGAACTCGCTTTAGCTCTTGAATTCCTCGGCGGAACACACCGCGCAAATATTTATGTCGACGGTGTCAAGAAGTCACGCGTGCAGGTCCTAGACCTACTATCTGAGCGCAACTTCATCCGCAACGGATCAGATCTCTGGTTCTACGACGCTGGAAAGCAGACAGTTCGCCACTCTGTCATCACAGAAGCTGACGAAGCTCGCGCCAAGAATGAAGCGCAGAACTTCCTCAACGCAAACTCTTCAAAGATTGCATTTGATGCAACATCACCTGCATCAGTTGCTGAATATTTCCTAAGCCAAGCATCTTCAAGCACAACATTTACAGTTGGAAATGATGCGATGGTTGCAGGTCGCGGTGTTTATCAATTAACAATGACACCACGCACTTCAGATACTCTCGTGAAGTCGGTTTCGCTCTCTATCGATGGAGCAACTGGTCTTCCACTCGCAGTCTCTGTATCTGCAGCTGGACAATCAGGTGCAGCATTTGAAATCGCATTCGAATCAATCTCATTCGAGCGCCCAGCTGCATCTCTCTTCGACTTTAAGGCTCCAGCTGGTTCAAAGGTAATTGAAGTCCCACTTCCAACTGAAAGTGACCTTAAGAAGTATGCAGGCCGCACACCAACTGCCGCAGATGAAGCTCGTGCACGCGCTGAATTTGAAAAGCTCCAGAAGGCAGGATGGTCAGCGGTTGCTGAAATCCCAGCAGCTGAAGTTCCAGTTGAATTCTCTGCAGGCATCAAGGGAAATAAGCTCTATAAAGAACTTACTAAACCTGTTGCAGGTGGACGACTCTTTACAACTGCGCTTATGAATATTCTTATTGCAGATGACGGCCGCATCTTTGCTGGCGCAGTTACACCCGAGAAGCTGATCGAAGCAGCAGCTAAGTAGTGAGCTTTACTAAGGACCAAGACTTTGCAATCTACACCGCAGGGTTAACGAAGAGTTTTGGTTCTCACAACGCCGTTGATTCAATTGATCTACGCGTTCCCAAAGGTTCCATCTTCGGTTTTCTAGGACCTAACGGTTCTGGCAAGACAACAACAATTCGTATGCTGATGGCACTTGCCAACATCTCTGCAGGTGAAGTGCAGATGTTGGGCTACTCCATTCCAAAAGAGATGGGAAAGGCGCTGCCTAAGGTCGGCGCACTTGTTGAAGGACCTGCCTTCTATCCATATATGTCAGGTCGCGATAATTTAATTCGCTTCGATGCAGCCGATCGCTTTGCAGATCCAGTGACCCGCAGCGAACGCGTTGATTCAGCCCTTGCTCGCGTTGGATTAACACAGGCCGCTTCTAAGAAAGTTCATGCATATTCATTGGGAATGAAGCAGAGACTAGGTATCGCAAACGCTCTTTTGCAACCTCGCGAATTATTAGTTCTGGATGAACCCACCAATGGCCTTGATCCACAAGGCACACGCGAAGTGCGCAATCTGATTCGTTCATTGGCAGCCGATGGAATCACCATCTTTATCTCAAGTCACCTACTCGTTGAAATCGAAAACATCTGTTCACACCTTGCAGTTATGAGCCGTGGAAAGATTGTGGCACAGGGAAGCATTGAAGAACTTTCACAGAGCCCAACTCTTAATCTGACACTTCTAACAAAGGATTCAGAACGTGCAATTGCAGCTCTCAAAACTTTAGGAATCTCTGCGACTGCAGAAGGTGAAATTGTCACCAGTGTTATTGCAGCGGATCTAATTGCTCCGGATCAGATTGTTCGTCAATTGGTCGAATTGGGAATCGGAGTCCAATCATTTACCTTGCTTGCGCCAACTCTAGAAGAACGCTTCGTTGGGCTAACAGGGGAGGGCTTCGATGTTGCGCGCTAAGACATTTACCGGCGGCCTTTTCTTCTCTGAACTCTCAGTCCTCTTCCGCCGCCGTCGCACATGGGCGATGCTCTTTACAATCTCCCTTATTCCGATTTTCTTAGCGATTGCTGTTTCGCTCTCTGGTTCAACTCTTCCTCCAGGTGAAGGTCCACCATTTCTAGATCGCGTTAGTCAGAACGGTCTCTTCGTCGCCTTCACTGCAATGATCATGGCCATCCCACTCTTCTTGCCGCTTACTATCGGAGTTGTCTCTGGCGATACCATCGCGGGCGAAGCCAATACAGGCACCCTTCGTTATTTATTAGTTGCACCAATTAATCGTGGTCGCCTGCTGCTCGTTAAATTCTTCGGCGCATCTGCATTTGCCCTAGCTGCCACATTTACATTGATTTTCACTGGAATCGCGATTGGTGCCATCCTCTTTCCCATCGGCCCAGTCACTCTTCTCTCAGGTGATATGATTTCAATTCCAGCTGCACTCTGGCGCATATTCCTAATTGCAATCTACGTAACGATCTCTCTAATGGGACTTTCTGCAATCGGATTGTTTATTTCAACGTTGACAGTAATTCCAGTAGGTGCGATGGCTGCAACGGTTGTGCTTTCAACCGTCTCACAAATTCTTGGCACGCTGCCACAGATCTCTGCGATTCATCCGTATCTCTTAAGTTACTACTGGCTTGGCTTTGCAGATATCTTGCGCAATCCAATGGATCTCTCTTCAATGCTCAGCAATACCTTGCTGCAGCTGGCTTACATCGCAATCTTTGGATCTCTGGCATATAGCCGCTTTACCAGCAAAGATATTCTTTCTTAGGGAAATCTTGTTTTGCAGCTAAACCGGTGATTTCATAAGCATGTGAATATTTCAAAGCCCTGCATAAGCGCCAAGTTTCTCCTTTTGCCTCTTTCCCTCGCCTTAGCGCTTTCACTTCTTCTAGCTCCCGAAGCAAATGCAGGAGTTCGAATTGGTGATAAATGCGCCAAAGAAAAACAGAGCTCGAAGGATGGATCTGTAAAGCTTGTCTGTTTGCGCGTGGATAAATCTCTTCAATGGGTTAAATCTGCTGAGCCAATCACTTACGCCTTCGGACCTGCAGGTCGCCTTCAGTATCAGTATGTAAATGGAAAGCAACAGAGACTTTCTTCGAAGAGAGAATGGGCCACCACAGATTCTCGCTCTGACTCGAATTTCCATCCAATCCGCGTGGCTGCATATAAGTCAATAAGGTCTTTGAAGAAAGACCCAAAGCTCTCGAATGTCACTTTTGATTACATCATCCAGCCAAATTTCCCTATGCCGATAGCGGACGCGATTAAGCAGCAGAGTGCAATCACGGCTTCGTATCTATCGCCTCTGCTTCAAAAACCCTTGGAGATTAAACTCATTCTTGTTACTGAAAAAGATAAAGATTTCATCGACAAGAAGTTAGGCGAGATTGTTCCAAACCCCAATTGGTTGGGAGCTCTCCAAATTATGGATGACTACGGAACTATCGAATCTTTTTATTCACGAAGTGGAACTGGTGGTGGAACAGCCTTTTATCTCAGCGACAAGGGTTATGCCTACTACATTGGCCACACATCTTCCCTTGCAACGTTAGAGACATATTGGCCAGAAGTTGCTCCACATGAAATGGCACATGTGATTCAAGGAGTGCTTTCGCAAGGTGGTGACCCATCCCAACAGCAGTATGGAGAAGGACATCCGCTGGGGAAGTGGACCGGCCACCTGATTGAAGGCTCTGCAAATACTCTTGGTATGGCGATAGGTTTCGACACTCTTGGTTGGTACAGCGACGAGATGGATCGACTTCTTGAGCAAGATATCAAATACCTTAAATCGAAAGTTCAAATGAAGACAACAAAAGATGCAATAAATTTGATTACAAAAATAGAGAAGCGGGAAGATGAGATCAGCGGCGCCTTGAGTTATTCCGCTGGTCAGTTCTTGTGGGAATACTTCGTTGGAAAGTACGGCGCTTCTAAATTGATGGAGCTGTATTCAAATATTCCAAAAACCGGGAACTTTAATGAAAATATCAAAACAACTATTGGAATAAGCAAAGAGAATTTTTACAAGGACGCTGCGCCATACATGCTTGCCAATTGGCAACGACTGAGCGCGTCAAGGTAATCGCACCACAGTTTCCACAATTGATTCTGAGGTTGCAGTTGCGCCGAGTTCGATACTGACATTCGTTGAAAACCCGCGCAATGTTGCCTCAGACAGCAAAACCATCTGAGCTGCAATATCTGTCATCCAGTAGAAAGCACCCGGCCCCACCTGTTCAATGAGTTCAGATGCTTTCTCGAGCGCCTCGTCGCTAAACTTTTCAACATCGTTCTTATTGGACTCAAGTACCCACAACAAGTAATCACGGATATCGCTGGCATCCTTTTTGACCCGATCATGTTCATCGAGAATCTGCGCCAACTCTGCATCCATCGCCCTGTGCCGTAACCACCGAAACATAAGTACCCCCTATGAGATCAGGCTAGAGACTCCCTCTGACTTATCTGACTAAGGTTATAAAAAGTTACCTTTTGACACCTCTCCTGCTAGGCTTGGCTCAAATAAAGGAGGCTGCCATGGCCCAGACTGTGAAACTCTCAGATCAATTAGTCGAAGATGCAAAGCGAATAGCGGCTGTGGAGCATCGCTCAGTTCCTCGCCAAATTGAGTTTTACTTCCGCATGGCCCTAATCGCTGAAGAGAATCCCGCCCTGTCATTTTCGCTGATACGCGAAATCATGAAAGCCGATGCCGAAGAGGCGACTGAGGAATACACCTTCGGTAAATGAAGTTTGTCTACGGTGCATCATTTTCGCGCTCGCTCAAGAAGCTACACCCCAATCAAAAAGAAGCACTTGATCAAGCCCTGCTGACTCTTACCAAGAACTCCGCTGTGGGTGAAGAGAAGCGAGGAGATTTGGTTGGCATTTTTGTCTTGAAATTTCGAGCTAATCAAGTCGAATGGCTACTGGCTTACCGCATCATTTCAAAGAAGGAGATTGTCCTTCTGGTCGTTGGTCCACATGAAAACTTCTATAGAGATCTTAAGACTTCACTTTAGTTTTCGGAGTGCTAAGCCAAGGCTGCCTCGCTAGCATTTCAACCATGCGCAGAACTCTTATCGCGGTCATGGCAGTCGGATTCGCTCTCTCAACATTTACACCCGCTTCAGCACATCAACCAGTCGCCATTCTTGATACTGATACAACTGCAGAGAAAGGCCCATTGCTTGTAGATGGAACCGTTTCATTTGCAACTCGTGCAACATTTTCTAAGGCTGGCCAAACGAGAGCATTCCGTGCAGGGCTTAAAGAGGGCGATCAGCTTTCTGTGCAGTATCTGATTTTCGATAGAAAACCCGAGAGTGCGATGAAGAGTAAACAACTGCCGCAGTTAGTTATCACATCACCAACAGGCAAGAAGATTACGATTAAGTTCACCGAACGAACCAAGTTCTTTGAACCATATAGCCAAACCAAATATCTGTACCTCGCACGATACTCCGCACCAGCAGAGGCCGGGATCTATAGCTTTGTTGCCACATCCCGCGCAAAGGCTTCCGTCACAATTGCAGTCGGCGATCGAGAAGTTGAAGGCGAAGTTCTACGTGGTCCCGCACCAGCCCCGACACCATCTGCTACTAAAGCCGCCGCAACCCCCACTCCTGAGCCAGCGAAGACAACAGAGGCTCTCTACACAATGGCAAAGGTGAAAGAGAACGACAGCGCCTCAAGTTGCTGGTCTGTAATCAATGGAAATGTTTACAACTTAACTAAATGGATTAACTCTCACCCTGGCGGAGCATCAGCAATTCGCGGTCTCTGCGGCACCGATGGCACTTCATCATTTAACGCTCGCCACCGTGGCCAGAGCAATCCAACATCAACACTTGCGGGATATCTCCTTGGCCCGCTTGAAAAGTAATTATTCACAGATCACCGTTATCTACGATGGTGAATGTAGATTCTGCCTAGCTAGCGTTAATTGGCTTGCGCTGAAATTAGAATTTAAAGCTCTTCCTTTTCAAAGCGCAGATCTTGCATTGTTTAACTTAACTCGCGAAGAGTGCGCCAAGGAAGTAATCGCAATTCTCAATGAAACAACTTATCGAGGAGCCGAAGCTGTGGCTGCACTTCTGCGCGCACGGGAAAACCGCTTCCTTGCAGCACTTATTACAGCCTCAGGGTTTATTGGAAGAGCCGGCTATCGTTGGATTGCGTCTCACCGCGGCTCGTTTCTTGTAAAGGTTCTGACAAAGATCCTTGAACGCAAACTAGCTCACTAGCAAACTTATCCACATCTGAAGAGATTTTTACCCCCTCTTCTTCTTTAGATACCTAGCCTTCCACCGCTGCGAATCACCTTAACCACTCCAATAAATCTGGGGCACGCGTTTTCTCGAGCGCCCCCCAAGCTCGAGAAGAGTGGAAGGAGGTGAATGCCATGGAACAGGAAATAAACTGGACCAAAATCGCGGTGACTTTTATTAAGTCTTTCTTCAGATTTATATCTGGAAAAGGAAAGAGTCGCCGCACTAACGGCGACTCTTCTAGCGAAAGCTAGTCCGAGTTAGCAGTAGGAACCCCTCAGAGATTTCTCTCTGAGGGGTTCTTTATATCACCGTCAGATTCGCAGAATCAATGAAAATCTCGACAAAGTGGAGGGAATTTCTCTCGCGACTACTAACCGTTACTAAGTCGCTAAATTCGCCTATTATCGGTACATGTCGTTAGCACTTGTCACAGGAGCTTCGCGCGGAATCGGTCGCGAGATCGCGCTTGCCCTAGCTAACGCTGGACACGAAGTCATTGCAGTATCGCGTAAACCAAACCCGGACGAATCAAATGCGAAGATCACATCCATCGCAGGAGATATCAGCAATCTCGCATTCGTTACAGAACTTCACAAAGAAGTTGCATCCAATTACGGCACCGTACAAATTCTCGTTAATGCCGCTGGAATCTTTGGCCCCATCTCGCTCATTAAAGATAGCGATCCAGAGCAATGGCTTGAAACAATCATGATCGATGCAATCGCCCCGTATTACACATCTCGCGCATTCTTGCCTGAAATGCTCGATGCTCGCTGGGGCCGCATCATCAACTTAAGTTCTGCAGCAGCGCTGCACCAACCTGGCAAACTCAACAGCGCT
>JACCEE010602510.1_pt1 | contig 12442 bp, 13 predicted proteins | sample 7449931 | NCBI WGS metagenome assembly JACCEE01 (sample SAMN15323457, study PRJNA562643) | freshwater metagenome | isolation source: river surface water | place: USA:Blue River Watershed | collected 2017-08-19 | reverse complement strand
GGAAAGGCCAATGAAGTGCCTGATGCGATCCGCAAGGGCACCGAAAACGCCCGCAAGAACATGGTCTCCGTCAAACTCAAGGGGAACACCATTCCCCACGAGGTTTTCGGCGAGTATGACGGCGGCGAGGTTCTCCTTCGCCCGGCTTCCCCCGGTACCGGCGTCATCGCCGGCGGTGGGGTTCGTGCGGTCCTCGAGGCGGCCGGCATCCACAATGTGCTCTCCAAGTCGATGGGGTCGAAGAACCACATCGCGGTCGTCAACGCCACCCTGCTCGGGCTGCGCAAGCTCCGCCTTGCCGAACAGTACCAGCAAGTCCGCCAGGCTTCCTGATAGCCCGGCCCAACTCCAGCGATCATGAAGCTTCACGAACTCAAGAACACCCCCGGAGCCGTCCACCGTCGCAAGCGCGTCGGTTGTGGCGAGGGTGGGGGACACGGCAAGACTTCCGGCAAGGGTGGCAAGGGCCAGACCGCTCGCTCGGGCGGCAGCATCCGCCCCGGCTTTGAAGGCGGTCAGATGCCGCTCTACCGGAAATTGCCTCACCGCGGTTTCAACAACAAGAACTTCAAAACCGTTTTCTCGGTTGTCAACGTGGGCGATTTCGCCCGCCTCGACGCCTCGGTGACGGAAGTCGACGCGCAGGTGCTGGTTCAATCCGGACTCACGCGTGACGCCAGCTTGCCGGTGAAAATCCTTGGTGTGGGGGAAATTGCCCGCGCCTTGAAGGTCACCGCGGCGAAATTCTCCGGCTCGGCCAAGGAGAAGATCGAGAAAGCGGGCGGGCAGGCTCTCCAAGCCTGATGTTCTCTCCGGCGCGCCTTCGGGCGCGCCGCCCCTTTTCAAACGAGCCAACCTTCCCGTGTTTTCTGCTTTTGCGAACTGCCTGAAGATCCCCGAGCTCCGGCAACGGATCTTCTTCACGATGGCGCTCATCTTCGTGGCGCGTGTCGGTGCACACATTCCGCTTCCCGGAATTGATCCCGAACCGCTCCAGAAGTTCTTCGCCGACCAAGCGGCTTCGGGGGCCGGGGCGCTGCTTGGGCTCTACAACATGTTCACAGGCGGTGCTCTACTCAAGGGCGCGATCTGTGCCATGGGCATCATGCCCAACGTGAGCGCTTCGATCATCATGCAGTTGATGGTCGCAGTCGTGCCGCAGCTCGCCCGCCTCCAGCAGGAAGGTGACGTCGGCCGCCAGAAGATCCAGCAATACACCCGCTACCTGACCGTCATCATTTGCGTGATTCAGGGTGGGCTCCTCCTGGGCGCGCTGGAGAATCCCGGACGCCTTTTCCCGGGCTACAGCGAGTCGCATTACGGATCGATTGTGATCGTCGACAAAGGATGGTTTCTGATCACCTCCACCATCTTCCTCACCGCTGGCACTCTGCTTATGATGTGGCTCGGCGAGCAGATCACGCAGCGAGGCATCGGCAATGGTATCTCGATCCTGATCACTATCGGTATCTTGGCCGACATTCCCGGTGCGGCGATGCAGACTTGGCAGCTTTTCTTCGCCCCGATTGGCACCGGACCTTCGTTCGGCATTTTCCACGCGGTGGTCATGGTCGGTCTTTTCTTTGGTGTCACCGCCTTCATGGTCGCCTTGACCCAAGCGCAGCGGAAGATTCCGGTCCAGTACGCCAAACGTATCGTCGGACAACGGGTCTACGGCGGGCAGAGCTCGTTCCTGCCGCTGAAGATCAACTACTCGGGTGTTATGCCCGTCATTTTCGCCAGCGCGATTCTGATGTTCCCGCAGCAGATCATGCAATTTGCGGGTGCGAAGTTCAATCTGCCGTTCCTCCTCGATTTCGCCTCTACGCTCCAGAGTGGTAGCCTGCTCTACTACACCCTCGATGCGTTGATGATTCTCTTTTTCAGCTACTTCTGGGTCTCCGTGATGTTCAAGCCGATCCAGATCGCCGACGATTTGAAGAAGTACGGCGGCTACATCCCGGGCGTTCGCCCCGGCGAGCCCACCGCCAAGTTCCTCGATTTCGTGATGACCCGCCTCACCCTGTTCGGTGCGATCGCGCTCACGTTCATCGCTGTGATGCCCGACTTCCTTTACCAGAAGATCTCCTTGCCGCAGCGAATCGCGTATTTCTTTGGTGGTACCGGCATGTTGATCACCGTGGGCGTTGCGCTCGACACGATGAAGCAACTCGAGACTTTCCTGCTCCAGCGCCACTACGACGGCTTCTTGAAGAAGGGGCGTGTCCGTTCCCGTAGTACGTCGATGCCCGGTCTGTCCGATGGTGCGGAGGCCAAGAACATTCAACCGCTGTTGATCACCTGCGGCTCCTTGCTCGCTGTTGGCCTCGCGGCTTGGATGATTCGCTTCATCACCAAATCATAAGGCTTTACAACGCAGGGGATGGTTGCCATTTCCGAGCTCTTTTCCCTGCTTGGATCGCCCAAGTCGAAACTTTTGATTCTCCCAACGGGAGCCGAATGCTCAGGTTCGGTTCCTGCCTTTTCCCGTTCTTTGATTTCTGAGCACGTTTCAACCGAAGCTTTGCTTTCTGCCGAATCATCGCGGCAGACCCCGTTGGGCGCAGCCCTTCGCCGGGCGGCGAAATCTGCGTGCACTCCGGCCGACGAAACCGTCTTGGCTATCTTGCGCCGCTGGTACTTCGCCCGCCGCGCCGAGAGCGGGTTCCTGCTCCATGGGTTTCCGCGCACTCCCCTGCAAGCCCTTGTCTTTGACGAGTGGCTCGAGGTTCGGGGCGAGACGCTCGATGCTTGCGTGGTCGTGGGCGGCGCTGAAGGCGCATCCGCGATCGCGGCCTACTACCGCAACCGCGGCATCCTGCTCGAAGTCCCCGATACGGCTGCATTGAAGATCTCCCCATTATGATTCCGATCAAAAACAAGGAAGGGATCGCCGGGATGCGCGAGGCCTGCCGTGTCGCTGCCGCTGTGCTTGCCAAGATGCGCGAGCTGGCCGCACCCGGCATCAGCACCTACGATCTCGACCAGGAAGCAAAGAAGATCATCGAAGGCTACGGTGCCCGCAGCGCGTGCTACAATTATCGCACATCCCGCGGCCAACGGCCCTATCCCGCGTATACCTGCATCTCGGTCAACGAGGAGGTGGTGCATGGGATTGGATCGATCAAACGGATCCTGCGTCCCGGCGACATCGTCTCGCTCGATGTTGTCGTGGAGTTCAACGGCTGGATCGGCGACAATGCCACCACCGTGCGGATCGCCCCTGTGGATCCGTCCGTTGATCGACTTCTGCAAATTACCGAGGCCGCACTCTATCATGGGATTGAGCATGCGAAGGTCGGTAATCGCATCGGCGACATCTCCCACGCCATCCAGACCTACGTCGAGGGCCACGCCTTTAGCGTCGTGCGCGACATGGTCGGTCATGGGGTGGGGCGCTCGATGCACGAGGAGCCCCAGATTCCCAACTTCGGGCGCAAGGGTACTGGCGAAAAGATTCGCCCCGGCATGACCTTGGCCATCGAGCCGATGGTCAACCAGGGCACCCACCGTATCGAGACCCTTTCCGATGGATGGACGGTGGTGACGGCCGATCGCCGTCCTTCTGCCCACTTCGAACACACCGTGCTCACCACCGAGACCGGCCCCGAGATCCTCACGATCCCGCCCGCCGCCTGACTCGTTCACCATTTTCCCAACCACACTTCTAACTCAACACCATGCCTCGTCTCCTTGGGGTGGAAATCCCCGCCAAGAAAAAAGTCCCGTACGCCTTGCGTTACATCTACGGTGTCGGCCCTGATCGGGCCGACGAGATCGTCGCGCACATCGGCATCGATCCCAACATGCGCGCCTCCGACCTCTCGGAGGAGCAGCTCAACAAGATCATGTCCTTCATCGCCGAGAAGAAGTGGGTGGTCGAAGGCGATCTCCGTCGTGAGATCACTTCCAACATCCGCCGTCTCCAGGCGATCAACTGCTACCGAGGCACGCGTCACCGCCGCAGCCTGCCCGTGCGCGGCCAGCGCACCAAGACCAACGCCCGCACCCGCAAGGGCCCGCGCAAGACCGTTGGTGTCGCCAAGAAAGCCGAGTAATCCGCACTGCCATGGCTGAAGAGAAATCCGCTCCCAAGAAGGCTCCGAAGAAGGAGGCTAAGCCCGTCGAGGCCGCCGCTGAAGAGACCAAGGCCGTCAAGGCCCCCGCTGCCGACAAGGCTGCCGTTCCCGCCGCTGAGGCCGCTCCGGCCGAAGCTCCCAAGGTCGCCACCGCCGCCGACCTCCTCAAAGACGAGGTTACCGCGCTCAAGGTCCGCAAGGCCAAGGGCGCCAAGAACATCACGACGGGCATCGCCTTCGTGACGGCCTCTTTCAACAACACGATCGTCTCGATCACCGACCTCAAGGGGAACGTCATCTCTTGGGCCAGTGCCGGCAAGTGTAACTTCCGCGGTTCGCGCAAGTCCACGGCCTATGCCGCCCAGATCGTCGCCCAGGAAGCCGCTCGCGGCGCCATGGCCCACGGTCTCAAGGAGATCCAGATCCGTATTGCTGGCCCCGGACTCGGCCGCGATTCCGCCGTGCGTGCCCTCCAAGCTGTCGGCCTCGAGGTTTCTGCGATCGTCGACATCACACCGATCCCGCACAACGGCTGCCGTCCGCGTAAGCGCCGTCGCGTCTGATCGCGTCGGAATCAACCACATCTTTCACCTCCGACCGTTCCTTTTCCATGGCTCGTTACACCGGTCCTGTTGCCCGCATCAACCGCCGCTTCGGCGCCCCGATCATGGGCCCGACGAAGGCGCTCGAGAAGCGCAACTTCCCCCCTGGCCAGCACGGCCCCAAAGCCGCCCGCCGCAAAACCTCCGAATACGCCAAAGGCCTTATCGAGAAGCAGAAGCTTCGCTACACTTACGGCCTGCTCGAGCGTCAGTTCCGCCGTCTCTTTGCGATCGCCAAGCGTGAGCGCGGCGTCACCGGCGCCCGCTTCCTCCAGCTTTTGGAGACGCGCCTCGACAGCGTGATCTACTTGCTCGGCTTCGCCAAGACCCGCAGCGCCGCGCGTCAGTTTGTCAATCACGGCCACGTGCGCGTGAACGGCAAGAAGGTCGACATCGCCAGCTACAACGTCGTCCCCGGCGACGAGATCGAGGTCCGCGCCAAGCCGGGTTCCCGGCAGATCGCGGTTCGTAATCTCGAGGAGAACCGTCTCCGCACGCCTCCGCCGTGGCTCACCCTCAATGCCGAGGCCCTCAAGGCCACAATCGTCCGTCTCCCGACCCGCGAGGAAATGGATCCCGGCATCAACGAGCAGCTGATCGTCGAGTTCTACAGCCGCTAATCCGTGCTGTAACCGGCCACCGCTGATCAACCGTTCCCAATCATCGCAACCCTCATCGTTTCGCACCATGCCCAAGCGTCTCGGTAAGTTCGAACTGCCCAACAAGCTGGTGAAGGTCGAGGAAGGCTCCACGCCTACCTACGCCAAGTTCATCGCCGAACCGTTCGAGGCCGGCTATGGACACACCGTTGGCAATTCGCTGCGCCGTGTGCTCCTCAGCTCCATCGAAGGCGCGGCGATTTCGTCGATCCGCATCGACGGCGTGAGCCACGAGTTCCAGAGCATCGACGGTGTTGTCGAGGATGTCACCGACATCGTCCTCAACCTGAAGAAGATCCTCATCATCTCGCACAAGCGCGAACCGCTCGTCCTTCACATCAAGGTGCATAAGGAGGGCGCGATCACGGCGGCCGACATCACGCCCGACGCCAACGTCCAGATCATCAATCCGGAGCAGCTCATCTGCACTCTCGATCGTGTTCGCACGTTCGAGGCCGAGATCGAGGTCAAAACGGGCCGCGGCTATTGCCCCGGCTCCGAGAACAAGAAGGAAGACCAGCCGATCGGAGTCATTCCGATCGATTCGCTCTTCTCGCCTGTGCGCCTCGTGAAGTACTCGGTCGAAGCGACCCGCGTGGGGCAGATTACCGACTACGACAAGCTCGTGCTTGAAGTCTGGACCGACGGTCGGATCACTCCGGAGGACGGCCTTAAGCAGTCTGCCTCCATCCTCAAGCATCACCTGGACGTGTTCGATCGGGTCTCGCAGGAGCACTACGAGTTCGAAAGCGTGCAGCCTGAGGTCAGCGAGGAGCAGAACAAGCTCCGCAAGCTCCTCAACATGTCGGTCAATGAGATCGAACTGTCGGTGCGCGCGGCGAACTGCCTCAACAACGCCAACATCACCACCGTCGGTGAACTGGCGATGAAGACCGAGCAGGAGATGCTCAAGTACCGCAACTTCGGCAAGAAGTCGCTCAACGAAATCAAGGAAAAGCTCGAGGGTCTCGGTCTCTCGCTCGGCATGAAGTTCGACGAGCGCCTCCTCGACTCCAAGAAGGAAGCCTGATCCGGTCGCGGCCGCTCCTCTTGGAGCCGGCCCACCGCCTCGCCCGACACACCATACCCGTTTAAAGCCAATGCGTCACCGCAAACACAATCACCAGCTCGGACTGACGAAGGAGCACCGCTCGGCGCTCCTCGCGAACCTCGGCGTTTCACTCATCACTAAGGGGCGGATCAAGACCACCCTCGCCAAGGCCCGGGCTCTCCGCCCCTTCATCGAGAAGGTCATCACCAAGGCCAAGAAAGCCGCCGCCATCGAGAAGAAGGATGGCAAGCTTCAGCCCCGTGCCCTCCACCTGCGCCGTCTCGCCCTCGCCGACTTGCGCGATGAGGACGCGATCACGCTTCTCTTCAACGAGAAGGTCGCCCAGTTCGCCAAGCGCGCCGGCGGCTACACCCGCATCTACAAACTCAGCACTCGCCGTACGGGCGACGCCGCTGAACAGGCCTTGATCGAGCTCGTGGCCGCCGACGATCCGGGCTACAAGAAGACCAGTCGTCCGCGCAAGACCTCGAAGAAGGCTGCGGCCGAGCCGGCGACCGACCAGCCCCAGGCTTGACCTGCGCGCCTCTGGCGCGACCAACCGACCCTGTTCCTCAAGACGCGTCTCGCCTCGGCGAGACGCGTCTTGCGCTTTCCCGGACCCTCAGGAGCTTTCTCCGTGCACGACACCGATTTTGGAGCCGCTCTTCTGTTGGTCGTGACCGGAGGTTGCTCGGTGCTTTTGGCGCTCTGGCTCTATTACGACCGCCGGGATCGACAACTTTATGACCAGACACGCTGCCGGGTCACTTTTCACTGCCTGAAGTGCAGCCACGTCTATTCCGGTGTCGAACGGCCTTCGCCCAACCCCTGCCCGCGTTGTGGCCGTCCTAACTCGCGTTTGCGCTTCTGATTCGTCGTTATCATCGCCTCTGCCGCCTTTCGTATCGACTGCCCCCTGTAGCATTTGCCAGCTTTCCCTTTTCCGTCATGACACAAACCATCGCCGTCCTGGACTTCGGTTCTCAGTATACCCAGGTCATCGCCCGTCGTATCCGCGAGTGCCAAGTCTACTCGAAGATCTATCACTACACGACACCGGCCGAGACGCTGAAGAAGGACGGCGTGCTTGGGATTATCCTGTCTGGCGGTCCCTCCAGTGTTCTGGCGAAGAACGCCCCCATTCCCGACAAGGCGATCTTCACGCTCGGGCTGCCGATCCTCGGCATCTGCTACGGCGTGCAGTTGATGGGCCAGTTCCTCGGCGGCAAGGTCGCTCACAGCGACGAGCGTGAGTATGGGCACGGCCGGCTCCAGATTCTTCGGCAGGGCACGCTGTTTTCCGGCCTCGGCCATGTAGTGCGAGTTTGGAACTCCCACGGAGACAAGCTCACCCAACTTCCCCGCGGCTTCTCCGCCACCGCGCGCACCGAGAACTCGCCCTATGCCGCGATCGAGAATGCCGAGAAAAAGTTCTACGGTCTCCAATTTCATCCCGAGGTCCATCACACCGAAAACGGCGTCCAGATCATCCGGAACTTTCTCTACAACGTCTGTGGCTGCAAAGGCGACTGGTCGATGGCGAATTTCGTGGACCGGGCGGTGGCCGAGATTCGCGAGAAGGTCGGAACCGGACGTGTCATTCTCGGTTTGTCCGGCGGAGTCGACTCTTCGGTCGCCGCCGCGTTGATCCACAAGGCGGTCGGCAAGCAACTCACCTGCGTCTTCGTCGACAACGGCCTCCTCCGCAAGAACGAGCGCGATGCCGTCGTGGCGCTCTACAAGCGCAACTTCAAGATCGACCTCCGCGTGGCCGACTCCGGGGAGCTCTTCCTCAAGAAGCTCAAGAAGGTCACCGATCCCGAGAGAAAGCGGAAGATCATCGGCAAGACCTTCATCGAGGTCTTCGAGGACTCGCTCAAATCCATCGGTAAAGCGGAGTACCTCGCCCAAGGAACGCTCTATCCGGACGTCATCGAGAGCGTCTCGATCGACGGAAATCCGGCGGCGGTGATCAAGAGCCACCACAATGTGGGCGGTCTCCCGGCTCGGATGAAGCTCAAGCTCCTTGAGCCGCTTCGCGAGCTCTTCAAGGACGAGGTGCGTGCGCTTGGCACCGAACTCGGACTCCCGCGGGAGGTCGTCTGGCGCCAGCCCTTCCCGGGCCCCGGTCTTGCCGTCCGTGTGATGGGGGAAATCACGGAGGATCGGCTCGAGATCCTTCGTAACGCTGATGCTGTCCTCCACGAGGAGATGGTCGAGTCGGGCTACTACTACAAGGTTTGGCAGTCATTCTGCGTCTTCCTTCCGGTGCAGACCGTCGGTGTGATGGGCGATGAGCGCACTTACGACTACGTGATCGCCGTCCGCGTCGTTGAGAGTGTCGACGCCATGACGGCCGACTGGGCGCGCCTCCCGCACGATCTCTTGCAGAAGATTTCCACCCGTATCATCAACGAGGTGAAGGGCGTGAACCGCGTCGTTTACGATATCAGCTCGAAGCCGCCCGCAACCATCGAATGGGAGTAATCGGTGCGGGATGGCTTGTGGTGGCCCCGGTCTCCGGGGCACCCTGCCGGATGGGTACCGGCTCAGCATTGCTATCCGATCCGCGCGCCGGCATCCTTGGTGCCATGTCGTTTCTCCGCCGCGCCGTCGCACTGCTCGTTCTTGTCGGCCTGCTCGTTCCCTCGATCCGCGCTGGCGAGTTGGAGGACGTGCTCGCCCGGGCACGTCGACGCGTCGGTTTGGACCGGGACCTCGATGCGGTCCAGAGCTTGTACTACCGCTGTCGGATCGAGGTCGGCGGAAAGGCCGAGGCGAAGGGCACGCTGGAGATTCTCCTGCAGAAGCCTTGCCGGCAAAAGACGATCCGTGTGCTGGGCGACCAACGCGAGATCGTCGGACTCGATGACACCGAAGCGTGGATGCGCGTGGAGTCTCTTTCGCGGCCCAAATTGAGCCGGACCGACATCCTGCCCTTGTCCCAGATGCGGTTGCTCAAAGCCAATGCACTCGAGAACCTCTGGTTCTACAGCGGCAGCGAGCGGTTCGGCGGCCGGGTCGAACTTCGTGGGACGACCACGTTCGAGAACCGGCCGGCCGTGCGCGTTGCTTTCATTCACTCCGACGAAATCGTTTTTGTCCGCACATTTGATCAGGCCGACGGACGACTCCTGACGACCGAAGGTCCCGGAGGGGAACAGATCCGCGAACAGGGGGAGCAGTCGGTTGCAGGATTACGTTTCCCCGAGCGTTTGGTTTCCACCGGCAAGATGCCGGATGGCTCCCCCGTGGAGATCACGATTCTCTTTGATGAGATCGTCGTGAACGGCCCGGTTGCGGCGGATTCGTTCACTCTGCCGCTTCCCGGAGTTCGCTGATCGCTCGTGCGGCCAAAGTCCGATTGCCAAGCGCTCCGCCCGGGCCTTTGGTGACCGTCGTCATGCGCCTCCTGCGGTCCTCCGAAACGAACTTTCGTCCCGAACTCGCGCGCTTCTGCGCCTCCTCCTCCGCGCCGGCCGAGATCCGCGAGGCTGTGGCTGCGATTCTTGCCGACGTTCGCGCGCGCGGCGACGTCGCCATCGGCGAGTACGTGCGCAAGTTCGACAAGGCTGAGCTTCCCCCGTCTCGTTTCCGGGTGAGTGCGGAGGAATTGGCTGCCGGCGCCAAGGCGCTCACGCGAGAACAGCGCGCGGCGATCAAGGCCGCGCACCGCAACATCGCCGCGTACAACCGTCGTGGCCTCCCCAAAGACTGGACGGCGCGGAATCCCGACGGCGCCATTGTCGGGGAGCGCTTCTATCCCATCCGGCGCGTTGGTCTTTACGTGCCCGGCGGCCAGGTGCCGCTGGTCTCCACGGTGTTGATGACCGTCGTGCTCGCCCAGATTGCGAAGTGCCCGGAGATTGCCGTATTCACTCCTTCCGGCCCCGATGGCAAGGTGTCGCCAGCGATGCTCGGTGCGTTGCACGCCATCGGAATCACCGAGGTCTATCGCATCGGTGGCGTGCAGGCCGTGGCCGCGATGGCCTACGGCACAGCGACCATCCCGGCGGTCGACAAGGTCTTCGGCCCTGGCAATGCCTACACCGTCGAGGCGCAGCGCCAAGTGTTCGGCACGGTGGGGGTTGCGCTCCTGCCCGGTCCGAGCGAGGTGTGCGTGATCGCCGATGCCTCCGCGAACCCCGAATACGTCGCCGCCGACCTGCTCGCGCAGGCCGAGCACGGCACCGGTCGCGAGAAGGTCTATTTCATCACCACTTCCGCGAGAGTGCTCAAGGCGGTCGAGACGGAGCTGGAGCGACAGCTCGCGGAGTCGGGCCGCGCAGAGCTCATTCGCCGTGTGCTGGAGAATGGCTCGCTCGCCATCCTCGCCAAATCCCTCGACGACGCGGCCTCGATCGCCGACTTCATCGCGCCCGAGCACCTTGAACTCGAGGTCGCTGCGAAAGCCGTGCCGGCGCTGCTCAGGAAGATCACCACCGCTGGCGCGGTTTTGGTCGGTGCCGAAACGCCCACGGCGCTCGGTGATTTTGTGGCCGGCCCGAGCCACACGCTGCCCACCGGGCGCACCGGACGCTTCTTCAGCGGACTGCGCGTGGCGGACTTCCTCCGCCGCACAAGTGTCGTGCGGTACGATGCCAAGAGTCTGCCGAAGGCCGCGCCGGTCGTTGCCGCCTTCGCCGCCATGGAACAGCTCGACGCCCACGGCCGGTCCTGTGCGCGGCGGCTGGCGCAGCGCTGAGCGCGCGGTCAAGCGCGTCCAAAGAGGGCGGAGGGCGCCCTGCAGGTCGGTGATGCCTCCCCGGTGCTCGGCTTCGTCCTGCAACTTCCGCGCCGGGAATGCTTGCTCGGACTCTCCCCGGTCGGTGGTGGCGAGACGGCTCGGGATGTGAGTGCACAGATGAATACTGCGCCCGACGGACCCGATTTCTCCACCCTCGCAGCCCTGGGATGAGCTCGTGAAGGCGTCCCACTCACTTTGGGCTGGCCGCGGGGTGCAGGTTATCCAATGTCGCTCGACCGTCGGCGTTTTCCCCGCAACGCCGTGCCCCCTGCAGGAACCCAGAGTTTTGTGTCATGAGTGGATGGAACATGGCGAATGGCGACGCGTTTTGCCCACGTGGCGGGGCGCGAGCGGAGGTGTTGCGATGAATCGAGTACTGGCGGTTGTCGGTGCGGCCTTCGGCCTCGGCGGGAGTGCTCGTGCCCGGCGCAGTGTGCCGCGATGCGCGGTCTTTGCCCGGATCGAGGAGCCCTTGATGCCGCTCGAGCGGGGACGCAAATACGAGGACCCACTCAATAGCGCTCTGCGGCGGGCCGGTTTGGGCCGGGTCACCGGTGGGGGCTCGGTCCAGGGGCTAGACGGCTCGATAGAGTGGATCAGTCTCGACTTGGAGCTGTTCGACTTGGGCGCCGGGCTCGAATTCGTGCGTGATCAACTCCGGGCTCTCGGCGCGCCGAAGGGTTCGGTCCTTAAGTTCAAAAAGGGCGAGAGCATCGCAACGATATCGATTGGGTAACCGGAACCGTTGATGCACGAACCAGCAGGGAGTGACGTGCGACGATCGCTGCAATTCGCTGAGCTGCCATGGCCCTAGTGCTGTGCTGGAGCGATTCCGAGGTCTGTCTGCGCCCGCGTCAGCACCGGGCCCGGTAGGTACCCTTTCTCGGGAAAGAGTGGAGAGAGAAAATCGCGCACGAGGCGGTTGAGCGGAATGAGGTAGGGGTCGCGCGGAGCCGGGGCGTCGAGGTTGCGGAGTAGCAGCGGGTACCCCATGCGCTCTCGATAGATTCGGGGTTGGCTGCTTGGGTCACGGACCATCTCTCCCTTGAGGAGTCCTCTACGATCAGCCGCAGCGAGGGCGGCGGTCATTTCCTGCAAAGCGTCCGAGGTGGGGCCAATTCGAGGATAGCGGGCGGAGAGAATGGCCACCGCTTGCTTGGGCTGGGATGCCGCTTCGGCGAGATAGTGCCAGGGCTGGGTGCGCTCCGCGACGCGCTCAGTCTGCTCGCCGGCGAGCCAGCGCAGCATCTCTTGTTGTGGCGGTTCGGCTACGTCCAGGGCGCGCTTGAACGCGGCATCGTCGC
>JACCEE010069989.1_pt1 | contig 12450 bp, 15 predicted proteins | sample 7449931 | NCBI WGS metagenome assembly JACCEE01 (sample SAMN15323457, study PRJNA562643) | freshwater metagenome | isolation source: river surface water | place: USA:Blue River Watershed | collected 2017-08-19 | reverse complement strand
TTCCATATTGTAAATAACGAAATGGGCCGCATTCTTGCTATCTTAAAAGCTAAAAGCAAAAAATAATCATCCTTAAATGGGAGTCAACCATGAAAGAATTTAAAGTCTTATCGCCCACAGCTATTTTGGGGTACGGTTTTCCCAAAGAATCCTTCATGAGAGGGATGCAAGAAAAACCAGATTTGATCGCTGTTGATGCCGGATCAGTCGATCCCGGTCCTTATTACCTCGGTTCTGGAAAATCCTTCACCGACAGAACAGGGGTGAAACGTGACCTCGTCTTTATGCTTGTTGAAGGTATCAAGGCAGGAATTCCAGTGGTGATTGGTTCTGCCGGTGGTTCAGGCGCTCTCTCTCATACAGAGTGGTGCCGTGACATCGTTTTAGAAATCGCCAAAGAAAATAAGCTTTCTTTTAAAATGGCTATGATCACTGCCGATATTGATAAAAAAGTCATTATCGAAAAGATCAAAAAAGGGGACACATCTCCTTTGGCAGGCCTTCCAGAACTTACTGAAGACACTGTCAATAAGGCTGCCGCCGTTGTGGCCCAGATGGGTGTTGAGCCCTTCATTACTGCTTTAAAGGGGGGAGCTCAGGTGATTGTGGCCGGTCGTGCTTATGACCCAAGCTGCTTTGCTGCTCTTCCTATCATGAAAGGCTATGATCAAGCTCTGGCCATTCACATGGGTAAAATCCTTGAGTGTGCAGCGATTGCGGCCACACCAGGTTCAGGATCAGATGCTGTTCTTGGTATTTTAACCAAAGATTCATTTATTCTGAAGGCCTTAAGCCCAGAAAGAAAGTTTACGAAGCTTTCAACCTCTGCTCACTCTCTCTATGAAAAATCAGATCCATTCTATCTTCCAGGCCCTGGCGGGTCTTTGGATCTTCACGAAACTCAGTTTATTGAAAGAGCTGATGGAACTGTAGAAGTGAAAGGAACTAAGTTTATCCCAACTCCTAAGTATCAAGTGAAACTTGAAGGGGTGGAGAAAGTTGGTTACCGCACGATTACTATAGCCGGGACTCGTGACCCTATCATGATAGGTCAGATTGAAGACATCATTGATAAAGTGAAGACAAGAATCTGTAACCTCCTCGATAATCCTAAAGCTGGAGAGAATATCTATTTTCACCTTTACGGAAGACATGGAGTCATGAACAAGCTTGAGCCTAACAAGACTGCTGTTCCACATGAACTCGGTATTGTTCTTGAAGTGGTGGCAAAATCTCAAGAGGAAGCCAATACTATTTTAGGTCTCACTCGTTCAACTCTTCTTCACTATGGTTATGAAGGACGTATTGCGACTGCAGGTAACCTTGCTTTCCCATTTTCACCTTCAGATTTCCAAGGAGGAGCAGTTTATCAGTTCACCATGTATCATTTGATGAACATTGAGAATCACGATCTTTTCAAGATCACTTACAGTGATGTGAGGAACTAATATGAAAAAAACAAAACTCACTGACATTTGCAAAGTTATCCGTAGTAAAAATTGTTCTCCTTTTGAACTCACCATGGACCTCATTTTTACAACCGAAGAGAATTTCAAAAAAGCTAAGGAAATGAATCTCATTAATCGTGAGGCCATGGCTAAGCTCTATGAAGTCCCTCTCGATCATGTTTTAAAAGTGATCTATTTTGATACTGCCTTAGCAGTCAAAATGACCATGAAGCGTGTTCGCTCCTCTGGTTCTCCAGGGGATAGCGATGTGTACGGGGCTCAACAACACGGACCACTTTTAAAATTTGAATTTGATTTTTAATTTGGAAATCTATGAGCAAACATAATATCAATAATTTTTTGTACTCAAGCACGCCTATCGAAGAGAACTTAAGAGATGCTAATTACTATGCTCCTCGTGGAAGAAGAAGACTTTTCCACTTGGGAAGCCAATTGGCTCAGCGTTATCTTCAGGCGAGTGATTATCTTATTGGGATTATCGGCTCAGAAGGTTCAGGGAAATCGACTCTTATTAAGGGACTTTTTCCTGGTTTAGAATTAACTAACGATGATGACGGGTTGAACGTACGTTCAACCCCCATCTTCGATTTCTCTGAGGATGAATTTTTTTGTCCTCATACTTACCATCTCGACATACGCTACGAGCTTGCTTTTCATCAAATGCATGAAATTATCGATGCTATTAAGCGTGTTCTTCAAGCTCAGAAAAGAGTAATCGTCGAGCACTTTGATCTTGTCTATCCTCATCTTGGGCACAACGCCCAGCTCATTATTGCTATTGGCGAAGAGGTGAGTATTTATCGTCCCACTATTTTCGGGCCCTCACCAATCAAGATTAAAGAGAAGGTCGATAAGGAAGTGCGCTATCGCTTAATGGCCCATTCCTCTGAAGATTTGGTAGGAGCTCTTCTAGAAAAAATGTATGGGGTTCGTCCACAGTTTTTGCATTCAGATGTCCCTCACGGTTTCATGCTTAAATTTAAAAATAAACCTAATATTGACCTTCATGAATTGGAAAGAAAGGTTCTTGAGGCCATTAGAAATAATGTCGATATTTGTCCTGGGAAAGGCGATCATATTAGCCTTGGTGGAGAAGAAGTTGTTTGTACTGGTAAACGTCTTCACGTGAAGAGCACTGGAGAAATTAAAAATTTCAGACTTTATAAAGATTTTATTTTTGACCCTATTTCTGAAATGTACCTCATGGTGGCCATGGTGGGCGAGGAGGAACTAGGGGGACTTTGGGAAAGTCCTTTTAATAACGAATTGATTCGCAATATAAAAGTTTAGATAGGGGAGCCTATGAGAACGATATCAACGGAAACGATTATTCAAGAAGTGAAGCATCTTTGCTTAGAAGCCTCTTGTCAACTTCCCAAAGATGTATTGGATGCTATTGCTGCAAAAGAAAAAACTGAAAAATCTGTACCTGGGAAAAGTATCTTGGGTGAGATGATGAAAAATGCTTCGATTGCTTCAAATGAAAATCTCCCTCTTTGCCAAGATACAGGTGTGGTGGTGATTTTTGTTGAGTTAGGAACAGAGGTCAAAATTGAGGGGGGACTTATTTATGAAGCCCTAATCGAAGGGGTACGCCAAGGTTACAAAGATCACTACTTAAGAAAGTCTCTCGTCAAAGATCCTCTCTTTAATAGAGTTAACACTGGAGATAATACTCCTCCGATTATGCACGTTGAACTTGTGCCTGGAGATAAGATCACTATTCATCTTGCTCCTAAGGGCGGTGGTTCAGAGAATATGTCTCAGCAGCGCATGCTCAAGCCTTATCAAGGCAAAGAAGGCGTCGTTGATTTAGTTCTTGAAACTGTTATCAAGTCTGGCGGAAACGCCTGTCCGCCGCTTGTCGTTGGAATTGGCATTGGAGGCAATTTAGAGCACTCCTGTTTTCTTGCAAAAAAAGCCTTGCTGAGAAAGGTGGGAAGCAAACATCTCGATCCAAATTACGCTCAATTTGAAGCTGAGCTTTTAGAAAAAATTAATGCTACAGGCTTGGGTCCTTCAGGTTTAGGGGGAACAACGACGGCCATTGCAGTCCATATTCTTTCTCATCCTTGCCACATTGCCTCTTTGCCTGTGGCCGTAAATTTAAATTGTAACTCTGCTCGTCACGCTTCCGTGACTATCTAAGGGGATTCAAGATGATTAAACTCACAACTCCCATTGATAAAAATACTCGCGCCACTCTCAAGGCCGGGGACTATGTTCTTCTTACTGGAAAAATTTATACCGCTCGTGATGCTGCCCATAAACGTCTTTGCGAACTTCTCGATCGTGGAGAGAAGCTTCCCTTCGATTTAACGGATCACCTGATTTATTATGTAGGGCCGACACCTAAGAAGCCTGACGGAAGAGTGGGGTCTGCAGGGCCAACCACGGCTTCTCGTATGGACCCTTATGCTCCAAGACTCATGGATGTATTAGGAGTTGGGGGAATGATTGCCAAGGGTGATCGTTCAAAAGAAGTTGTCGATGCCCTAATCAGACATAAAGGCGTTTATTTTGTGGCCACTGGTGGTGCTGGAGCGCTCCTTGCGAAGGCCATTAAGTCTATGACACCTATCATGTATGAGGATCTTGGACCTGAGGCCATCCATGAGTGCTACGTGGAAGATTTTCCAGTGGTTGTAGGGATTGATTGTCAGGGCAATAATCTTTATAAGACTGGACCTGTCCAGTTTAAACAATCTTAATTTTCTTTTTTTGGTATTTGTCACTTAATTTTAAGCATGCTTGAATAATGCATGTTTAAATTTTATGTATTTCTTTTTTCTTTCCTCTTTTCTTTCACCAGTTTGGCTACAGATGGCCTTGTCATTCATGCCGCAGAAATTGGTGTCGGGAAATTTCATCGTATTGATCATAAGTATCATCCCTACGGTCAAAGTGCTTGGCGTGTTTATATCCTTTCTGACGATGCGAGTGTAAAAACTCCTCAGGTGATGACTAATGATGATGGCAGTAAGACCATTTTCTTTTCCACCCTTGAGGAGCTTATAAGAAGCACGATCGAAATTTCAGAAACTGAAGGGAGACCTGTTGATTTATTAACGATTCATGGGCACGGTGTTCCAGGGGGAATGTGGTTTCCAAAAAATTTTGAATTTAAAAAGTCGCTTGAATGTATGAGTTGGGCGAATGTTGCCAATGCTCCTGATGAAAAGAGTTATAGACAGTATTATTCTGGTTTACAAAAAAGTTCTGCTCTCTCCATGCGCGAACTTTCAAGAAACTCTTTAAGTCCCTCTTTTCAATGTATCAGTGGGCTTCGTGCTTGGAAGGATCTTCTTGCTGTTTATCCAAAGTTTAAAGAGTCATTGGCCCCACAGAGTCAAATTCACTTTATGGCCTGTGTCGTTGGACTTGGGCTAACAGGTGATACTTTTCTAACGGGCTTGGCCCGCGAGTTTTATCAAGATAAACCTGGCTCCCTACAGGCTTCTATCAAGTTTGGTCTCGGTGATTGGTCTATGCCTGAGGGGATGGGATTTTGGGATTATTTAAATGATGCTCAGCAGATGCAAGATGCCGCTCAGTATCCTATTGAACGTCGTGACCGTAATGTCATGCAGAGAGGAGATATCAAAGTGGCTCAGGTTCTGGTTCCTGGGCAAGTTCAATTAGGGCTTATTCAGGATGAAGAGTTTATGCTGCTTGAAAAAGACGAACGTCCTGTCGAACTTCTTTTTAGTCCGTTTTAAAAAATAAATTTTTATTTTCTTTCGCGATTCTCTCTTCTGTTTCTTTTTTAAGAAATGGATCCTTTAAAAGAGCAATGAGTTGTTCTGAAGGTCTGTTGATGTGTCTTACGTATTTTTCGTCTAGATCGATGACATACTTTTGCACATGTGGGTGTGGTTCTTTGATAAAAGCAATGGCGTAAGGGAATTCTTTGACTGCAATAAATTGAAGTTCTATATCAGGGGATTCTATCTCATTAATGAGTAGGGGATAGTTTTTTAGTTTTTCTAAAAGTTCTTGTCTTGAATACTGCAAAGAAGCTCCCAAGAAAGTCGTGAATAAATTTTCTCGTGCTGCTTAAAAAAAATCAATGTGAAGAGTCGCTCTAGGTTTTTAAGATTAAATGCTCTTAAATGAGGATTTAACTTATATTTGGAATGATTGTGAGCTGTCGGTTTTAAAAGAAGTCATTGGCCTTGAGAAAAGTGTTTCGGAAGCTTTAAAAGTCATAAAAAATCTTGTCACGCTTAAGAAAATTTAATGGGTGTTAAGAGGAAAGGGGAGTAACCGATAGAAATGCTCTGTGAAAAAACGACAGTTTTTGCCGATTTTTCACGAGTTTGTTTAGAAGTACAATGAACTTAAGCTTTAAGGAATAACCTTTAAAATAAGGTAATAATGAGGATGCAATGAAGCTTTCAGAAATGTCGATGGCTCAACTTGATGCTTTTTTGGTGAAATATGTAAAATATGTTGCAGCAATAGAGCGTGAAAAAAAGCGTCGTGAAACTTTGACTGCAAAAGAAAATGAAACGGCTTCTGGCACAAAAACTGGAACAGGTTCAGGCTCAACAACAACTCCAGGATTGGTTGTTTCTGATGAAGATCTTAAGGCCGCAGAGTCTGCTCCTTTGACAAAAGAAGATATGGAGTCAGTGACTCGAATTCTTAAAATGAGTGGTTTTGAAAGTAAAGTAGGCGGAGGCAGTACTCCCGGAAAAGCTTCATATGAAAGCATTGTTGCTGAGATTCAAAGAACAGCACTAAAGTTGAGTATAAAGAAGATGTATCTTAAGGGGCTTGAAAACGACCGTAAGGCGAATCGTTGTACTCCTGATGTTCTAGAACGCTACGCTGAACTCATTGCAGCTTTAAAAAGAGGCGATGATAAAACAAATCCACTTTTCCCAAGAGATGCAGGAATAGAGTTACCCGTTGGTTTAGATCATGTTCTAAATGAAATGGGGAAATAGTTATTTGATAGAGGCGTATAATTCATCAGGATGAAATGGTTTCAACAGCGGTGCTAACCTTTTGTCTGTTTCTCTAAGCTTTTCGATTTCACTATCTAGACCTACCATTGAAGAAGTGATGATAAATTTTTCGAAATGATGGCCCCGCTTATTAATTTCTTTTATAAGCTCAATCCCGTTCATGTTGTCCATTTGATTGTCAGTGATGAGAACACGAAAACTGTAGGGAAAGTGTTTTAGGAGTTCTAATGCCTCTTCAGCATTATTGGTTGTAATGGTATCGAGACCAATTTTTTTCAGACACATGCGTATAGTCTCTCTTAGCATTTCGTCGCTAGAGACTAAAAGGATTTCAACTTGTGTCGATTGAGTCGTCATGAAAAACTCATATATTGTTTCAAAAGCTCTTCGGCACAAGTTTGTGGAGTCTATAGTAAAATCCGTTTTCATAAGTACTCGAGCATAGCGTTTGACTCTAGTATTGTGCTTTAGTGATTAATTTTCCCACTGTAGAACTTCTTGGATGCCTTTGTGGGGGTGGTATAATCATACGCAAAGGATGAGAAACTATGGCAAAAGTATTAATTGTTGAAGATGAAGTTTCATTAGTCGAAATGTATAAAACAATTCTTCAAAAAAACGGTTTTGAAACAATTGAATGTTTCAATGGCCGTGAGGCATTACGTGCTCTTGATATTCATGCATTCGATCTCGTCGTTTCGGACATAAAAATGCCAATTATGGATGGGATTGAGTTGTTAGGGGAGATTAGAAAAAGAGATCCTAAGCATCCTCCAGTTCTTCTTGTGTCCGGTTATTCAGAGTACTCACAACAAGATATGATCGAAAAAGGAGCTATTGGTTTTCTTCAAAAGCCTATTCGAACGAAAGCTCTGATTGAAAGAATACACGAAATTTTAGCAGCTCCGGCTTAGAATACTTAAATGTTAAAAAAAGATAAACTCAGCCACAAACTGGTTTTAATTATTGTTATCGTTAATGCGATTGCTTCGATTCTCGTTACTTTAACAACATTGTTTTTAGATTACACCGACGAGTTAAAACGTGTTCAAGAAACAGTTCATCTCATTGAATATAAAAATAGCGAAAGTCTTGCTCTCGCAACTTGGAACTTAGATAAAGAACAAATCGAAATTCAGCTCAAAGGTTTTCTTCACTACCGCTATCTCTCGAATGTTAAGTATGTGACTTGGGGAGAAGATTCCGTATTCCAATTTGGTGACAAAGTAAAGAACACTTTTGTGAGAGAATACTCAATCCCTATTAACTATTATCAAGCTCAAGCCTTACAGGAACTTGGGAAATTAACTTTGATTTTTGACATTCGTGCTGTTTGGATTGACCTGATAAAAAAAATGTTACTTGTTTTTGGTAGTCAGATTCTTAAAACGATCTTAGTCAGTTTTGTTTTATATTTTATTTTACAACGTATTCTTATCGGCCCCATTGAGAGAATTGCAAGTCGAGTTAAAGAGTTTAAGTTAGGGAAAGAAGAAATAGAAGTTCCGGATCGCAAACATTTTCTTTATAAAAAAACTGATGAACTTGATTCACTCATGCTCAACATTCATGAGATGTCTTTTGAGTTAAACCAAAAGCATCGAACTTTGATTCAGATGAATGCGGAACTTGATAATTTGGCTCATCAGCGTGCTGCTATTATTTTAAAGCAACAAAAAGATTTGGAAAATGAAAGGCGCATGGCCAGCTTGGGACGTGTTGCCGGTCGTATTTCTCATGAAATTAATTCTCCTCTCACTGCTGCTATGATGCAGGTCGAATTGTTAAAGGAAGAGGCGGAGAGTGAAAATGATACGGATAAGGTTCGTGCCTTAAATAAGCTTGATGGCATTCTTGAAAATATTAAAAATATTTTGTTGTCTATCAAGGCTTTCTATCGTGATAGTAATAAAGAGCAAATTCAGAGAGTGAATCTCTATGAAGTCTTAAGTGAATTTTTCAAAGATAAGACAGACGACTTTAAGAAAAAGGGAATCGATTTTAAACTAAACAATTATATAACGGATGACGTTTTTGCCAAAATTAACAAGGCTCAATTCTTTCATGTGCTTTCTGAGTTGGTGAAAAATGCGCAGGAAAGCATGGTCGCCTACGGGAAAATGGGCATTTATGTATCATTAAAAAAAGATGGTTTTAGTGCTATTATTAGCGTGGAAAATACTGGTGAGCGAATTCCTGAAGATATGCGCTCTAAGATTTTTGACCCCTATTTTACGACAAAAAAAATAAACAGCGATGAAGAAATTCGTGGTGGGGGATTAGGGTTAACGATTTGCAAGAAATTTGTCGAGGAGATGAATGGAAGCATTGAGTTAGATCCTACAAGTGAACGTACTACTTTTAAAATTATTCTTCACATCGCTTAATTTGGTTTCGGTTTTAAATTAATCATGAAAAAATCTCTTATCATTGAACAGCTCTTAACTAATGTCCAAAACGATTTAAAGCTTGCTTCTGAAGCTTTAGAAAGCGTGAAACAGTTCAAATATGAAAGTGACATGAAACAAGAGCATAAGTATGATACTCGCGGTATTGAAGCGGGATATCTTTCAGATGGCCAGGCTAAGCGTGTAGAAGAACTTCAGCTTGAGTTAAAATTGGTTGAAGAAATTCCTCACCGTGTTTATCAGTTAGATGATGAAATCGGAATTGGGGCTTTACTAGAAATTGAGTTTAACAAGCTAAAAAAGTACTACTTCCTTTCAACAACATCCGGAGGAACAATGCTCAATATCGAAGGACAAGGGGTTTTGGTAATCTCTGTCTTTTCCCCTATTGGAAGTGCTGTGATGGGGCTTAAGTGTGGTGATAGCTTTGAATTAGAAACACAAAGTGGAGTAAGAGAGTATATTATTCGTTCCGTTTGTTAGGGAGATAGCATGTTAGAATTTAAACAAAAAGAAAATGATCCCATTGCCCTTTGTGATTTATTGAAGGTTGTGCGTCTGTGCGCTAATGGAGCGGAGGCCAAGCATGTTATTTCCGAAGGACTTGTGAAAGTCGATGGACAAGTCGAGCTTAGAAAGAGAGCAAAAATTCTCCCCGGGCAAGTAGTTGAGTATAAAGGTGAGAAAATAAAAGTCTCATAGTCTATATCTTAGACACAGGCAAACTAAGCCTTATTGAATATATCAAGATCGAGAGTCAAAATAGAACCTAGAGAACAAAAGATCTGGGTGGTATGAAGTATTTAATTATAATTGGCTCAATTTGTTTTTTTAGTTTTCTTACATCTTGCAAAACTCAAGTTGATCCCACTGGAAACGGTGTCTTAACAGATGTGGCCCAAAGTGGCTCATCGATGACTCTTTATTCTCCATCAAGTTCGCCTTCTCTTGTCTCAACACCTACAATCATCGTTCATGGTGTGAGCAGTGGACAGACTGTCATTGTTTACAAAGATTCAAGTTGTTCTCAGGTCATTGGTAGTGCTGTTGCTTCTGGGGCAAGTGTGACGATTACAACAGCTGCTCTCACAATGGGAACACATTCTTTTTATACTCGTAGTGCTAGTAAGTTTGGATTGAGTGCTTGTTCTGGGTCTTTATTAACATATACCTATCTTGGGAAAATGCCTGTCTTAGGAACGGGGATGAGCCTTGTGATTCCGACAAGCTCTCCTGGAACAATTTCAACACCCACTGTTCAGGTGAATGGTGTATCTGCTGGTGACACTGTTTCCATCTATACAAATATTAATTGCACGGCTTTAGTTGGTTCTGCTGTTGCAACGAGTTCCAATGTGAATGTCACTCTTTCTGCCCTCGCAGTTGGAAGTTATTCTTTTTACACCAGATCTAGTAACACACTTTCTACAACAACTTGTTCTGCCTCACTTTTAAATTATACATATTCTGGCGTTGCTCCAACTCTTGCAACCTCAATGGCCCTTACTATTCCTGTTTCTTCTCCTGGATATATTTCTGCTCCAACCGTTAGACTCTCTGGAGTTGTGAGTGGTGAAACTGTTTCTCTTTATTCAAATCCAACCTGCACCACAATTTTAGGAAGTGCAGTCGCAACAACTTCAACGGTCTCTATTACAACCACAGCACTCGCAGTTGGGACTCATTATTTTTATACAAAATCAACAAATAGCACAGGATCAACTTCTTGCTCAGGATTGCTTCTTAGCTATAACTATTTAGGTCCTTTGCCGACAACGGCAAGTTCTATGAGTTTAAGAAATCCGATCAGCTCACCTGCAACTGTTTCGACTCCTACGATACGACTCTTCGGAGTCGTCTCCGGGGAAACAGTAGGAATTTACAGTAACTCTACTTGTACAAACCTTGTCGGAGCTGGAATTGCTTCTGGAACCACCATTGATATTACAACGAGTGCACTCAGTGTCGGAACTTACAATTTGTATACGAAGTCGATGAATGGACAAGGGACATCAACTTGTTCTGCTTCTTTGTTAAGCTATCAATACTTAGGTGTGGCACCAACCTTGGCAAGTTCTATGACTCTTGTGAATCCTGCCAGTTCACCAGGCCATGTCGGTACTCCTACCATACGTCTTAATGGGGTAGTAAGTGGTGAGAGGGTTTATCTTTATCGTGACTCCCTCTGTGCGACATCATTAGGCGACGCAACGGCCACAACGACAACAGTGAGTGTTACAAGTTCCTTACTTCCTATTGGGACAAGCCAGTTTTATACAAAAACAACCAACAGCGCTGGGAGTTCCAGTTGCTCTACGGCCTTACTCACTTATCAGTATTTGGGAGCAGCCCCAACGATGGCAAGCTCCATGACTTTAGTGAATCCTTCAACTTCCCCTAATTATCTTTCCACACCCACAATACAGCTAAATGGAGTTGTGAGCGGAGAAACTGTCTCTCTCTATAGCGACGATGCTTGTTCAAATTTGATTGGAACCACTGCCGCTATTGGAACAACTGCTACAATGATTACTAGCGCCCTTCCTGTAGGGGTAACAAACTTTTATACCAAATCTATAAATGCTTATGGAAGTACTGCCTGTTCAGCTGCTCTACTTAGTTATAACTATGCTGGAACTTCTCCACGTATTCAAGTGACTTGGACGGCCAACCGAGAAAGTGCCGTCAATAAAGCAGGGGGCGGGTATAAAGTATATTATTCGCGTAGTTCTGGATTTAGTCTAAGTGGGGCCAGTTATGTCGATGTGCCTTACGTTTCTGGAGCGACAGCACCTGTGACAACGACACTAAGTAACTTAATAAAAGGGACTTATTATATCAAAGTTGTCGCATACTCTTCGCTCAATACACCAGGGGGAAGTGGAGGAACAACAAGTTCTACTTCAACCGAAATTTCTATTAACGTGCCTTAGGAGTTGAAAATAATGATTAAAAATATAGTATTTTCAGCTCTTCTTCTTCTAAGCTTTGCGAGTTGGGGCAAACTTAAAAAGCCGAACTACATGCCCGGAGAAATTCTTGTAAAGTATAAAACTAGTTTTACTAAAACAAGCATTAGCTCTCATATTAGTAAAATGGGCGATAGGCGTTTAAACTTTATTGGTCGTCAGGGGATTGCCCATATTAAGGTTAGCAAAAATCGAAGTATTGAGCAGGCCATTGAAGATTATAAAAATAATCCTGATGTTGAATATGCTCAACCAAACTATATTTACAAAATAGATTCTACAACTCCTAACGATGCTCGCTTTTCTCAAATGTGGGGACTAAAAAATACGGCCCAAACGATTGTGAACGCAGGGGGACCAGATAGTCCTTCCTCTACGAGTAACCCAGGTATTTCAGGCAAAGATATGGGGATGCAATATGCTTGGGATATCAATACAGATTGTAGCTCCGTCGTTGTGGCCGTAATTGATTCTGGTGTGAATTATAATCACGAAGATCTATCTAGCAATATGTGGAATGGAGGAGCAAGTTATCCTCTTCACGGCTATAACTTTGTTGATGGAAACAATGATCCTATGGATCTTAATGGTCACGGAACCCATGTTGCAGCAACGATTGGAGCTGTTGGCA
>JACCEE010952061.1_pt1 | contig 12453 bp, 8 predicted proteins | sample 7449931 | NCBI WGS metagenome assembly JACCEE01 (sample SAMN15323457, study PRJNA562643) | freshwater metagenome | isolation source: river surface water | place: USA:Blue River Watershed | collected 2017-08-19 | reverse complement strand
TTCATTCTTTGGAAAGACCATACTGCTGTTGCCGAGGCCGATGAAGTGAATAACCTTGCTCGTAAAGGGGCTATCGATTATACAAAATACGAAGGCGGAATCTACTCTTCTGAGTGGGTTTGGGCAAAAGTGCTTCATGTTCTTCGTCAAGATAAAACCTTGAAACCTAAAGCATATTCTTGGGTTGAATATTGCGACTGGTTACCTGCAATTCTTACAGGTGAAACAAAACCTGAAATCATTAAAAGAAGCCGTTGCGCATCGGGTCACAAAGCAATGTGGCATCCTGATTGGAACGGGCTTCCACCTGAAGGTTTCCTTACCGATCTTGGACCAGAACTGGCCGGAATGCGCGAACACCTCTTTACCGAAACCTATACAAGCGACGTACCTGCAGGAAAACTAACTGCTGAATGGGCTGCTAAGTTGGGTTTATCTACCGATGTGGTTGTTGGCGTTAGCGCTTTCGACTGCCACATGGGTGCTGTTGGAGCCGAAATTGGACAGAATACATTGGTTCGCGTAATTGGCACATCTACCTGCGACATTATTGTTTCTTCGTACGAAGACATGGAAGGCAAACTTATTCCAGGTATTTGCGGACAAGTTGACGGTTCTGTAATCCCGGGTTTGGTTGGTCTTGAAGCTGGTCAGTCGTCTTTTGGCGATGTATATGCTTGGTTCAAAAATGTGTTGGCATGGCCACTACAATTTATTGATGATAAAGATTTACAGAAAACCATCGAGGATAAAATTATCCCTGCATTGTCGGAAGAGGCGATGAAAATTCCTTCGGATGAGTGGACAATTATTGCTACCGACTGGTTAAATGGCCGTCGTACACCCGATGCCGACCAGAACGTGAAAGCTACAATTACCGGTTTGAACCTTGGTTCGTCGGCTCCCCGTATTTTCAGGGCATTGGTTGAAGCAACTGCTTTTGGTTCTCGTGCAATTGCCGACCGTTTCATCGAAAACGGAATCGAAATTAAGGAAGTGATTGGCATTGGTGGCGTGGCTAAGAAATCGCCGTTTGTAATGCAAACTATGGCCGACGTAATGAACATGCCTATCAAAGTTGCTCGTGCCGAACAGTGCGTAGCCCTTGGTGCTGCTATGTTTGCTGCTACAGCTTCGGGTATATACTCTTCGGTTGAAGATGCTAAAAAGGCTATGGGGCAGGGTTTTGAAAAGGTATATTACCCAATCAAAGAAAACGTTGAAATCTACAATAAACTTTATAGTTCATATTTGAAAATTGGCAAAGCTGAATTTTAATAGTTTATTTTATAAAGATATGATACTGAACCCCGTGAAGTTGCGGGGCTTCAGTTTCTAAGAGTTTAAACTAGTGAATTCGAATAACTAAACTTATTTGTATATGAAACACATTTTTTCATCGTCAGTTTTAGGTTTGATGCTTGTTGCAGGCTCGTTACAGGCTCAGAACTCGCTGAATGTTAACGTCAGTCAGGCGAAAACAAAAATCAGCAAAGAAATTTACGGGCAATTTTCGGAACACCTTGGAACTTGTATTTACGAAGGTATTTATGTGGGTAAAGACTCAAAAATACCTAATGTCGATGGTTATCGTACCGACGTGGTAAATGCTTTCAAAGAATTGAAAGTTCCTGTTTTGCGTTGGCCAGGAGGTTGTTTTGCCGATACTTACCACTGGAAAGATGGTATTGGGGCGAAAGCAAACCGTCCTTCTATTGTGAATGTTCACTGGGGAAATGTGACTGAAGACAATAGCTTTGGTACTCACGAATTCCTGAATTTCTGCGAATTGATCGGAACAGAACCGTATTTGAGCATCAACGTTGGATCTGGTTCTATTCAGGAAGCTTCGGAATGGGTTGAATATGTTACTTCGGCCAACGAAAACCCAATGAGTGCGCTCCGTAAAAAGAACGGTCGCGAAGATCCTTGGAACGTTAAGTTCTGGGGTATTGGTAACGAGACATGGGGTTGCGGTGGCGATATGCGCCCTGAGTATTATGCCGATGTTTATCGTCAGTACTCAAGCTATGTTCGTGGAAACAATCTTCAGAAAGTTGCTGTTGGTCCTTCATCGAACGACTATAACTGGACTGAAAAAATGATGCAGGGACTTCAAGATAAGAAAAACCTAGTTCAGGTTTTATCACTTCACAATTATACGTTGCCAACAGGTAGCTGGAGTGGGAGCAAAGGCTCTTCGACCGATTTTGGCGAGGATATGTATTTTACCACATTACGCCGTACCATGGAAATCGAAGAGTTGATTGTTAAGCATTTGGCTATCATGGATAAATACGATCCAGAGAAAAAGATTACGCTTGCTGTTGACGAATGGGGTACTTGGTACGATCCACTTCCGGGAACAAATCCTGGTTTCCTGCAACAACAAAATACTGTGCGCGATGCTATTGTGGCTGCCATCAACCTCAATATTTTCAACAATCATGCCGACCGTATTTCGATGTGTAACATTGCCCAAGTAGTAAACGTGCTTCAAGCCATGATCCTTACCAAAGGCGAACAGATGGTGAAAACACCTACTTACTACGTGTTTAAGTTGTACAACGTACATCAGGAAGCAACATTGATCCCAACAGAAATGAAATGTGGAGATTATGTGTTTAATGGTGAAAAATTGCCTGCTGTAACTTCTTCTGCTTCAATAAAAGATGGTGTGGTGAGTGTTACCCTCTGCAACTTAAATCCTAACAAAGCTGAGAAAGTTGAATGTACTTTTGATGCTACCGATTTGAAAACTGCAAGCGGTCAAATTGTAAATGGGAAAAACATTACAGATTATAACGATTTTGGTCAACCAGAGAAAGTGAAAATAGAACCATTCAAAGTAGCTGCTCCTAAAAACGGAAAGCTCTCAGTTGAAATTCCTGCTCACTCGGTTGTATTGGTTCAGTTATCAGCAAAATAAAAACATATACTTATGAAGAATGTAACTAATTTATTAATCGGTGCGGCGGTTGTCCTTTCAATGGCAAGCTGTACTAAACCAGAACCTTCTGTTTTTACCGAAACAGTTGACAAGATCGATTCTGCCAATTATTCGAAAGTAATTGATGGCGAACAAGTCTCTTTATACACATTGAAAAGTGGTAAAATTGGTATGAAGGTAACCAATTACGGAGCAAGGGTTGTTGCTCTTTGTGTGCCAAGTAAAGATGGAAAACAAGTTGACGTAGCGTTGGGTTATAACTCTATTGATGAATACGTTAACAATAAGGAGTACTTCTTTGGTGCTGCTATTGGCCGCTTTGGTAACCGTATTGGAGATGCTCGTTTCAGCCTCGATTCTGTTGAATATACCCTTGCTGCCAACGATGGCAAAAATCACCTTCATGGTGGCGTAAAAGGTTATTGCGATGTAGTTTGGAAAGCAAAACAGCTTAGCGAATCGAAGATCGAATTTACCTATTTGTCGGCTAACGGCGAAGAAGGTTACCCTGGCAACCTTTCAATTACAATGACTTACGAATTGACTCCTGCCGGAGAATTTAAAATTGATTACAAAGCTACAACCGATCAGAAGACTGTTTGTAACCTTACAAATCATACCTATTTCAACCTTTCGGGCGAAGGAAGCGAAACAATCAACGACCATTTGTTGACTTTCAATGCCGATAATTTCACCCCGGTTGATTCTACGTTGATCCCAACAGGCGAAATTCTTCCTGTTGCAGGTACTCCAATGGATTTCACCAAAGCAACGGCTATTGGCGAACGTGTTGATGCCGATTTTGTTCAGTTGAAATATGGCAAAGGTTACGACCACAACTGGGTGATCAACAAAAAAGGAGAAGGTGTTGAATTGGCTGCTACTGTAGTTTCGCCAGTTACTGGCATCAAACTTGAAGTGTTGACCGATCAGCCGGGCATTCAGTTCTACGGAGGTAATTTCCTCGATGCTGTTGTTTCTGGTAAATTGGGCAAACCGTATGTTTTCAGAAGTGCTTTCTGTCTCGAAACTCAGCATTTTCCCGATTCACCAAACAAACCTGAATTTTCTTCGGTTGTTTTGGAACCAGGGCAAACATACACACACACTTGCATTTATAAATTTGCAATTCAATAATTAGTTGTTATTTATTGTGATTTAAAGGCCATTCGGATTTTTTCGGGTGGCCTTAATCTTTTTTTTGTATCAAGTATCAAGACACAAGTATCTTTCTGTTTAATAATTTTGAGATGTTGTTTTTGAACATTAAACCAATATTTCAGTTTGTGCAGGTTGCTCTATTCAACGAAAAAATGATGATATTCGTACTTCATTTTTTATGTCGAACTAAATTATAAATCGTCGATTGTTGAATTCAAAACGACTTATTAACTAACCTATTAACAGTAACAAAAAATAAACTTATGAAACGTTTCTCTCTTTTTCTGATTTTATTCTGCTCGTTGCATGCTATGGCTCAGTTGCCCAACAGGGTAATTTACCTTACAAATGAAGAAATTTCGGTAGGAATACTGAAAGATGTTGGTGGACGTATTGTTTTCTTCGGAAAACCGGGTGGCGAAAACTTTATCTATTCCGACTCAGCGTTGTGGAATGAACCTGAAGACAAAAGGGTTGTCCCTTCAGCCCGAGGCTTCAATAAACCTTACTTTGGGTTTATTACATGGGCCGGGCCGCAAAGTCAGTGGTGGAATTTTCAAAGTGTAAACCCAAGGCGGAAAAATGCAGTGTGGCCTCCCGATCCCTACTTCGAATTTGGTGCGTTCGAAATTAAGAACCAAACACCAACAAGTTTGACGATTGTTGGCCCGGTTAGTGAAATTTCGGGGTTGCAACTAACTAAGAGTTTTACTATCAACGGTAATAAACTCGAAATTAAGGTGTCGGCAAAAAATGGCCGAAACGAGAGCGTATCGTGGGATTTATGGTCGAACCTCCGTTTTGATGCCCACACTAAATTTTGGATTCCAGCTTCCGAGAAAAAATTGATCAAGGTTGAAAAGGAAGAGACCGATGTCCGTGGCTTTGTTCCTCACACCTTCGAGGGCAATAAGTTTAAGTTTCTTCCACCGGCCTCGACTCCAAAAATGTTGATATCGAAAGCTTTTTTATACCCCAACGAGGGTGCCTTTTATGTTCAGAAAGAAAGTGGTTTGATGGTTGTGAAGTTCGACCTTATCGATCAGAAATTGATTCATCCCGAGCAAGCTATTGTCGAGGTTTATAACTGTATTACGCCAACTGGAAAGTCGGATGATATCCTTGAGCTTGAGCACCATTCGGCCTTTAAAACCCTTCAGCCAGGCGAGAGTATGGAACTTTCGGAAACATGGGAAATAAAACCTTCTGAGAAATAAGAGACTTGTGTTTTTGCATTAAAGTTGTTGTTTGCAGTAAGTATTAACCTGAGTTCGACTTTGTTTTTGAACTTTAAAATAAAATCGAACTCAGGTTATTATTTTACAACTGCCTCCGATGGTAAAAAGTACGATGTGACTTTTTATGCTCTTGATATGGTTTATTGTTCGACGACAGAAAAAAGAATGGAAGACCAACTTGCCGTTGTATGTAATAAATGAGATTGGGAACAATTAGTGTTTGGAAGTTACCCTTTGTTGTTAATTTTTGATTGCATAAATTCCCAGTATTGAGCCAATATAGGGAATTTAATTCCTAATATTACGCCTAAAAGTGGAATTTTATTCCTGATATTACGCCGAAAGCATTATCTTTATGGCAAATTAAAGAATAAAATTGTGAAGGCACGGCGGATAAAATCATTTATAGACAGAAATAAAGCAAGCAAATTGGGGCGCATTATGGTTTTTACAGGAGCACGTCAAACTGGAAAAACCACTTTTGCAAAGAATCAATTTCCTGATTATTCATTTATTTCGGTAGAAGACCCGGTAACGCGTAAGGAATACACAAAATTAAGTGCAGCTCAATGGAAATTGCTGTATCCTAAGGCTATTCTTGATGAAGTACAGAAACAACCAACACTGATCGAAAGCATCAAATCTGTTTACGATCAATGGGACGAACCCCGATATGTGTTGTCGGGCTCGAGCCAGCTTTTGTTGATGGAGAAAGTGAAAGAAAGCCTTGCCGGACGTTGTATCATCTCTGAAATCTACCCATTGACCTTGCCTGAATTATCGACAAAATCGTGGGATGATGAAATTAAAGACTCACTTTTTCAACAATTATTGATGTGTCCAACGGACGAAATGGTTTTCTTGCCATCCTTCTTGCTTGATAAACGAATGTCAGAAAAGCAACAGGCATGGGATCATTATCTTAAATTCGGAGGATACCCTGCATTAACTGATGCTTCGATGAACGATGAAGATCGCTACTTGTGGCTAAGTTCTTATGTAAGAACTTATCTTGAAAGGGACATACGTGACCTTGCTTCATTTCGAGATTTGGAGCCTTTTATCAAATTGCAACAAGCACTTGCGATCAACACAGGAACACTGGTCAATGCTTCATCGTTGGGGACACAAATTGGCATGACCGCGAAAAGCGTACTACGTTTCATCCAATATTTAGAGCTTAGCTACCAGACCATCAGGCTGCCCTCGTGGGAACGGAACCTTACAAAACGATTGGTGAAAGCTTCCAAAACCCATTATCTCGACAATGGTGTGCTACAGGCTGTTCTGAGAAAAAGAGGAGGCATTACTGGCTTTGAATTTGAAAGCCTCGTAATTGCCGAGCTATTTAAACAGGCAAAAACAATTCAAAGCCAAGCATCTTTCTACCATTTGCGAACGTTCGATGGTAAAGAAGTCGATTTGTTGATCGAACTGCCCGAAGGTTATTTTGCTTTCGAAATTAAAATGACCGATCGTGTTTCCAAGACCGATGCCCGTCATTTAAAAGATTTAGAAGAGATTCTTGATAAACCTCTTCTGAAAGCTTTTATTCTGTCCGCCGATTCATCGACAACCTATTTCGATGAAAAGGTTGTTTCAATTAGCGCGCCCATGTTTTTGGGATAAAATGTTCCATGTAGGACAAACAAATAGTCATTTGCTTTATTTTTGGGACGAACAAAACTTTATAAAATGAACTCATTTATTGCAGAGGAAAAACACATAGCGGCTACCGTTAACGATTTTGATACCTATTGCCGTTTTATCGATCAGCAAAGGCCAAAACTTTCAAAAGGCATGGAAGTGTTGGGTAAAAATGTTCTTTTCGTGTTGAACGGCCAGCTACATTTCAGAAAAGAAGTTTCTGCTCCAAATTTTCCACAGGAATCGTATCCGTATATTAACCTGATTTTTAACCTGTCGTTGCTTGGTGGCTTATACCGAAAGGTAGGCGATGAAAAGGCAAACGTTTATCTCGAACCCACGACTCGCAAGGCTGAGTACGATTCGTTGAATCAGTTTGAGAAATATTGCTTCCTTTTAGAAACATACTGGACAGAGTATGATTTTGTAGAAGAATTGCGCTTTGGATTGGATGCTTTTAATCAGCTAATTGCCCGATTTAGTCGATCAAAGTCCGGAGAGGATTTAAAGAAAGGCGACATAACTAACAGGAAGGAATATGACCCTTTCTTCTCCTACCTTTCCGATATTACCCACCATTTAAGCTTTTGGGGCTTCTGTTTGTTCGAACCTGTAATTACAGATAAAAAATTAAACAAATACGATGATTCCATATTGTATATAATACCATCCGATCTTGGGATTAATATTTGTAAAATATTGAACAAGTTAAAGCTAACCCTTTGGAACAACCCTTATCTTAATATTATGGGGATATACACAAAGGATGAATTTTATAATCTGACCAGACAACCATTTATTGAATACCTTAAACCCTTGTTTCCAAAAAATTCGCTTATAAAGGGTGTGAAATCCGAATCTGTTGAAGCACAAACAGGCAGCTATACCTTTAGGGTAATGCTCGATAAGGCTATTTGGCGAAAAATCAAATTATCACACAATCACTCATTGGAGGATTTGCATTTGGCCATTCAGAAAGCTTTTGCTTTCGATAACGATCATCTTTACTCGTTCTTCATGGATGGGAAAAGGTATTCAAAAAACGCATATCACTGTTCTTATGGAGATGAAGGCCCTTATGCCGATGAAGCTATTATTGGTGAATTGGGATTATACAAAGGCCAAAAAATTCTGTATCTTTTCGACTATGGCGATTCGTGGGAATTCTTGGTTCAGTTAATGAGTATAGAAGAAAACGAAGAAGAAGTTGCTGAACCCCAAATCATCGAATCAAAAGGAGAAAACCCTCGGCAATATATGTGGGAAGATGACTTTGATGATGAAGAACCTGATGAAGAATAAAATGAATTTGGATGACAGGCGATATCGATAGTAAATAAGAAGCAACATCATCGACCAAAAGATTGTTTGGTACGGAAGCATTAACCTGTTGAGTTTTGGAACAGCCGAAGAAAGCATGATGCGGCTGATAAGCACGAATTTGGCTTGTCAGCTGGGGCGAAGGGTTGAGGCAAATGGTTGAATAATTATTTGTCACTATAATGGCCTTTACACTGATGAATCGTGATTAAAGTTTGTGTATAAGTGTATATGATCCGATCTTTCTTTACAATCCGTTTTGAAGCTTTACCACTTTCATTTTTCAAAACTTCGGTCAACCCAATTCCACCAACAAAAGGATGTAATGGAATGTCGAAAATCAGATCCCGTATTTTATTTTGGTATCTCTCATCATCGTAACACCATGCTATTAATTCATCGATCGCTTGTTGGTCGAATTTGAATTTATCTTCAGGAAATACTCTTTTAATATTATCAATCGAATTTAAAGGAAGGGTTTCGACGATGGATAATAACCAGTTGAGAACACTTTCTTTATTCCATAAATTGGTAACGGAAGTATTGTATGAAGTGCCAATTGTTGATTCAACAAACAAATCCAATGAATCTTTTTTCCAAGCATCGCAACTCGGAATACTAACTGTAGGAGAATTGTTTAAATAGGCAGATGCGATACCTTCAACTGCAACCTTCTCTCCAATATAGCTTTCCGATTTAAACGTAGTGAGAATAAAAATCTCTTCTTCTTCAGAATCTCTTTTCAGGAATGGTGATTTTGCAATACTTTGAAGAAGGATTCTTAAATCGCGACCAACATTATTATCAACAACGAAATTGCTAAAGGTATAACCATCACTTAATTCCTCGGCAAAGAAATTATCGTTGGTTCTCATCACCCTATAGTCATGTTCACGTAATTCTTTTAAAGCATTAAGCAAAATGGTAACATTATTTTGAGCCTCTTCAATTGTTTTGCTTTTGGGACAGACGGAGAGTTCATTGAAATACACTTCCATACCTATATCAATTTAAAGAGCTGATTACTCCATTCGTCAAGCATATCTTTGGGATACTCACTCAACTCGCCTTTGGGGTCTATTTCAATGTCGGTGATTTTGGAATATTGTTCGTCGGGCTTAACCACTTTCTCAAAGTAATATATCTTAGCTTTCTCACAATCAATCGAGCCTTCTTTTACTGCCACTCGAATACCGTTAACAATATGGTCGCTATGGGTTTCAACGATAATTTGAACGTCATTCATAGCTGCCAGTGCCATTAAACGACCCAATTGGGCTTGTCCTTTTGGGTGTATATGCGATTCTGGATTTTCAATAATCAATAAATCTCCTGGTTTCGATTTCAAAATGGCTACTACAACTGGTAACCCATAAGTGATTCCAAAGCCAACATTCTCAGGTTTAAACCGATTGGTATTTCCCATGTTGGGTTGCTTAAAAACGTATTCTAACAAAATATTCTCCGACGAAATGGATGTGGTACGGATATTTACGCTGGGGGATATTTCTCCCATCCAAAGATTTATCTGGTTAATTAATGTTTTAACAACATATTCTTCATTCATCACCTCGTCTTTAACCTTCGAATCGGGATGGATCAATCCATTAATTTCAATATCATCGTTCCCAAAGGTTTCGATAAAATGGGCGGTATATTCTCCATGATTTCCTAAGTTCCTCAATTCAACAACTTGCGTATAATTTTTTTGATTCACGGTTTTTGGCTCGGCTCGGTTGGCATTTAAGTATTGGAAGCTATTTTCAAACAATGACTCTTTACCCAGATAAGGGTATACGATAAGTCCTTCTAGGTTCTGACTAGGTTTTTTGTCTTTTGTTGTAAAAAAGTCTGCTTCAATTTTATAATCAAACACAAAGTCGATGGGATCTGAATTCGTGAACTTGAACATGGTGGAAAATGGCGATTTTTTAGAATATTGATAAAGTGCATCTTTTGTTGTACCAATCTTTACATACTCTCCGTTAAGATCTAATCGACCCGTTAAAATATTCTTTGATTGACGGAAGGCCAACAAAATTTGAATGAACGAGGATTTCCCCATCCCATTAAGTCCAAGTAAAACATTCAAATTGCGTAAGTGAAAATGTTTTTGCTTGATCGACTTAAAGTTTTTGATTTCTACTGATTCAATCATTTTGTTCTATGATTTGTTGTATAATATTTTTCACCTTTTCATGACGATATAACACCTTGTTGCGATCACCGGTTGAGCTAGTTATTGATCCGAAAAAATAATCATCGTCAAGTATCAGATTTCTAAAGTATTCTTTAAATAACGCACTCTTTTTCATAATTACATTTCTCTCATAATCAGAAATTAAGGCAATCTGTGTTGATAAAGCATCAAATATTGCTTTGTTTATAGGAGGTAGTCTTGTTGGATCAGCCCAAATCTTTCTGAATGCTTCTTTCCCAAATATTTTAAATGTGACAAACATTGCGGCATCAAAGTCATGTTTGATTTTTGCTAATTGACTTTCATCGAGCTTGTACAATGCAGCCATTGCTTTACTCATAAACGTATCGAGGTCGGGCTGGTAGTTTTCGTAACCCAAAAGATAAAAAGCCAAAAATCTATTCACAAAATCACGGTCAAGCATTCTGTGTGGTTTAATTCTTTTTCTTGTTGCCCTTAAAAAGGCTTTTGATTCAGCTAATTCTGCAATGAACTTAGCTGGAACTCCTTGAAATAATGCATGACGTATTTCTTGTGGCTCCAATGTTAAACCACCAGTATTGATTCTCTTAAAAATATTAAACTTAACGTCGGTTGGAGTTCCGGGCAATATTTTGTAAATAACTACCTGGGTTTCTTCAATAATACGATGTAAATCTTCGCTTAAATCATCCCATCTCATACCATTTAATTGGGTCAGAAATTCAAGATTTGTTAATCGCAAGGTCTTCAGTACACAAAAATTACGAATACTACTTAATCTTTGAAGCCCATCAACAATTAACCAATAGTTATCATCGGTTGCGTCGAAAAAGAATGCAGGTAATGGAAAACTAATTAATATTGACTCAATTAACCGACTTTGCTTTCCCTCGTCCCACAAATCATCCTTGCGTTGAAAATACTCTTCAGTATTCATTGCAACCGAGTTTCGGTTAATTCTTTTAATCAAGGTATCAAGAGATTGAGTCTTTGTCTCAATCTTTATTTTAGTTGGGTCAAAAGGTTTATCCATTAATTGAGAGGAAAAGTCAATATTTTCCACTTCAACATCATTATTTGAATTTGACTCTTGATCCAAATCAGAATCTATATCATTAATATAATCGTCCTCTTTCATACTTCAAATATCATAAAAAATTCTCACTTTCAATGTTGAGATGATTATCTCTCAAAACTTTTGTGGAAAATCATATGATCTCAGTATAAATTCAACAAGACTCTACAAAAAATAAAGCCACCCCTTTCGAGGTAGCTTTACTCTTAAGATATACACACTTAACTTACGTTATAATGGTCTGAATATTATTTTCCCTTCCCTGTTCTCAGCATCTTTTGCCACAATCTTAATCTCACTCTTGGAGTTTCCGATCTTAATCAATGCCGTAGCTATTCCTGCTTCAGTAGTGATATCTCCAAGGTTCATCAGTTGTGCATCCCCTTCAACAGTAAAATCAACCTTAATTCCATTCATAGGTGTCACTGTTCCGTTGGCATCCACCAAGCGGGCATACACAAACACCACGTCGTTCACTCCGGCTTTAGGTGCGCGCTGACTATCGTCAATCTTCAGCTCCAACTTCACAGGAGCTTCTGGTGTTTTTACAGAATGGGTGGCCACCTCTTTCCCGTCGATGTAGGCTTTTGCCAGCAGTTCGCCTGTTTCAAACGCCTTAAAGTTGAACGTGAACGGTGGGTGGTTCAGGTTGTTCGAAATGGCGTTGGTGTCAGGCATTTGTTTGCCCATGCTTTTGCCGTTGAGGAAAAGCTCCACTTCATCGGCATTGCTGAAAACCCGTACATTGAGCGGGGACTGTTCTGTCCAATAAGTAGCAATGTGAACCATTGGGCCGCTTTGGAAAAGTTCCGATTTCTCAGAGGCATCGCGCTGGCTTTGAAAAAAGTAGTAGCTGAACTTGGGTAAGCGGTCGATACTC